>Ga0209978_10001393_pt1 | contig 10202 bp, 9 predicted proteins | sample BentaG_FD_182805 | JGI IMG/M metagenome (GOLD analysis project Ga0209978, IMG submission 182805) | Deep subsurface microbial communities from South Atlantic Ocean to uncover new lineages of life (NeLLi) - Benguela_00093 metaG (SPAdes)... | ecosystem: Environmental > Aquatic > Marine > Oceanic >...
AGATAGACATCCACCTTTGGAGAAGCGAGATTCAATAAATAAGACGTGTGAATGAAAACTGGCCATATCTCACTCTCCTTCAACTTCACTCTAAAACTCTTAGCTGCCTCTGAATCCAGCTTTCTTGAACGCCATCCTCGGGGATTGCGAGAAAACATCTGGAGTGTGTTGCAACCCATCTCCACAGCTCTGTCAACCACCCTGTCAATTGACCCTCCGATCGACAGATGGAAACCAATTTTCATCCTTCGTCACCGCATTGAGATGCTCGCACTACTCGTTCATATAATCCGATTTGTTTGATTAAATACAGTCGTCTACTAATGGACAATTGGAGCATTGTGGCTTAGTTTTACAATAAGTTTTTCCTAGCTTGTCGATCAGTGCATGGAATTCCTTGTAGATTTCTAAGTTTCTGGGAAGGTTGCTCTCAAAGAATTCTCTCAATTCTTCGTATTTTAGTTCTTTGATTCCCAAACGTTCGCACAGCCGTTTGGTGTAGGCATCTATTGGAAAAGTCAGTCTACCGGCAGCATACAACAAAATCGAATCCGCAGTTTCCAGTCCAATGCCTTCTAATGATAATAGTTCTCTTCGTAGCTGTTCCGTTAGTCCGTCAAGGAACTTGTCTAAGGAACCATCGTACTTAGTCACAAGATACTTGGAAAAGTTGATTATTCTTCTTGCCTTTTGTCTGTAGAAACCTGTATGTCGTATTAATGCTTCAACGTGATTTAATGGTGCTGCAGCTAGCGAATGTGAATCTAATAATTCCTTATCTTTTAGATTCTTTATGGCTAGCTCGACATTTCTCCATGTTGTCTGCTGAGTCAGAATAGCCCCTATGATAACTTCAAACCTAGTTTCACCAGGCCACCAATATTGTTTACCGAAATGTTTCAGCAATTTCTCATAGATTTTAGCAAGATCCATTTTGGGCATCTAGTTACTATCTTTTCCGAAGGAGTCTAATACCTGCTATTCGGTTCTACACATCGAGAGCTTAGGTGTAGACGCTCTGACCTACCCCATGATACGAGTCATACACATGCTGATATACAAGAATGCATTTTTCTTTCTTGATTTCTGCTGAGTATGGGGGTTCAGGGAGGCTCTTCCATAATATGTCTTCTATTGTAACCTGTACGTCTGCTCTGGTTCTTGTTCTCTTCTTCCAATCGAGGACAAACTTTTGTTCCTTCAATTTCTCCAGTAAATCTTTGGCTATAGTCTTGATTTCTTGCTCTTTTTTCTTGGTTAACTTCAATTTTGGTTTGATTAGTATATCGAAAACTGTCAGTTCCTCTTCTGTCAATCCTTCTTTGATATGACGTTTCTCTTCTCCTTGTAGATCGTTAATTAGTTCGGTCAGTTTCTGGAAATATTGTTCAATGTCAATGGCTCCCATGTTGTAGTCGTCAACAATCTTCTCCAGTCTTTCTTGGAAATCAATTCGATACTTGTTCTTCCGCAAAAGCTCCTCCAATTTTCTGTTTATGATGCCGCGTAGTCTTTCCGCCTCGGTTGTCCTTCGTCCCTTCTTGTATGAAATCTTGATCTGAGTTAGATCAATCTTGCTTAGATCTATTGGCGTTGCAGGTTCTTTTCGTGCATAGGGTTTGACAACTACTGATCTGTCTATCAGGTCTTGGATCTTTTTCTCTATGGCCCGTATGTCAATATCAGGATTCAGACCTGCTATAGTTTCGCCAATGACAACGTATAACGATACTAGGGGTTTGTATTCGTTTGCTTTTGGATCAGGAAGAAGGTCGGTGTACGAATCTGCCACGAGTTTCAATAGTGAAAAGAATAAGACTCTTGACGCATCGTTCTTGAGTATTGCATCGACGGCTTGATATATCAGTCTCAATTGATCAAAGTTCCTGGCTTGGAGGATTTTCTGTGGGTCGATCTCCTTATCCCTGAAGTATTTCTCCATTAGTGACAAGTTCTTCTTTAGAAGGGCCACCAATTCATCTATTTGTCTTAATGGGTTGTCTCCTTCTCGAATTCCTCCTCCAGTTCCCGAACCATATATGGCCAGGGCTTCATTCAGTTTACGTAATATGCCATAATAGTCTACGATCATTCCACTCTGTTTGTCTTCGAATACTCTATTGGCTCTGCTTATGGTCTGCATTAAAGTATGGTTACGTATGGGCTTGTCTAGGTAGATAGTTGAGACAGGTGGAACATCGAATCCGGTCATCCACATTGCACATACAAATACAATCCTGAACGGGTTATTCGAGTCTTTGAATTTGACATCTAATTGTTCGGTAACCATACGTTTCCTATGCGGTCTGATGTCTAGCCCCTTTTCCTTGAATTTGCTTATCTCGCCTTGGCTGCTTGAGACGACAACCGCCATATCGGTTTCTTTCATGTATGTGATTTCTTTCTGGAGTTGACTACTTTCTTGGGAATCTGCTTGCCTGAGTTCGTCTTCCAATTCTTTGATTCTTCTTTTCCAGAAAGCTTGAACTTTGTTGTACATTTTGACTGCTGTGAAGCGATCTATACTGACTACCATGGCTTTGCCTTTGTATCCTCTTCCCATGAAGTGGTCTACAATGTCTTTTGCTATGACATCGAGGCGACTATCTTCAGTGATTATTTGGAATTCGTTGGGGTATTTCTTGCGGAGTCTCTCGATTTCATCTTCGTCCAAGTCTGCTTCTTTGATTAGTTTCTCGACTTGCGGGTTGAGATCTTTGTTGACCACTTCTACCTCAGGTTTTCGGTTAATGTAATAAAGTGGTACTGTTGCTCTGTCGAGAACTGATTGCTTGAAGTTGTAGATGCTAACGTAGTCACCGAATATTTGTCTTGTTTTCTCATCCTCCACAAATAGCGGTGTGGCTGTGAACGCAATAAATGAAGCATTGGGTAAAGCTGTTCGCATATTTAGTGCCAGAGTACCGTATTGGGTTCGGTGTGCTTCATCACAGATTATGATGATATCATCTCTTCTTGATAAGACTGGGAATTTCTTTTCTTCTTTTTCCGTTTTGAATTTATGAATTAATGTAAAAACATGTCTATGGTCTTCTTTGAGTAGTCTCTTGAGGTGTCTGGTGCTTCTTGCTCTTATTTTGGGTTCAGTCACGGCTCCTGTTTTTTCGAAGTTTTTGTAGATTTGGTCGTCTAGGTCTATTCGGTCTGTGATTATCAGGAAGGTGTAGTTGCCAGACATTTTTCGGAAGATTTTGTTGGAGAAGAAAATCATGCTGTAGCTTTTTCCGCTTCCCGTTGTATGCCAGAACACACCTAATTTTCCATCTTTTCGTTCCTGAGCTTGAAGATATGATTTGATAGCTCTGTTTACCCCTAGGTATTGGTGGTTTTTAGCTATTATTTTAGTGAGTTTTCCTCGTGCTTCCGAGAAGAGAATGAAGTTTTCAAGGATGTCTAATAACCTGTTTTTTCGCATGTTCCCCTTATTATTGTGTCTAAACTTACTTTGCCTTCGTCTCTTTCGCTGATTCTTTTCCATTCGTTGAAGTGTTCCCAAGGAGCATTGAACGTTCCTATTCTGCTTTCTAATCCATTTGAAAGTATTACAAAGGCGTTATACCAGAACAATTGGGGGATAGTATCTAGGTAGTCAGAAAGATTGTTATCGTATGCGTGTTTGACATTTACTGTGAATTTCTTCAATTCGAATAATATTAATGGCAGTCCATTGACAAAGCCAATCAGGTCTGGTCTTCGGTTATGTAGTTCTCCCGTAATCCACATTTGTGAAGCAAGCAAGAAATGATTATTCTCAGGAGTATTCCAATTAATGACCTGAACTATTTCAGTGATGCCTTCACCTTTGTCATTTGCCGTTTGGATTTTTATTCCGTTTTTCAATAATTCATAGATCTCTTGGTTCGCCCTAGCGAGGCTAAGAGAGCTTCTATCCTTGGTGAGTTCATTAATAGCAGCATTAATAATCTCTTCACTAGCAGAGGGATTGAATTCAACAAGTTTCTGTCTTAGTCTCTTTCTTAGAACAACATCTGAACTAGTTTCTCTTCCAAGAGGGTTCTCCAAACCAAACGACTCATTGAAGAGATCAACTGTTTCATAACCAAGATTACCAAATAACCCTATTGTAGGCTGTTCAACAGATCTATCTTCAGAGAACCCCATTATCAATCACTTGAACTATACCTCATCCAACGTTAATTTTGCCTGAAATCAATTTAGGTAGGAGCAAATCCCTACATCTTATCAAAACCTGAATTTGTTCCCATAGTATTGATCTTAACGCAAATACGGGACAGACAAGTCCATCAAATTCCAAAAGAATTTTGTCTTCAGGAAAAACTACCGGAGCACTTCTTAATGTTGATAGCCCTAAGAAACGTTGCGAAGTGCCAGATGCTCTTTGCAGCAATGATTCTATCTCTTTTTCGGATGAAAGGCGTAAAAAAAGAAATTTTGAGTAAGATGGTTTCAGTGGTTTAAGTAGTGCTACATTTTTAATACTATATTCAAATTCTTGATCAACCAAAGCAGTGTTTCCTAAAGTTCCAATATTTGTGAATAATATATCTCCCTTCTCAGGGTTGCTCCTTTGGATTACTTTTTTATGATCTTCTTTTGATATTTTATAGCAACCAGAAAAATCTATAAATCCATTCTTAATGTGTTTTCCCATAACAAGAAAATAGCCTGCTTCTTCAACAGGTTTTGGTGTATCGTGGGTACCATCAGTAATCAAGGAACAAACTTCTGATAATTTTGCCAATTTCCAAGTTATTGGCATTGGTCCATAGTCGGTTTCAACAATTTCTGTGTTCTCGTGTCCAGGATATCGGAAGTGGACAAACCACTCACGATATAGGGTTTGTGCCATTGCCTCTAGTACTTGAATCCGTTTTCTATTGTTCTCTATCAACCTGTCATATACAGAAAGAAGACTAGCTGTTTTTCGTTGAGTCTCTAATGGAGGCACTTTAATCATGAACTTGCGTATCAACTTCCCACTTAGATTCCTTTGAGCACCTCCTAATGCTAGGTGGATAAAGTCATCTCTATGATATTTCAGTGCATAGAATAGAAAAAGATGATCACAAACTTTTGGATTAACGATGAGAGCACAGCAGGCTTGATTGGTTGCCGATTCCTTCCTAATAATACCGAGACTAGTTATGGTTCTACCATCTCCATACATAGCCATCAATACTGTGTTCGGGGGAAAGAGTTTGACAGACGAATTTTCCAAAGCTTTTTGCGTTATTTTCTCTTCAGAATCATCAATGTACCAATCGTTGAGCTCTTTTGTCCTAAACCATGGAATAATTCCATTTTCATAGAAAGCCGGATTGCTACGCAGTGGCGTTGCTCCACTCGTAACTCTTTTGCAGAGGCTTTCAATGGTTGCAATCTGCCAACCATCTGGAACTCTATCATCACTCATATTAGTGACTGCATCTTTCATCCAAAACCCTCAAGCAACTTTTGTGCGTCTCTTGTTAAGAGATCTTCGAGTTCGTATGCTTCATTGGTAAGCGATCGTAACTGCTCGTGCAATTCTTTGAAGCGTTCAGCAAATTTGAAGTCCGTTAGCTGATCTCTTACTATCCCCACATATCTACCCGGATTTAAACTCCAGCTTTGACTTCTAATCTTGTCTACTGTAACAACCTTACAGAGCCCCTCCAAATCTCTATATTTGAAATTCGGGAACTTCTCTTCAACTATTTCTTTACTGCACTTCTCCGTCTCTATTTCTTGTCCTCTATAGAGTCGAACTATGTTTGCAATGAATTCAATCTGTTGTGGAGTAAAATCCCGGTGTGCTCTGTCAATCTGGTTATAAATTTTCCGAGCGTCAATGAACAAAACCTTGTCTTTGTCATTAGTGCTTTTCTTTCCTTTATTAAGGAACCATAAGGTGACAGGTAATGTTACGGTATAGAAAAAGTTGGATGATACCGAGATTATAACATCCACAACGCCTTTTTCAATGAGTTTTTTTCTTATTTCAAGTTCTGAGTATCCTGCGTCACTAGCCGAGTTTGCCATGACGAAGCCTGCCCTGCCTTTTTCATTTAGCATGGAACAAAAGACTTGAATCCAGAGATAATTGGCGTTGTCTACACTGGGTAATCCAAATGATTACCGGGGGTCGTCTCTTATGGCTTCTTTGTCTACATTATTCACATTGAATGGAGGATTAGCCATTGCAAAGTCAAATTGTCTTCGCATGTTGAAGACGTCTTCATAATACGTATTTCCTTGCCTAATGTCTCCAGAAAGTCCATGGATAGCCAAGTTCATTTTGCAGAGACGAACCGTATCATCTGCTTTCTCCTGTCCATAAATCGATATCTCTTTGTAGGGATTCTTGAGATGGTCTTTAACAAATCGTGCACTTTGAACAAACATACCACCAGATCCGCAAGCAGGGTCAAGAATCCGTCCATGATAGGGCTCAAGAACCTCAACAATCAACCTTACAATGCTTGTAGGAGTATAGAATTCTCCTCCTCTCTGTCCTTCGGACATTGCAAATTTTCCTAGGAAATATTCGTAGATTTTGCCAAAAATATCGCGATCAAGCTTAGTGGGAATTTTGTGGAATATCTTCAGTAAATTGATTAGCACGCTGTCTTCCATGTTAGTGTAGACTTTGGGAAGTACATCTCGGAGTTCCTCATTCTGATCTTCTATGCTCCTCATAGCATCATCAAGAGCTTTGCCGATGCTGGCTCCTTCAGGAAGCTCAAGAAGATATCTGTAACGAGTTTTCTCAGTAAGATAAATGGCTCCTTCAGCTTGATAGTCAAGTTTCCTTATTGGACGATCTCGACCTGCATACTTCTTTTCAAGCTGTTTAGTTGCTTCCTCAAATTTATGATAGGCATACCGAAGAAATAGAATTCCTAAGACAGGGGTGCTATATTGCGTAGAACGAAGCTTGCTATTAGCTCTAAGCTCGTCAGCAGCCTCCCAAAGACGATCGAATAATTTTTTCAGTTCCCTGTTCTTGTCAGGTTCTTGAAAACAGGTTTTGTCTTCCGCATCTTGTGTTTGTCTGGGCATGAGTCTGGTTTGAAGACTTTTATTCACGCTCAGATTCTCTGTCATTCCTACCTCTCCTTCTCTTTCCAGAAAATGTGGATTCGTCCTGAGTTCTTGTATTTCACGTCTTCTCTTGTGAGAGCCAGATGCATCAAAATCCTTTGAGCCGTCTTCTGTGTTATTCCAAGCTTCTTCGCAATTTCATTTGGTGTGACTGGCTCAGAAAGAATGCGGTATACCGCCTCGTCATATTTGCCCATTTCAACCAATATATTTTCTGAAGTACCATATATAAGACTTCACGGGTTCAAACGCATGCATGCACGCGAGCTGATTTATTTGATAAGGTATGAATAAAGCGAACGCGCCTTTACCATAACGGCCGCCATCCCTCATAATTCGACTTCTGAAAATGCTCCTCGCAAGCAAAAACACGAGTAGAATTATCTCTGTCAGAATTGAAGCCAACAAAGCAAGGACGTTCACCACAATGATAACACGCCTGCCAAGAACCAACATCCTCAACAACCATCTTAACCTCTCCATAATCCCTTGCTGTTGCAGTGGCATACCTTCTTGGACGCAAATTCCTCTCAATCACAATCTTCTGAATAGTTATAGTTTTACTGGAGTTAACTTTGATTGGTGTGACTGCTAAAACCGCTGCCATGAGAGCTTCTTGCAGTCTGCAAACAGACCCGTATTCTCGCTTCGCTACCTCAACGAACCGTTCTTTAAGCTTTTTGCTAACACGAGCTCCAAACACCACTCTGGGGCCACTAAACACCGTGTTAACTTCAGTTGAACTGTCTTGTTTGGTTTTGTTGGTTTTTTTGGTCGGTTGCGAAAGTTTTTTAATGTCTTGCGTCTTACTATTCATTAGAGACGACTCCGGCGTAAGGGTCCTCGGTTGGGTGGTCCCTGAGCCTGTCCGAGGGCCCTGCAGAAACAGTTATCATTATTTGGTCTCTTGGATTTTGGTTTTGATTTGTTCTCGGATTTTGTTGATTGAAGCTTGTAGATCTTCGATGTTACTTAGTAGCTCGTTGAAAAAATCGTAAGAAGAAGTCATTTTTGAGCCTCTAGGTTCCTCAGTTCTTCTTTCAACCGATCTCGCACGGCTGTTCTGATGAATTCGCTTTTTGTTTTGAAGGCGTCTTTTTCAATGTAGTCTTCTAGTTGTTTGTTAAGGTGTGGGGGCACTTCAAGGTGCCAGATTGTTCGTTTCGACATTTTAAGTTCCTCTACAACAGTTCTACAACAATTTTAAATATAACTAGCTACCATAGAAAATACAAATCAATCTAACTAAATACGGTTAGAAAAAAGGTGATAATATGGTTATCCTAACTGATGTTTTACGAAAATATTTGAAAGGAGAAACTCGGAAAAACTATACGAAAGACACTCAATATTCTTATGATTCCAAGATAAGACGTCGCGCTAGAATAGGAATGGATGATTTGATACTAGTAGCCGAGAGGATGCCTTCTAAATGGAGAGATGAAATATTTGCTAGAGACAAATTGAAGAAGTTTCTACAAAAAGTTTTGACGCCAAAAGAAGAGAACTACAACGAATATGTTAACGATATTTGGGCCTATGAAACGGTCATACGTCTTCTTCAGGTAATACATGGAGCCCTCAACAATATTCTGAACTCGCAGAAAATCGGAGATATGAAACGTTTGAATCCCGCCATTACTCGCGGGTATTACACTAACATAGCAGCATTGGAGATGATGTTTATCGCTTTTCCTGGAAAGATGAGAGAAAAGGGTTAGGTTTGTTTTTGCGCTTGCTCTAGCTTCTCGATTCTTTTCAACAACTGATTTACTTGGTCGCTCGTAAGCATGGTTCCGTTTAGGCGTTGTTTCAGTTCCACATTTTTCTTTTCTAGCTCTTCTATTCTTGCTCTCAACGCTTCAACGCTTTGATCTCGTTCTTTCAAAGAATTTTGGAGCAATTTCATTGTAGTTTCGCTGACAGTTTTAATTGCTAAATGTGGAATTACTTTACGGTATTCTGCTGCATGTTCATCGAAGAGTGGCTTGAAATATGAAGCATCAAGGTATGTTTCTGGATCTTTGCCTCCTTTGTGAGTCATCCAATGTTGATAAAAACTGGGCTTAACGCCAGCAATTTTGCAGCGGGTTTCAAACCATTTGCGAAGTACATGGAAGTGTAGTTCATGCCATTTGCCACCTTCGCTTTTTTGCGCCAATCCGGCTCTTTTTAATATTCTGAGCCATTGTACTCTAAAAGTAGCCGTACTCATTGGTTTCGTTTTTTCTGTGGTTGCGGGAAACAGAAAGGATTCAGCTGTCATTTTTTCGCCTCTTTTTTCTCGTTGTGTTTTATAAGCTAGGAAGGTTTCTCGAGCTTCTGGACTGAAGAAGGTTATGAAAGCCTTTTTTCCTCTAATCTTCCGTCCTGGAGCGGGTTCGACGGTTACAACTACAATCTCGTCAAAAAATGTGAAGTTGCAGTCGCCATAGGTTAAAGATAAAAGAGTTCCAATTCTTAAACCGCTAGACGTAGCACACAGAATAATGGCTTTGTCTCGTAATTGGTAGGCATAAGTTAGGATTGTGCGAAGTTCTTCAGTTGTTGGAGCCCGATCCTCTTCCACCGATTCATAAACTGGCATTTCGATGTCATCCCATTCAACAGGAATCTTATTGACTTGCAACCATCGTTTTACACCGCCAATGTATTTTCTTGCAGTCCCAGAACTGACACGTTGCAAAAGGTTGTCAATCCAATCGTCTATCGTTAATGTAGGATCTATTTTGCCTTCGCGCATTGATTGAACGGCCTTATCCGGGCCATCTTTTAGATCAATGAATTGCAAATAATCTCTGACGCCAAAAGCGTAAAGTTGAACTGTTGAATCACTACCCTTTTTCCGGCCCTTAATTCTCATCTGCATCCGTTTTATGCTCTGCTCAGAATTCTCTAACCAATTCTCTAACCAACCAACACCCATTTGCGATCTCCAAAATAGAAAGGGTGGAACGGGTATTTAAGCGTAACGTTTTGGTTTAATTACCTCTCGGAAACATAGCGTCCCCTTCTTTCTATCTCTCGAATCTTTTCTAAAACGTTTTTCGCCTCCTCTTCCCCCACGACCTCAGCGTACCCTTCTATAACCGCTTCAAAACATTCCCTCGCATACT
>Ga0209978_10001394_pt1 | contig 10200 bp, 11 predicted proteins | sample BentaG_FD_182805 | JGI IMG/M metagenome (GOLD analysis project Ga0209978, IMG submission 182805) | Deep subsurface microbial communities from South Atlantic Ocean to uncover new lineages of life (NeLLi) - Benguela_00093 metaG (SPAdes)... | ecosystem: Environmental > Aquatic > Marine > Oceanic >...
CCTTGCTCTCAAGCGGAGTTGATCCGTTCGGGCATTTCTTGTGCTGAAGATAGGGGTAGCCTCCTAGGAGGCTACCCCTCGATTTGCACCCCGTTCTAGCCAGAATTATAATGGATGTGGTCATTAGAGAGGCCGAGCAGGGTTATGATAAGGGTCGATCTGGTTAGTGATTCACCTCAGGAGACACAAGAGTTCGGAGTCTCCTTGGGTCAACTCTTGCGAGGCGGCGAGTTGATCTGTCTGGAAGGAGAACTGGGGTCGGGCAAGACCACCTTCATTCAGGGCATCGGACGGGGCCTGGAGGCAGATGGACCTATCACCAGCCCCACCTTTACCTTGGTTAACGAGTACCGAGGGGAAAATCTGACCTTCTATCATGTCGATCTCTACCGGGTAGAGAGCCGCCGAGAGATCATAGCCTCCGGGCTGGACGACCTCTTTTTTGGGGATGGGGTCTGCGCTATCGAGTGGGCGGAGAAGGCGAGGGAGATCGTGCCTCCAGAGAGGTTGTGGATCATCCTCCAACATGGAGGGGAAGGAAGGAGGCTCATCTCCATGGAGGCTGTGGGCCCAGGTTATGAGGATCTATTGAGTTCTTTAGAGGGAGAGTTGGCCCGGAGGCGGAGATGATATTGGCCCTCGATACATCGACGCGGATCGCTAGCATCGCCATCTATGGGAGAGAAGAGGGAGTGGTCTCCGAACTCACCTGGCGTTCTTCCAGCCATCATACCGTGGAACTAACACCATGTTTGGACCTGCTCTTGAGGCAGAATCCTGAGGAGTTGGCCGGAATAGCCGTGGCTCTGGGGCCTGGCTCCTTCACCGGGCTGAGGGTAGGGCTCAGCCTGGCCAAGGGGTTCGCTTTGGCCCAGGGCATACCCCTGATAGGCATCCCCACCCTTGATACTCTGGCCTACTCTCAAAGCCATCAACCCCTTCCCATCTGTGCCCTTTTGGAGGCCGGGAGGGGGCGGATCTGTGCTGCCCTTTATGAAAAGGTGACTCTCCATCGGGTCACCGATTACCTCCTCACCACTATAGAGGGGCTCTGTTCTGAAATCACTCGTCCCACCCTCATCTGCGGAGAGATAGATGAAGCGGGGATGGCTATCCTCCGAAGGAGGCTGGGGGATCGCGCCGTGGTCACATCGCCGGCCGCTTCTTTGAGGAGGGCCGGATACCTGGCTGAACTGGGCTGGGAGCGGCTCCAGCGAGGGGAGGTAGATGATCCGCGGACGCTGGAACCTATCTACCTACACCGTCCGGAGATCCCGTACGTAAAGTATCCCGAGGGAAAAGATGGATTATGACGGTTTGGCCTACAAGGTAGAGCCGATGCAGGCGAGCGATGTCCAAGAGGTGGTGGCTATCGAGCGGCTCTCCTTCTCTAGGCCCTGGCCTATGGGCGCCTACCGATACGAGATCCGCCACAACCCACGAGCCCACTACTTTGTGGTTCGCCCTCAGGAGGAAGGGGCGGCACAGCGCGAGGAACCACGTAGGGGGCTTCTGGCTCGGTTCCGCTCCACTGACCAGCGACTGCCCATAGTAGGGTATGGGGGTTTTTGGTGCTCGGCAAGGGAGGTTCATATCAGTACTATAGCGGTGCATCCACGCCTTCGTAGAAAGGGGATCGGCCAACTTATCCTCATAGCCATGATCGAGAAAGCGCGAAGTTCAGGGGCCGATCATATGACCTTGGAGGTACGAGCCTCTAACTTGGTCGCTCAAAGCCTGTACCGTAAATATGACTTCCAGGTGGTGGGTCGGAAGAGGAGGTATTACTCCGATAGTGGCGAGGATGCGGTGGTCATGGCCGCTCAAGATATCGACCGCTCCCCCTATTCGATTCATCTTCAGGAGTTGCGGAATAGGTTGATCGAGCGTCTCAAAAGATCAAAAGATGATGTGAAGCAGGGCGATGGCTATGAGGAACTGAGCCAAAAGCCCCGTTCCGGCCAGAAGATAGGTGGCTAGAGGCTCCCGACGATGGAAGGCGAAACCCAAAAGGGCGTTCGCTATGAAGGTTATGAGGCCGATAGTGGGGAGCCTTAGTATTTGCTCTTTGGGGGCGATCCGATCTATGCCACCGAAGGCGGTGAAATGGAGGGGGAGGATACGGGGCAGGGTGGGGTAGCGAGCCAGGAGGTAGGCGAAAAGGGCCGCGTTAGCCAAGGCTCCCAGGACGAGGAGGAGTTGGGCCAGGCGGTCCCGCCAGAAGGGTAGGGAGATGAGGGTTCCGTAGGTTGTCTTCTCCTCTAAGGCTAGAGTAGCGCCCATCTGGCGGCGGGCTTCCAAGGCAGCGAGAAAGCCAGCCGGATTAGAGGGAGAGAGGGCGTAGGCGGAACTGCGGGTGACCAAGAAGAGTTGTCTTTTAGGGGGCTCGGTGGCGTAGGAGAGGAGGGGCCCCATATCTTTACCTTGGCTGCGCCCCAGCCAGCAGCCGAGCCAAGCGAGCCTGGGGGAAGGAAGGTCGCTGAGGCCCTTCCCACGGGATCCTGTAGGGGCGACGACGGAAGAGAGGTTGCTCAAAGGCACTACTTGGCGAACGCTCCCGCAGACGATGGTCACGCTATCTCGATCCAGGAGATAGCGGAGGGTTAGGAGTTGGTAGATTCGGTAGGCTAGGAAAGCCAGGGGGCCCAGGCTGAGGAGAACCAGGGAGCCCAGAAGGAAGGAGGTGAGGGAGGGGGGGCGGCCGATGAGGGAGAGGATGAGGGTGGCATCGATGAGCAGGATAACCACCATGGCCGCCGAGGTCACAACCACCCCTATTAGCCTTCCGGGTCTCCATTCGATCATCGGTAACTCCGGGCCTTATTATACACCAAAAGAGATGTAACGTCCGAGAAAACGTCGCAGATGAACTACGACGCTACACACAAATGAATAGGCGTCAGATGGTAACATCCCTGGCCCCCGGCCTGGCAAGTACCGGGACAGGCTGACGATGCCAGGACAGGCTGACGCCACGGGAACAACTGACAGGAGGTAACTCGCCTGGCCCACCATCGCCAGCCCGTCCCCAGGTCTGGCAAGTACCGGGGCAGGCTGGCATCAATGTTTCGCACCCTGCGCTCAGCACGGGCGGGCCAGGGGACAGGCCCTTCGGCTTCGCTCAGGACAGGCTGCCAGCACGGAAATGGAGGGAAGTAGCGGTGACCATTCCACGACTTTTCCTGGGCGCGCCCCTTTTTGCGATGACCATCCTTTGGTGGTACGGAGCGTTGGCCCTGGAAGATGCGGCCAAGCGACAAGTCGGCCTTGGTATGTTCCTCATATTCCTTTCTGTGCTTATTTTCCATGACTCGTATGGCAACAGACTACTTCCTCCGCCCAATCAGGGCGCCCAAGTGATGGGATACAGCGAGGGCTTGCTCTGCCTCGCCCTTGGTATACGTGTGGTTGCTAGAAATCTAAGGAAATCCAAATAGTCCTGACCACCGGTGACCCTCCGTACCATCATCTGGGCCCCGAATCTTCTGCGGCAGGGTGAGAGGGGGAACCGAGGGGTTAGGCCACATCACACCATTGAAAGCGAGGTGATTCGCAGGAACGAAGCCACTGGGTTGTCCAGCGGCTTCAGGTAGACTCTTGCAGGGGGCAAAAGCATGGAGAAGCAGATCTCACCCGGGCTGAAGGCTACGTTCCTCGTCCACGCCATCCTGGGTACCATCTTCGGACTTTTCTACCTGCTGATGCCGGACGTGTGGGGGAACCTGATCGGTGTGCCTATGCAGGAGCCGGGGTGGTACCGAGCGATCGGCGCAGCCATTCTGGGCTTCGCCTCCAGTTCCTGGTTGGCATACAAGGAGACGGCCTGGGACAAGGTGAAGATCGTGGTTCAGATGGAGATCGTCTGGAGCGTTCTGGGTACTCTCGTTACTCTGTGGGGCTTGATCTTCGCTGGTTTCCCAACAAGCGATTGGTTGAGCGCCCTCATCCTCGGTGGCTTCGCAGTAGCCTTCAGCGTCTTCTATTTCCGAGGGTAAACTTGGGGAAAGGCGATGGAGCACTATCATCAGGCGGTTTTTTGGTGGTACTCTATCCTTCCAGATACCCTTATGACACAGGAAGAGAAGTCGAATGGGGTGTGATGTGGGCTAATAGGCAGCTTGGCGGCCGCCCGAATCTTCTGCGGCAGGGTGAGAGGAAAGACGCACTCAGCACGGCCGTGATGGTGATTAGGAGGCTCTAAAGGAAAGATCGTCAATCTACTAGAGGGAGGACATACGGAAATGAGAAAGCTGATCTGGCTGTTGCTATTCATGAGTTTGCTTGGCTTTGTTACCACTGCCTGTGGACCAACTCCATCTCCCACTCCCGTCCCCGAAGCGCCCACACCGACAATTGCACCGCCTACACCGACACCCGTACCGGCTACAGCGACGCCCGTACCACCCACCCCCACGTCCGTGCCGCCTACGCCTACCCCGGAGCCAACGCCGACTGCCTTACCGGAGGAAGGAGGTGAAGCGATGCCTTTTGAAGTGACAAGCACCGCCTTTGCGCAAGGGGAGTCGATTCCTGGCAAGTATACCTGCGACGGCGAGGACATCTCACCGCCGCTAGCGTGGGGAGACCCGCCCCAGGATACTCAGAGTTTTGCCCTCATCGCTGATGACCCGGACGCGCCGATGGGCACCTGGGTCCACTGGGTGCTCTACAACCTGTCGGCGGAAGCCCGTGCCTTGCCGGAGGCTGTCCCCCCGGAGGCTGATCTGCCGGACGGCAGCCGGCACGGTCAGAACAGTTGGGGGCGACTGGACTATGGAGGCCCCTGTCCACCCAGCGGGACCCATCGCTACTTCTTCAAACTCTACGCCCTGGATACGGTGCTCGACCTAGCCTCGGGTGCGAGCAAGGAGCAATTGCTCCAGGCGATGGAGGGACATATCCTGGCCCAGACAGAATTGATGGGGGTGTACGCAAGGCAATAAGGGCCTACGTCTAAGCGCTGCAGGCTACGAATGACAGCGTGGTTGCGGGTCACTTGGCTGGCGATGTATGACGGCGTGTATCAGGCCAACTCTTCTGCGGCGAGGTGATAGGGGGACAAACGTGGTGGGTCGACGGAAGGGTGGCCCACCGCAAGGGACGAAAGGAGGCGGAGATGGCAAGAATCGAAGCAAGTGTGGTGATCAACCGACCCGTTGAAGAGGTGTTCGCGTACGTGGACGACGAAGGGAATGCGCCCAAGTGGGAATCGTATATTCTTGAAGCGGAGCAGACGTCCGAGGGTCCCAAGGGCGTGGGCACGACGCTCCGGGGAGTGGCCCAATTACTTGGCCAGCGAATAGAATTCACCGCAGAGATTACCGACTACGAGCCCAACAGGAGGGTGACGGAGAAGATCTCAGGAGGGCCCATCTCACTGGAGCAGACCTTGACCTTGGAACCCGTTGAGGGCGGCACAAGGCTCACCATCGTCGGCGAAGGGGAGACGGGCGGGTCCTTCAGCATGGCCGAGCGGATTGTGATCCGCATGTTTCAGAGAGACGTGGGAGCCAATCTGGCCAAGCTCAAGGAGATCCTAGAAGCGGAGGCTTAGGGCAGCGCGACCCCACATAGTAGGCAGCTTGGCGGTTGCCCACCTCTTCCGCGGCAGGGTGAGAGGGAGAACGAGCATCTACGGTTGCGGGAAGACAACAAGGGGGACAATCAAGATGATAGTGGCTGGGTGGAACAATGGGAAAGCCAATAATGTGACTGGCGGTGGATATGGCATCAAAATAAGACGCAAGGACAGAGACAACTATTTTCGCAAGAGATGGACTTCTGTAGCCCTTGAGCTTGACAATGGAGATGTGGTGGATGTTCGGTTGTCACCTTCATTTTGGCGAAAGTGTCCTGAGCTTCGGGGCGTAAGAATAGGGAAATGGATGCTGGACTATGGGCTTGCGCCATGGCCAAGAGGCAAACCCCCGAGATTTCAACTAGAACCGATAGGGAATAGAAGATTCAGGTTGAGTCGCTTATGAGCCTGCCGCAACAAAAGATTACCGTGGACACCTGACTGAATCTTCTGCGGCATGGTGAGAAGGGGAAGGGAAAGACGGAGCGGTTGCCGGGGAGTAGAAAACAAGGACTGGCAGGAGGTAACTCCTGCCAGCACGGAATAGGGCAGGTATCCTTCGGCTTCGCTCCCTGGCCTCCCACGTGCCAGGGCAGGCAGGACAGGCCCCTCCCCCGATAATTAAGAAAACGTCGCACATGAACTGCGACGCTACACACAAATGAATAGGCGTCAGATGGGAACATCCCTGGCCCCCGGCCTGGCAAGTACCGGGACAGGCTGACGATGCCAGGACAGGCTGACGCCACGGGAAAGAAACCCGCCTCACCCATGCCATCGCAGGTTCTACGTGGCTGCTAGTCTCTCTCGCCTGGCTCCGGCATAGACAGGGGTCACCCAGGGGGCGTACTTCTTGTTCTTCCCCCGGGCGATGTCGAAGTAGAGGTCGCGCAGTCGCGTCACAATGGGGCCCATCTTACCGGTGCCCACCTTGCGGTGGTCTATAGAGGCGATGGCCGCGATCTGGACGCCCGTGCCGCAGAAGAAGGCCTCCTCCGCCATATAGAGTTCGCTTCTATCTATCTTCCGCTCCACCGTATCTATCCCCAGTTCATCCCTAGCCAGTTCTATGAGGGAGGCCCTGGTTATCCCCTCCAGGATATCTTCCGTTACGGGCGAAGTGACCAGTTTCCCATCCCGCACGATGAAGAGGTTCTGCGCGCTCCCCTCGGAGACATGGCCGTCCGCGGTCAGGACGATGGCTTCGTCGTAGCCGTTCATTATCGCCTCGGTCTTGATGAGGGCGGGGTTTATGTAGGAGCCGGTGATCTTACCCCGGGCGGGGATGGCGTTATCGCTTATCCTCTGCCAGGAGGAGACGCCAACACTCGCTCCTTCCTCCTTCTCGATATATTTGCCGAAGGGAGTGACGAAGATAGCGCACTCATCCTCCAAGTCCTGGAGCTGCACCGCCAGTTTCTCACTGGCCTTGTAGGCCAGGGGACGTACGTAGATATCCTCCTGGAAGCCCTCCCTGCGCAGGAGTTCCAGGGTGATATCGCCTAGGGTATCCACATCGTAGGGAAGGGAGATGAGGAGCATGTGGCAGGAGCGGTGGAACCGCTCGTAATGCTCCCGCATCTTGAGGACGTATAGCTCCTCCTCTTCGTCGTTCCAGTAGGCGCGTATCCCCTCGAAGCAACCGGTGCCATAGTTCAAGGCGTGAGTCATGATGCTGACCTTGGCTCTCTCGATGGGCACGATCTGACCTTCAAAGAAAGCGTACTTGGTCTTGGCCATTTCTCTCCTTTCTATGCAGAGTTCTCTGTCGTCTTGAAACGATCCCCGGGATACCCTTGTCCAGGCTACAGATCGTCTTGTCCTTCAGGGTCGAAGACGGGATGCGAACGCACGCACCTCTTTGAGGTCTCGCCGCGGTGTTCTGCGCGTCCGAGGGCGGGCTGGGTACCCCAAGGGTACGATGGCTACTGGCCGGAGGTGGGATGGTAGGTCCAGGGCTCGAGTCGCTTCCTCCTCGTTGAAAGCCCCTACCCAGCAGCCTCCCAGCCCCAAGGCTACCGCGGCGAGCAACAGGTTCTCCGTGGCCGCGGCGGTATCCTGGAGGCAATATAGGTTCACCCCTCGCCCACCGTACCGCATCGCCGAGCGGTCCGGGTCGGCACAGACGACCACTACCACCGGAGCCCGGGCGATGAAGCGCTGATCCAACGCGGCCCGAGCCAAGGCCTCCTTTTTCTCCGCCTCCCTCACCACCACGAAGAACCAGGGTTGTAGGTTCCCCGCCGAGGGAGCCCTGATCGCCGCCCGCAGGATCTTCTCCACCTCTTCGGGAGCCACATCTCGGGACGGGTCGAAATCGCGGAGGCTGTATCTACTCTCGATAACTTCCCAGAAGTCCATCTATTAAGCCTTGATCTCCCACTTTTTGAGTTCAGCGATGAGGGACTGATCGGTCATATCTAGTTGCAGGGGGGTGATCGATATCCTTTTGTGGGCTAGAGCCCAGATATCGGTTCCCTCTTCAAGCACCCCTCCTGGTCTATCCCCGCCGATCCAGTAGTAAGTGCGGCCCCGGGGATCCCGGCGCTCAACGAGGGCGTCCTTATAGAGCCTTCTCCCCAGACGGGTGATCTCCACCCCGGCTATCTCTGAGGGAGGGAGGTGAGGCACGTTGATGTTTAGAAGCACCCCAGGGGGAAGGTCGCGTTTGTGCACCTGACCAGCCAACCCGGCGGTGAAACGAGCGGCGTAGGTGAAGTCGGCCTCATCCTCGCAACTGTCTAGGGATACGGCCAAGGAGGGGATGCCGGAGATGACCCCTTCCATGGCCGCGGTCACCGTCCCGGAATAGAGGATGTCGTTAGCCATGTTGGCCCCCGGGTTGATGCCCGAAACCACCAGGTCTGGGGGTTGGGGGAGGATCCCTAAGAGGGCCAGAGCCACGCAATCGGAGGGGGCCCCGTTGGTGGTATATGCAGGGTAGCCGTCGGAGAGGTGAGCCTTGCTTATCCGCAGCGGCTTATGCATCGTTTTGGTGAGGCCGGCGGCCGACCAGTTATGGTCGGGTGCCACCACTACGACCTCCCCCACCTCTCGCAGGGCTACGACCAAGGCCCGAAGGCCGGGAGCGTCGATGCCGTCATCGTTGGTGGCTAGGATCCTCACAATCCCTCCAAAGGGACTATTCTATGCTTAGTTGCTCTTCTTTTTTGGGGATGACGTTGATCTTGACCTTCTCGCTCTCGGTGCGATTCCCGGCGGCATCGACGGCCACTACATGGATGGTGTGGGTCTCTGTAAGGGCGGATCCCATGGTGATGGTCCACTTCTGGTTGTAGGGGCTCACCGTGTCGTAACTGAGGAGGTGATCGTCTAGGTAGAACTCTACCCTCTCTATGGAGAAGTTATCCCGCGCTTCCGCTTGGATGCTCACCCACTCATCGTCTTCCATCACGTAGAGGGCGCCATCTGGGGGGTAGGTGATTTCCACCTCGGGAGGGGTGTTATCTACCGTGACCTGAATGGAGGCCTGCTCGTAACTATCGTCGTTTCGGACCACGGTAAGTTGCAAGGTGTAGAGGCCGTTCAAACCGCTAGCATCCCACATCTCTAGGAGTCCGTGGTCAACTTGGTTATGATGGTCCCCGCCGATCCGGACCCAGGACAAAGGGTTCAGTCCCTCGCCGTATTCCAGCCGGTAGAGGCGGAACCTGGGCCCCCGCGCGCTCCCTTCGATGGGCACTTGCCCATGAACGTAGGCGTAGGGGCGAGGCCGGGTGATAGCCACATCTCCCATAGCCGGGCCTGGCCCGTGGAGGTCGCAATAGTCGGTAGGTGGCTGGGGGATCTCGTTTTCCCGTACCCAGTCGGCCGCCTCTGGAGGGTAGATCTCATAGACCCTTTCCTCCACAGAGGGACAATAGACGGTAGCTAACTTGCCCGATTCTGGATCGATGCGGAAGGCTTGATGCACATTATCGTAGGTGGTGGGCGCTGTGCCGGGGAGGAATATCTCCTCTACCGTGCTAGGGGAGTACTCGGTGGGGAGAAGCCCCGAGGTGGCGTCCACTACCAGATGCTCCAACCCCGGCGGCTCGATGAAACCCTCCACCGGATATGAGGCCAATATCTCTTCCATATAGTCATGCCAGATGGGCCCGGCGCCCCGGGAGCCGGGAACGTGCTCCATGGGTTGGTTATCGGAGTTCCCTACCCAGACGCCGGTCACCAATTGGGGCGTATAGCCGATGGTCCAGGCGTCACGAAAGTCGTCGGTGGTTCCCGTCTTGGCCGCTGCTGGTCGGCTAAGGAGGAGGGGGCTATTGGGCCCGAAGGCGGGGGTTCGCGCCGCGTTGTCCGAGAAGATGCTGGTCATGAGATAGGCGACTTTGGGGTCCAGGACCTCTCTCGTCTCAGGAACCAGATACTCCTCCAATACGTTCCCTTGCGCATCCTCCACTCGCAGGATGGCTACAGGGTCCAATTCCCGGTAGCCAGGCCGGACCTTGTCGGGGGAGACCGGCCGCCCAGCCATCACCCCTCCATTGGCCACCACTCCGAAGGCGTAGGTCATATCTAAGGGCCGTACCTCGCCACCCCCCAAGGTGAGGCTCAACCCATAGTAATCCTTGGTCAAGGTGTTGATGCCCATGCGATGAGCG
>Ga0209978_10001395_pt1 | contig 10197 bp, 9 predicted proteins | sample BentaG_FD_182805 | JGI IMG/M metagenome (GOLD analysis project Ga0209978, IMG submission 182805) | Deep subsurface microbial communities from South Atlantic Ocean to uncover new lineages of life (NeLLi) - Benguela_00093 metaG (SPAdes)... | ecosystem: Environmental > Aquatic > Marine > Oceanic >...
CTTCTTTACGCTTACCCCTAGCTTATCCTCTAATGCCTTGGCCAACCCCTCGTTCTTGGCGCATCCGCCGGTCAGCGCGATGTCTTCCACAAGGCCAACCTTCCTCACCATAGAATTCAACCTGCCCGCCACCGAGTTATTGACCCCTGCGGCGATATCGACTATTTCTATACCCTCGTTGATTAGGGTTACAACCTCCGACTCGGCGAACACGCTGCACTGGCTCGTAATTATAGCCGGGCTCTCTGACTTGAGCGACAGCGATGAGATCCCCTCTAACCCGCAGTCGAGCACACGGGCCATCGACTCGAAGAACCTGCCCGTACCCGCAGCGCACCTGTCGTTCATAACGAACTCGAGGACATTACCCTTATCGTCTATAGACATCACCTTGCAGTCCTGTCCTCCGATGTCGACCACCGTTCTCACTGTGTTGGATAGCCAGTGAGCGCCGCGGGCGTGGCACGTTATCTCCGAGATGTTTTCATTGGCGAAAGGAACCTTGAGCCGGCCGTAGCCGGTGCCAACAATGTACTCCAGGTCCTCCAGCGATGATAGGCCAGCTTTTTTAAGCGCCTCATCCATAACGGTTCGCGCCGTAACCTCAGGCTTAGTTGTGGATGGGATAATGACGTAAGATGTGATGTCCCCATCCTTCATAACTACAGCCTTGCCGGTAGCAGAACCTACATCACAGCCTCCGACGATCATACTATCTCCTTTCCCTGCTGTGTCATCGATACTCATTTTTAGCCCAGCCCCATCGCGGTGAAAAACTTAGAGATCCGGTCCTTGATCTCGTCCACTGATGTATACCGTTTATCAAACAGGTCCAGCCCGATTTGTAAGAACGGGACCCCCAGGTCGCGGCATACCTCCCTCATGATACCTACGCTTGCTGCCCCGTCTTTGTGGCCCATATGCGCTGGCCAGACTACACAATCTATCTTGTAGTCTTTGACCACCATCATCAGATCATTAATGAGGGTATCGGCAGTACCACGTACTTGCCTGACCATAGGTACATCGCACAAATTTCTCTTGGCAAGGCCCTTGAACATACTCTCTTCGCTCGAGGGATCAATCAGCGTGTAGGGTGCATAGCCAGTCATGTCCATGACGATGCACACCCCCCACTCCGCTTTTAACCATTCTGTCACTTCGGGGAACCAAATGGCGCGAATGTCGAACCAGAACAACCTGATCCTTTCATTCGGGATGCTCCCCTTCCCCTCGCTCACCCGCTGCTCGGTTATGTCAACCAACTGGCGGAACCAATCGGTGCCCCTGCGATCGCCAACCATATAGTTCTGAGCCACACTCCATGCCTGCGACCCCTTGGCAGCGCTGTGGGGACATGGCACCGCCCGTCTCAGCTCATTGTATTCCGCCCACAGCTCATACTGCTTATTGGACTCCTCGATAACCTCTCGCAGTCGGTCAACATCCAGTGTGCGCCCGGTGTGCTCTTCAAGGAAGGACACCATCCGCCGCAGTTCGTCAGCATGGAAATCTATGCTACGTTCGTTTTCTAGATAGGGCGCATCGGTGCAGAAGACCGGGATGTTGTGCCAGTCCTTGTTGTGAGCGATCGCCTGATGAAGCATATTTGTACCGTCGCAGAGAGAAAGTAGCCCGACAAACGCAGTTGGCAGCGGTACACGCCCTGCCTCCACATTGTTGATACCTAACCTGATAAGCGTGCACATATCGGTGCCCAACCCAGCCCTCTCAGCTTCATCGATTTCTTCCAAAATATAGGGTTCTGAGGTCGGCAGGTAAGGTATCTGCGAAATTGTGTACCACGGGAGGTTGAGGGCAGCGAACAACTCTGGAGCATTAGCGTAAGAGTTCGCAATGAATGGCTTGCCCTCTTCGGCGCTCGCAATTATTCGATTATAGTTTTCTAGAATCGCCTTGACCAGAGCTACAGTAAGCTGCCTTTCCGGCGATTGACTCTGCTCAAGCCCCTGTACCGCGAACTGCAGAGCATCACGATCCTGCTTGAAGCGTTCCAGGCCCTTTACCGTCATCTACACCACTGTGGTTTCGAGGAATGCCGGGACCCTTGTTCTCAACTACGCCGCCCAAGAGGTATCCCAGCCTCCTTTCTTTCTTTTGTAATCTATACCTATTTCTGGCCCAGCCCCGTCGAGCTAAAGAACTTGGAAAACATGTCCTTGACCTCGTCCACCGAGGTGTACCTCTTGTCAAAAATATCGACGCCGAGGTGCAGGTAAGGAACCCCTAGCTCGCGGCACTTCTCCCTCATCATGCCGGTGTTGGCCGAGCCGTCCTTGTGCCCCATATGCGCTGGCCAGACGACGCAATCGATCTTGTAGTCTTTGACTATTCGTTCTATATCAGTGAGGAAGTGGTCGGCCACTCCCCGCGCCTGCCTGATCATCGGATACTCGGTCAGGGATCGCTTGGACAGGCCCCTGAACATGGTATCCTCGTTCTTGGTGTCTATTGGCTCATATGGGGTAAAGCCGAACATGTTCATGACGATGCTCACTCCCCACTCCGACTCCAGCCACGGTTGTATATCGAACTGCCACATCAGCGGCAGAATATCGAACCACAGCATCCTGATCTTCTCCCCACCCGATACACCGCTTACCCCTGCCTTTACCCGTTTCTCGGCGTTGGCAATGAGGGTCTTGAACCATTCGGCGCCACCGGGCTTGCCCGGATAGTAGAAGGTGGCCATGGCGAAGCATTGCGGCGGGCCGATGGTCCAGTCGTGAGGGCATGGCACCACCCGCCTCAGCTCGTTGTATTCGGCCCACAGCGCGTACTCCTTGTTGGACTCCTCGCATACCTCCCGCAGCCGGTCGATATCTAAGGTATAACCGGTGTGCTCGGTGACAAAGTCCACCATGCGCCTGAATTCATTAGCGTAGTACTCATAGCTTCGCTCATCCTCCCAGTAAGGCGGGTCAGCGCCAAACATGGGGACGTCACGCCATTTGCCAAGCTTGATTGCCTGGTGGACCATTACTGTACCATCGCAGGGGTGAAGCAGGGCGATACACGCACTTGGCGTTGGACTCATGTCGGCCTCTACATAGTACAGTGAAAGCCTGAGCACGGTACAGAAATCGCTGCCCAGCAGCCTCTCGGCGCCATCGATATCGTCGGTGACATGTGGCGCTTCGATCCCCAGGAATGCGGTTTGGGGAAACATGAACCACGGGACACCCATGGCAGTGAATAGCTCCGCTGCATAGGCGAACCAACTGGTGATGAATGGCTTGTCGTTTTCGGCACAATCCAGTACTTCGTCATACTTATCCAAAACCGCCTTTATTACGCCCTTGTTGATCTCCGCCTCCTCGGATTCATCCAGCGAAAGCCCATCCAGGAGCATCTGCATATAGGCTTTATCATCTCTGTATAGTTGTAATGCTTTTTCAGGTTGTTTTCTCTTTGTAGTCACCGTTTACCTCCCCATGCTTTCCAGGAATGCCTGGGCCCTAGTTCTTAACTGGCCCGCGCCAGCCATGATATATTCCCTATCCAGCTTAAGGAAGGGAATACCCTCCTCTTTTAAATCTCTGCCGAGCATGAAATTTTCACCTGTCCACAGGTCGCAGAAGATCATCCGTTCCCCGATAACCCCGTCAACCTTGAATTCCTTGATCATGTCCTTGACGAACTTGGACCTTTGCGGTTGAGTATCGAACATCCGCGGGCAGGCGGGTTTATCCTGAATGTAGTACCGGGCCAGGGCGGTAAGCGGGTCATTGGCCCCTTCGTCGACCTCATTCCATATGATTCTGGTGCCGTAACACATCGAGTCGGTGACCACCAGGCCTCCCTGCTCCTCAATGACTTTAATGAACGCCGGATCATCGAGTATACCAGCCACGATCATCAACCTCGCCCGGTAGTCCGTAATGCCTTCCGCGTCGCCTAACTCCGCTAAAAGCTCCTTGAGCATCTGGTTAAACTTTTCCTTAGGCATGGCGGTACTGGCTACGACAACGGACAGCGTCTCGGCACCGGTAATCGGCGGGTTATCCTTTTTCCTGAGCTCATAGAGCTGTCTCAGCAGGCGCCGCGTTTCATTGTGGAGCTTTATCGCCTCCCGTAACTTTTCGTCGGTGATGGTTATGCCGAGGTGTTTCTCTAGCGCTTCCTTGAAATTTACTAGCTCATCGTGGAACCATTCCACCTGCACCTCGGTGGTCATCTTGGGAAGGCTCATCATGTGCGTAAGGGGAGTATTCACCTTGCGCTTCCAGTTATCGTAGATGCGGCGGACGTGGTCGCAGTTGTTGAGCCAGACGAGCCCCTCGATGAAATCGTAATCCCCCTGGAGCCCCATATTGAAGCAGTGACGGCAAAAGCTGCAATTGATGCTGCTCAAATAGGCGTCTGCCAGCTCCGTACTCGTGCTGCCGGTGGCCCTCATGCGGATGGGGAGCATGCCTGCGGCGGTGATGACCTCCTCCGGCCCGTAGGAGCAGAAGTAGCCCATCACCTTGCCCCCCTGGTCTATCCATTTCTTCAATTCAGGGTTAACGATGGTCTCGGTTGCTTCCTGGAATTGCTGCAGTGTCTTTGACTCTACTGTGGTCTCCAATTCATTTTCCCCCTTTCTAAGCACTCCTTTTTAGGTAGCCTAATCTCTCAAAAGGAACGATTTCTGAGTACTCCTGAGGAAGCGATTGCAGGCGACTCATTTACGAGTCTTCTATGATATGATATATAGAGTTTGATTGGATGTCAACCATAAACTTGGGCTCCATCCTGTATCAGTGCATCAGCGACGTTCTGAGTTTGGTTGAAGGCGGGGTCATATAAGCTACTTGCCGGTGATTGGCTAATTCTACCTCGTGACAGGAGTCACGACGCGACAGTGATATAGTATGCAGGGGGTAGCGTTGCCACTCCTGTGGCGACGAATTCAATATGGTTCTCTTTCTCCTTGGGGTTCTTGCAATGACAGTAACAAATGGCTGGGGGTGACAGGTCAATAATGTGCTGGACGAGCACAGAGGCTTGCCCAGACTCATGTTCTGGCATAAAATGAACCAAGACACAAGACGCAATCCAATGCTCATGGTTTGCCGTACAAGATAGCCAGGCAAAGTCCATCGAGCACTCCTGCCGGAGGAGGTCTATATGGGAACGAGCGATGTCCACACTGAACTAGTGGCGAGACTGAATTACACCGGGTCGGAAAGTTTGCTTCGGATATTACAGAAGCTGGTGACCCCTGAAGAAGGGAAACTGCTGCTCACGCTGCCAGCGGAGCCTGCTGAACTGGCCCAAAAATCGGGCCTGGATGAGGAGACGGTGCAGCGGAAGCTCCGGGAGTTTTTGGAAAGAGGACTGGTCATCCCCACCAGTAAGGGATTTTGCTTCGCTCGCGATGTTACGCAGTTACATGATGCCACACTGTCGAGTGCAGAGAAATGGATCGATACCGAGATTCTTGATATGTGGAAGGATCTTCAGGAAACCGAGTGGATTCAGAGAATGGCGAATGGCTTTGGGGATTCATATGTACAGTTCATCAAGGTTCTTCCCGCCTGGAAGGCGATTGAACGAAGCCCTAACATCTCAGCCGGTGAGCTTCTACCCGATGAAAATATCAGGGAGCTAATCAGGGGAGCAGACCCGATCGCAGTGATTCCCTGTAGCTGCCGCAGGTCAATGAGGGAGTGTGATGCTCCGCTTGACGTCTGCCTTCAGTTTAATCGGGGAGCGGAATATGCCATAAACCGCGGCGCGGGGCACAGGATTTCCCCGGTAGAGGCAATCGCTATTGCCGAGCAGGCTGAGGAAGCCGGTCTGGTTCACACGTGGCCCATGGCAGCTTCCCGTCGTCTGAACGAAATATGTAACTGTTGCAAGGATTGCTGTGCCCTCTTCGCTATCGGCCTCGAGCTTGGTAATATGGAACAAATACTAGAGAAGAGTCGTTTTCGCGCTGAAATAGATCAGGATCTTTGTACCGGCTGCCAAGACTGTGTGGAGCGGTGCTTTTTTGAGGCCATAGAAATGAAGAAGTCTCCCCCAGCCAAGAAGCTCAAGGCAACGATCGATAAGGGAGGATGCTTTGGCTGTGGCCTATGTGCGGTCGTCTGCGATCCCGGGGCAATAACCATGAAATTGGACTATGCCCAGAAAGTGGTAGATATCTAGGAGAGATCCATTACAAGTTGCCGGTGCTATGCATTGCGGGCAAGCGACTTCTTTGCCGATTCTGGCTCACGGCACTTCCCAAGTGCATCTTGCAGAGAGATGACTCGGTTATGGCTAAGGAGCATTAGCGCTTGATCTATCGTTTGCATGCCGTAACGTGAACTTGTCTGCATGATGCTCCACATCTGGGCAGTCCTCGCCTCCCTGATGAGGTTCCTGATGGCGTCGGTAGCAAGCATAACCTCCACAGCAGGGACACGCCCTGCGCCGTCAAGCATTGGAATCAGGGTTTGATAGATCACGCCTTCCAGAACGGTGGAGAGCTGAATTCGCACCTGTTGCTGTTGGTAAGGGGGGAAGACGTCAATGATCCTATCAATGGCTTGAGGGGCACTGGGAGTATGGAGCGTGGTGAGAATCAGGTGTCCTGTTTCTGCGGCAGTTAACGCGGTGGCAATGGTCTCCAGGTCTCGCATCTCCCCTACCAGGACAACATTGGGGTCCTGACGGAGGGCATGCTTAAGGGCAGTGGCGAAGTTCTGGGTGTCTTCCCCAATCTCTCGTTGCGTGATTAAGCATTTATCGTTCTTATGGATAAACTCGATAGGGTCTTCGATGGTAATAACTCTTCGGCTCCTCAGGCTATTAAGATAATTGATCATCGCAGCTAGAGTGGTCGATTTACCGCTACCAGCAGGCCCAGTGACCAGCACCAGCCCGTGTTCCTTTAAGGCTAAATCTTTACATGCATCCGGCAGACCTAGCTGCTCAATATTGAGGATTGCGGTTTGAAGCAGACGGAAGCAGAGGCTAATGGTACCTCTCTGTATGCAGGCATTGGCGCGGAAGCGCCCTATCCCCAGAATGGTGTAGGCGAAGTCTAATTCCCATTTCTGGGCAAATACCTTCCTTTGTTCCTCAGTGGTTGTATCATTAAGGATCTGCTCCATGTCCTGGGGGGTCAAATCAGGCAGACCATCGTGAGGAACTATTTCGCCATCTACGCGAACCACCGGTGGAAATGCGGCAGTGAGATGAAGGTCGGACGCCCCCCTTTCTACAGCAGACTTTAGCATGTCATCGATATGCATATTAGCTCCTTAACATTAATTATCTTAAATTGACTTAATCTATATTAATATAACTTATAATGTTTTAAATAATAAATAATAAGTTTATTTTACTGTATATTAACTCATTGAAGTTGTTTTGTCAATACCTCAGCCAATAGTTCAATCAATCTGGCACAGGGCTGGCTCCCATCTTTCAGCATGGGCTCGCTTTAGTCGCCGGAACTGGGCCTGAAAAAGGGCCGAGGTGAGCGTATCTGTTGTCATGATAACGGCATCTTCTCGATTATCGGTGTAATAGCCTCTCCTCACCCCCCTTTTAGTGAAGCCGTATTTTTCGTATAGTGCCTGGGCCGCCGAATTGGAGAGGCGCATCTCTAAGGTCATCACCTGGGCATTCCGCATCAGGGCGATATCGATGGTGGAAATAAGCAGCAATTCACCGATCCCTTGCCTTTGATATGCCTGACGCACCCCTATAGTGGTGATATGAGCCTCCCCTGCCATGAGCCAGAAGCCAATAAGGCCAACAATTCGTTGGCTTGCAGGAGATGCCTCCGCTGCGTTAAAGAAGCGTCTCAATCCTCCCAGGAAATGATCAAGCAGGGCCCCATGCTGCTCTGTTTCTTCTACAGGTACAGCATGGTTCTCCTCCTTACAGGCCACCAGGTAACGGGCTGGTCTATTGAAAAGGAGATCATTTTTATATGGTGGCGGAGGCCACTGAGTGGGGAAGCATTCCTTATCTATCTCGGTAGCCTGTGGAACATCTGCCAATCGCATCGGTCGTACTACGTAACGCAAAGCATCCTCGATAAGGGAATAATGAATTATTTTATCATATTCTGTCGCTTGCCACTATCCTTTCCGCGCCGGTTGCTCTGTGTTAAATGGGTTACTGCTGGAGCAGGAGATGCAGCCCTTGGGACGAACGGCTATGGGTGGCAAAACCGCCTTTATTATCAAGGAGTAGGTGAGACAATGCTGCTTGGCTGATTGACATACTTATAGGGATAAAGAGCACAATAGATACACAATCGAGGTGGCTCCTCCAGGAGGGGAGGCCCCGGCAGGCATTTTTCTGCGCACTTCCGCCGCGTGGCATGGGCGAATGATGCTCTGGGCGTGTCACCCGAGTTGCCTTCTCAGCTTCAGAGAGCTCGGTTATTCCCGGGAACACGTGGCTAATATGTCCAAAATCGTCGGCAAAGCTTCGCTCCTCTCTAGAAACCTTAATCGAGATCGCTGGCAAGCCTGATGATATATATGCCTCCTGCCTTTTCCGCAAGGAGGGGGGATGCTATAAAAAGGGTCCTGAATTGGAGGAGGCGGTGAGGACTCGCGACCTCGTTGCCATAGCGAGGCTGGGGTTGGTGGTGGGGGATAAAGTAACTTGGGCTGCGGTCAAAGCGTGGATCCGCTCCTCGCCAAGCCCCCAGGATTTGGAGTGGATATGCCAGAAGTGCCCGTGGCTGCCCCAGGGCTACTGCGATGAGGGGCTTTAGATGTTTTGATATCGATTGACAGCGATTTTTTATTTTGTTAAAATATATGTGAATATGCGCATATGCTATTAAGGTGGTTCAAATGCGAGATTTAGTCAAGGTTTTTAATGCCCTTTCCGATGAGACCAGGCTCAGGATGCTGAAGCTGCTTTTCGAAGGGGAGCTCTGCGTCTGCGAGATTATGCAGGTCCTCGAGATATCCCAATCTCGTGCTTCCCGTAATCTGGGCATTCTTAGGGAGGCTGGTCTGCTTAAGGATAGGCGCGATGGGCAATGGGTCCACTACTCCCTGAGCAAGGAAAGCGTTATCAATTACGCCCCGCTATTGGAATTGCTAAACCAGTCGCTCAATCAGGATGAAACCATCCTGAAGGACAAAGAAAAGTTAAATGAGGCGGTGAAGCTGGGAAAACAAGGATGTGGAGAAGAATGACCACTGGCGTCAAAGCTAAGCAGGTAGGGCGATTGCTGCTCCATCCTTGCCTGACGTCAACCAGCCGGATAGCCCTGGGAGGTGTGTTTATCTTTGCTGGTGTGGCCAAGGTGAACTATCCCGCCACATTAGTGTGGGAGATCAACCAGTACCACATACTGCCCCATAGTCTGGCAACTGCCTACGGTTATGTTCTGCCCACCTTGGAGATCGTCTTGGGGATTCTCCTAGTGCTGGGGCTCTTTCTCAGGATCAGCGCCTCGGTCAGCGGATTGGTAGTGCTGAGCTTTGCTATTGCCAAGATCACCACCCTTGCCCGAGGGCTGGGCATTGATATCTGCGGTTGCTTCGGCTCAGCAGTCCCCTTGCTTTCAGTACACAGTCTGGTTATTGATTTCGTGCTCTTGACCTTGGCGCTTCAGATATTGTTCCACCGAGGGGACCTTCTGTCTCTGGGGGCCTGGTTCTCCGCTAAGATGAAGTCAAGGAAAGAACTAGGGGAAGGTGTAGCATAGCAGAAAAAGAGAGAAGGCTGGGCATATGGGATAAGTATCTTACCATTTGGGTCGCTCTGTGCATTCTAGTTGGGACGGGTCTGGGCAGGCTCTTCCCCCAGATTTCCGATTTCATGGCCCGGCTTGAAGTTGCACACATCTCTATCCCTATCGCCATCTGCCTCTTTGCCATGATCTACCCCATAATGGTGCAGATAAGCTGGGAAGAGATAAGGGGGGCACTGCGTTCGCCAAAGCCCATAGCGCTCACCCTGTTCGCCAACTGGGCGGTGAAACCCTTTACCATGGCCCTTTTTGCCTGGCTTTTCCTCGGAGTTATCTTCGCAAACTTTTTAACCACGGAGCAGATCCAGGATTATAGGGCGGGTTTGATCCTACTCGGTGTGGCTCCCTGCACCGCCATGGTTCTGGTGTGGAGCTATCTGGCGCGGGGCAATATGGGGCACACCCTGGTGATGACGGCGATAAACTCCCTGACGATGGTGTTCCTTTTCGCGCCACTGGCGATGTTTCTG
>Ga0209978_10001396_pt1 | contig 10195 bp, 9 predicted proteins | sample BentaG_FD_182805 | JGI IMG/M metagenome (GOLD analysis project Ga0209978, IMG submission 182805) | Deep subsurface microbial communities from South Atlantic Ocean to uncover new lineages of life (NeLLi) - Benguela_00093 metaG (SPAdes)... | ecosystem: Environmental > Aquatic > Marine > Oceanic >...
GAGGAAAGTGGACCCGAACCTACAAGAGCCGAAACAGCCTGCACGGGAGATGCAGCAGGAGGGCTTTCAGCCAAAGATTCTCGCTTTTCTGTGTAATTGGTGTGCGTATGCTGGGGCAGACCTGGCCGGTATATCCAGGTTTCAGTATCCTCCTACCATTCGAGTCGTCCGGGTGATGTGCTCGGGAAGGGTTGATCCCATCTTTATCCCCGAGGGACTGCTCTCAGGTTTCGATGGTGTTTTGGTCTTGGGATGTCACCCGGGGGATTGTCATTACCTGACGGGAAATATCCAGGCGGAGAAGAAGATGCGCCTCACCGAAGAGGCTTTGGAGATGGCCGGGATAGAGAGGGGGAGGTTCATGTTGGATTGGGTTTCGGCAGGGGAGGGGCAACGGTTTGCGGAAGTGGTAAGGGATTTTACCCAAGCCCTCAAGGATTTGGGACCGTTAGAACTGGAGGAAACCCTGAGGCTGAGACTCCTGGCGGCGAAAAGGGCACTAGAGGGGGAGAAGGTGAGATGGCTGGTGGGAAGGGAAGAGGCGCTTCTGGAAGGGGAAAACGTCTACGGGGAGACCGTGAAACCGGAGGAATTGCGTCGACTCATGGAATCGGCGCTTCGGGATGAATACATCAAGAACCGCATCATCTTGCACCTCGAGGGAAAATCCCTCTCCGCCGAGGAGATAGGGTCAACCATTGGTCTCGCGTTGAAGGAGGTATTGGCCTATCTCGTTGACCTCATCGGGGAAGGGAGGGTGGCCCTACAGGAGGGGGAGGGGAGAGTTCCCACATACGTGCGGAGCGGATGAAACGCATGGAAGCGGTGGATAAAAAGGACGGTAAGATCGGGGCAGTATTGGTGGTAGGGGGCGGAATCGGTGGAATGCAGGCCTCCCTCGATTTGGCCGAGGCGGGCTTTTTCGTTCATCTCGTCGATAGCTCCCCAACCATCGGGGGATATATGGCCCAACTGGACAAGACCTTTCCCACCAACGACTGTTCCATGTGCATCATGTCCCCCAAGTTGGTGGAATGTGGAAGGCACATCAATATTCGGGTCATCTCCAATTCAGAGGTGGAGTCCGTGGAAGGGGAACCCGGTAATTTCGAGGTCACGCTCATCAGAAGGCCTCGGTACATCGATGAGGAGAAGTGCACCGGATGTGGCGAGTGCAGCAAACACTGCCCCGTCAGCGCCGTCGATACCTATAATGAAGGGCTGAGTCGCAGGACCGCCATCTACATCAAATACCCCCAGGCCGTTCCCAAGGTCTTTGCCATCGACCGGGAACAATGTATAGGATGCGGTCTCTGTGAGAGGGTTTGTTTAGCCAAGGCCGTGAATTATGATGACCGGGAAAGGATGGAGACCGTAGAGGCCGGCACCATTATCCTCTCCCCGGGGTATGAAGTCTTCGATGCAGCAAAGAAGCCGGAGTTTGGATATGGTGTCTTTGACAATGTGGTTACCAGTATTGAGTTCGAGAGGTTGCTCAGCGCCTCGGGTCCGTACAGGGGCCACCTCTTGAGGCCCTCCGATGGAACCATTCCAGAGAGGATCGCCTTCATCCAATGTGTTGGGTCGAGGGATGCCACGTGCGGCAATGATTACTGTTCCTCCATTTGTTGCATGTATGCCACCAAGGAAGCCATCATCGCCAAGGAACACGTGGGGTTTATAAAACCAACCATCTTTTACATGGACATAAGGGCTTATGGGAAGGGCTTCGACCTCTACTACGAAAGGGCGAGGGATGAGTATGGGGTTCGGTTTATCCGTTGCATGGTTTCCCGGATAAGGGAACGGTTCAAGACGAAGGATTTGGTCATCACCTACATCGACGAGGCGGGAGAGATCAGGGAGGAAGAGTTCAATCTGGTGGTGCTGTCCGTGGGCATGGTTCCCTCGGGGAAAACCATCGAATTGGCCCAAAGAATAGGGGTGGAGGTTGATCGATACGGGTTTTGCAGCACGAATTCCCTTGCACCACTGTCCACCTCCAGGCCAGGCATTTATGTCTGTGGTGCCTTTCAGGGTCCCAAGGATATTCCGGAGACGGTGGCCCAGGCCAGTGGGGCTGTGGCTTGTGCCTCGGGGGTCATATCTGAGGCCAGGGGTACCCTCACCGTGAAGAAGGAGTACCCGGAGGAATTGGATGTCCGAGATGGGGAGCCACGCATCGGTGTCTTCGTCTGCCATTGTGGGATCAATATCGGCGGCTTCGTGAATGTCCCCGCGGTGGTGGAGTATGCCCAATCCCTTCCAAACGTGGTGTTCGTCGACCAGAACCTCTATACCTGCTCCCAGGATACCCAGGAGAAAATTAAGGGAGCCATCGAGGAACATCGGCTCAACCGGGTCGTGGTTGCCTCTTGTTCGCCGCGGACTCACGAGCCGTTGTTTCAAGAGACGCTGCGGGAGAGCAAGTTGAACAAATTCCTCTTCGAGATGGCCAATATTCGGGACCAATGTTCCTGGGTCCACATGCGCGATAAAGGGACTGCTACGGAGAAGGCCAAGGATCTGGTTCGCATGGCGGTGGCCAGGGCTCGGTTCATCGAACCCTTGGCCGAGCAATCCCTGGAGGTGGTCCAGAAGGGGTTGGTCATCGGCGGAGGGATAGCGGGGATGACGGCCGCCCTCAAGTTGGCCGAACAGGGGTTCGAGGTATTCCTGGTTGAAAAGGAGGCCGAGCTGGGGGGAAATCTGAGGAATATCTTCTCCACCCTTGAGGGGGAGGATGTCCAGGCATTTTTAGGGGAAACCATTACACGAATTCGCGAGAATCCATTGATTCATGTAATCACCAGTGCCCTGGTGGTGGATTTCAGCGGATCTCAGGGGAATTTCTCCACGGGGTTGATGATCGCCCCGGGAATGACGTACCGGAAGATCGAGCACGGCGTCGTCATCGTTGCCACGGGGGCCGAGGAGGCGAAGCCTGGGGAGTATTTGTACGGGCAAGATCCAAGGATCATGACCCAAATGGAATTTGAAGACCTGATGGCTAAGAGGCCCGAGGAGGCCGCCCAAAAGAGACGGGTGGTGATGATCCAGTGTGTGGGCTCGAGAGATGAGGGGCGGCCTTACTGCAGCCGGACCTGCTGCATCACGGCCGTGAAAAATGGGCTGAAATTGAGGGAGATCAACCCCGGGGCTGAACTGTACATACTCTATCGGGATATCCGAACCTACGGTCTCATGGAGGAGCATTATGCCAAGGCCAGGTCAGCGGGAATTCGATTCGTCCACTATGAGCCGGAGAAAAAGCCCGAGGTTCGGATCGATGGAGATTCGCTCATGGCCTCCTTTATGGATCCGATTCTCAAGGAGAGGGTGGAGGTCAGGCCAGACATTGTCGTGTTGAGCTCGGCCACTGTCCCGAGGGAGAATGAGGAATTGGCCAAATTGCTGAAGATCCAGAGGACAGCGGAGGACTTCTTCCTTGAGGCCCACATGAAACTGAGGCCCGTCGATTTGGCATCCGATGGAATGTACGTGTGTGGATCTGCCCTCGCCCCGAAGCTCATCAGCGAAACCATCTCCCAGGCGAGCGCCGCGGCTGCTCGGGCTTCTACGTTACTCTCCAAGGAGAGGATCGCGGTAAGCGGCATCGTGGCGCGGGTCGATGGGGAGAAGTGCGCAGCGTGTCTCACGTGCGTTCGGGTCTGCCCGTACGAGGTTCCAGTCATTAACGTCAAAGGGGAGGCCGAGATCGACGTAGCCAAGTGTCACGGATGCGGTTGTTGTGCTGCGGAATGTCCGGCCAAGGCCATACAGTTGGGGCATTACCGGGATGACCAGATCTTGGCCAAATGCGAGGCTTTGGCCTTGGGAGGGGTAGCGTAATGGATGGATTTGAGCCCACTATCCTGGCCTTCTGTTGCGAACACTGAGCATATTCAGCGGCGGACCTGGCAGGTTCGATGCGTTTAGACTATCCCGCCAACATCAAGGTGGTTCTGATTCCCTGTACGGGAAAGGTGGATCTTTTGCACATCTTGAAGGCCTTTGAAAGCGGCGTGGACGGGGTCTATGTGGCGGGGTGTTTGGAGGGAGAGTGTCACTTTCTGACGGGGAACCTCAGGGCGAAAAAGAGGGTGATGTATGCCAAAGAGCTCCTTGAGGAAGTGGGAATCCGAGGGGAAAGGATTGAGATGTATAATCTTTCCGCCGCTGAAGGGGGCCGGTTTGCCCAGATTGCGAGGGAAATGACGGATCGCATCAGAAACCTCGGGCCTTCACCCATCAGGACGAAGGGGGGGAGGGAGTTGAGGGAAGAGGCCGAAGAAGTAGAGGAGGAGCAGGTAAGCAGTAAGAAGTGAGAATTAAGAATGAAGAGTTAAAAATTAAGAAGGAATAAGTAAAGAAAGAGGATACCTCAAGGAACCAAATAGACGAAATAAACCAGATAAACTAAACAAACCAGACAAACGAGATAAACCAGACAAACCGATAAATGGGGTGTGAGCCATGATTGTGGCCAATCGAAAGCCGTTGGATGAAATCGAAGAGATGATCAAGGGCTATCAGAAGATCATCCTCGTCGGGTGCAACGAGTGTGTCACCGTGTGTGCCGTTGGCGGGGAGAAGGAGGTGGGAATCCTCGCTTCGGAGCTGAAGCTGTCTCGGAAGAAAGATGGGAAGGAGATCGAGATCAAAGAGGTGGTTTTGGAGAGGCAGTGCGACCACGAATACATCGAACAGCTTCGTCCCTTCGTCGACGAATATGAGGCCATCTTATCCATGGCCTGTGGAGCGGGAATCCAATTTGTGGCTGAGAAGTACCGGGGAAAGCCGGTCCTTCCGGTTGTAAACACCACCTTTTTAGGGGTGACGGAGGAGCAAGGTATCTGGGTCGAGAGGTGTCAGGGATGCGGAAATTGTGTGCTGGATCGAACGGGGGGGATCTGCCCCATCGCCCGATGCTCTAAGAGCTTGCTCAATGGACCCTGCGGGGGGTCCACCGATGGAAAGTGCGAGATCGATAAGGAGATCGACTGTGGGTGGCAGCTCATCATCGATCGGCTCAAGGAACTGGGTCAGCTGGACAGATACGAGGAGATCACCCCGGTAAAGGATTGGACGACGAGCCGAGATGGGGGGCCACGGAAGCGGGTTAGGGAGGATCTAAAACTATGACGAGCAACAGCCATTTGGAGAGGATTCTGGAAAGGAGGGAGTTCGCCGTTACGTCCGAGTGCGGTCCTCCCAGGGGGGCCGATCCCGAGGTTATCAGGAAAAAGGGAGGGCTCCTGAAGGGCTACGTGGATGCGGTGAACGTCACCGATAATCAGACCTCGGTGGTTCGGATGTCCAGCTTCGCCTCCTGTATCCTCTTGAAGGAGATGGGCTTTGACCCCATCCTCCAGATGGTCTGTCGGGATCGAAACCGCATCTCGCTCCAGAGCGACATCCTCGGTGCGGCGGCCCTAGGGATCAACAATATCCTCTGCCTCACCGGTGACCATCAGAAATTCGGCGACCATTCAACCGCCAAGAACGTCTTCGATATGGACTCCATTCAGTTGATCCAGACGGTCAAGTGGATGCGGGATGATGGGAAGTTCCTGGGTGGGGAGGAGTTGAAGGGGGTCCCGAAGCTCTTTATCGGTGCGGCGGCCAATCCCTTTGCGGATCCTTTCGAGATTCGTGTGCCCAGGTTGGCCAAGAAGGTGACCGCTGGGGTCCAATTTATTCAGACCCAGTGCATTTATAATATGGATAAGTTCGAACAGTGGATGGCGATGGTGAGGGACCGGGGACTGCATGAGAGGGTACACATCCTGGCGGGGGTTACCCCCTTCAAATCCGTCGGGATGGCCAGGTACATGAAGAATATGGTTCCCGGCATGGATGTCCCCGATGAATGCATCGAGAGGCTGAAGGGGGTGGACAAGGAGAACCAGGCTGGAGAGGGGATTAAGATCTGTGTGGAGTCCATTCAGAGGCTGAGGACCATTGAGGGGGTTCATGGAGTTCACATCATGGCCATCGAGTGGGAGGAGAAGGTTCCGGAAATCGTCAAACAGGTGGGCCTTCACCCGAGGCCATCGGCGTAGAGAGCCCCTCAACTTTCCGAGAATCGTGGCCGTAAACCAGTTAACCAAAAAGGGGAGGGAGTGGATATGTCAAAGATCTTAATCGTCGACGATGATCCCGATTTGGTCGAGGCTGTTACCATGATATTAGAAAGCAAGGACTACGACGTAATCGCCGCTTATGGGGGAATCGAGGGGCTTGAGAAGGCGAAGACGGAGGAACCAGACCTGATCGTGCTGGACGTGATGATGCCGGATAAAGACGGCTATGCCGTTTGTAAGGAGTTGAAGGCTGATCCCAAGTACGGCAAGATTCCCATTCTGCTCCTCACCGCCGTTGTCTCCAAAATTTCCACGACCCGTTATACCCAGCAAATGGGTCTGGAAACGGAGGCGGACGACTATGTCGATAAACCCGTCGAACCGGCTGAATTGGTGAGGCGGATTGAGGTCCTTTTGGGGAAGGCGTAAAGAGCCCCCTCCTCTCTTGGTGCCCACGGGGGAGATATGGCCAGTGGTGCCCGAATTTTGGTCGTCGACGACGAACAGATCATGCGGGACGGCTGCACCCGAATCCTCTCCAAAGAGGACTGGGAGGTGGTGACGGCGGAGAATGGCGAAGTGGGCCTGGTGGCCATCAAGGAGGGTGATGGTTTCGACATTGTCCTCTTGGATCTGATGATGCCCGGCATCAGTGGGATGGAGGTACTGGAGGCCGCCCGGCAAGTCGATCCCAATCTCCTGGTCATCGTGATCACGGGTTATGCCACGGTTGAATCGGCCGTTGAGGCCATGAAGAAGGGGGCCTATGATTTCATCCCCAAGCCCTTCACCCCGGACCAGCTTCGAATCATAGTCAATAGGGCCTTGGAAAAGAGGTCCCTGCAGAGGGAGATGGAGGTCCTGAAGTCGGAGAGGGAGAAGAGCCTTCGGGATATCGCCACGGAAAAGAGTAGGATTGCGACCATCATCAACTGTATGGGGGATGGGGTTTTGGTCTGTGACCGGGATAGCTGCGTGGTTTTAACCAATCCGGCGGCCGGGCGGATGTTGGGGATTCAGGAGTCCTCCGTGATCGGGAATCCACTGTCCGAATGCAGCATCGATGGGGCATTAACCGAGACTATTATGGAGAGCTTGAGATCCCCCGACCCTGTTTTCCCCACGGTTTCCCAAGAAATATGCCCGAGCGGCTCCACTCCCGCCTTCCTGAGGGCCCACACCGCTCCGGTAAAGAACGATTTGGGGGAGACCTTGGGGGCCGTGACGGTTTTGCAAGATATCACGGGCTTAAAGGAATTGGACAGGATGAAGTCGGATTTCGTGGCCATGGTGTCTCATGAACTGAGATCGCCGGTGGCTTCGATCCAGCAGCAGCTTTCAGTTATGCTGGAAGGCCTCTCAGGGGATTTAACGGAGAGGCAGCTGAGAATGATCAAACGGGCCAAGGAGAGGGCTCGTGGCCTTCTGGAGCTCATTAACGACCTGTTGGATATATCCAAGATCGAAGCCGGGATGGTTGTTCAGTACAAGGAACCCCTGCGGGTGGAGGAGCTTCTGCAAAAAGTCCATGAGCTGATGCTCCCCGAGGCCGAGGCAAAACGCTTGAAGCTGAACCTCCAGGTAGAACCCCCCCCTCAGCTGGTGAAAGGGGACAGAAATAACCTGGAGGGGGTATTTACCAACTTGGTCAACAATGCCATCAAATATACCCCAGAAGGGGGAGAAATCACGATCCGTGTCACAGGGGAAGGGGAGAACGTGAAGGTGGAGGTCTCCGATACGGGTATCGGGATATCGAAAGGGGACCTTCCAAGGATCTTCGATCGGTTCTACCGGGTCAAATCGGAGAGGACGAGGCAGATCGTTGGAACGGGCCTCGGCTTGAGCATCGTCAAGCATATCGTCGAAGCGCACCTGGGCAAGATATCCGTTGAAAGCGATGAAGGGGCCGGGTCTATCTTCACCGTTGTGTTGCCCGCGGTTTCCATACAGAGCCATTAGGAGGGGTAAAGGAGCATGGAAGTGGAACTGACCGAGGATAGGGGCAGGTTAGCCGAGAGGCTTCAGGGGATCACGGGGGAGAACGTGATGCTCTGCTATCAATGTAAGAAATGTACCCTGGGCTGCCCCTCGGCTTACGCCATGAAGATGAAACCCCATGAGTTGATGAGGGCCCTTCAGCTCGGGTTGGAAGATCCTGTGCTCTGGTCGGGCACCATGTGGATCTGCCTATCCTGCGAGACCTGTAACACCCGATGCCCTCAGGACATCAACATCTTGAAGCTCATCGACGGGCTTCGTACATACTACCTCAACAGGGATTACTATAATCCCGTGCGGGAACTCCCCATGATGCACCGTCTCTTCTTGAAGCTGGTCCGTCGCTTCGGGAGGATCTATGAATTGGGACTGGTGTTCATCTTAAATCTGAAGATGGTCGATCCCCTCAAGGACACCGACATGGCTATGCCCATGTTCCTCAGGGGGAAGTTGAAATTTTTCCCCCACAGAAGTGAGGGGGCAAAGGAGTTGCGGAAGGTGATGTCCAGACTTGAGGCGATGGAGGAGGAAAGGTGATGCGGTATGCCTATTTCCCTGGCTGTTCCCTCAGTTCCTCGGCTTCCGATTATGATCTCTCCCTGAAGGCGGTATGTCGAGCCCTCGATATCGAGTTGGTCGAGGTGAGGGATTGGGTTTGTTGTGGGGCTTCATCGGCCCATGCCACCTCGCACCTCCTCTCGGTTGCGATGCCAGTGCTCAGTTTATCCCATGCCGAAGAGGATGGCTTTGATCGATTGATAGCACCGTGCCTTGCCTGCCAATTGCGTTTAAAGGCCGCCAACAAGGAGATGCAGGAAGACCCCGAGGTGAGGGAGAAGATTCATCGGGCCTTCGACTATCAATACCGGGCCACGGTCAGGGTCTACCATCCCCTTGAGGTGATGATGGAAGAGGGGATGATGGAGGTGATCCGTTCCAGGGTGAGGAAGAAACTCTCCGGTTTGAAGGTGGCATGCTACTATGGGTGTGTTCTCACCCGACCTCCCAAGATTGCCCAATTCGATATCTGCGAAGATCCCCAAAGCATGGATAGCATCATCAGGGCCCTGGGCGGTGAACCCCTCGATTGGTCCTATAAGACCGAGTGCTGTGGGGTCAGCATGACCCTGACCCGATCCGATATCGTCCTTAAACTGAGCAATGACATACTCCGGGAGGCCAAGGAGGTTGGGGCACATGCCATCGCGGTGTGCTGCCCCCTCTGCCAGGCGAACCTGGATGCGCGGCAGATTCAGATCGAGGATAGGTACCGGGTTCAATACGGAATCCCCATTATCTATTTCACCCAACTGATGGGATTAGCCTTCGGGGCTTTTTCCAAGGAACTGGGCCTGGAGAAGCTCATCACAAGCCCCCGCGATGCGCTGGAGATATGCGGGTTGATGTGAGGTCGATGTGTCCTCACCCCATTGAGCAGGAAGCCAGGGCAATAAAAAATATCCCGATCGTAACCAGTCCCAGGATGAGTTTCATGAAGGTTCCCCCGAGAAATCCCAATAGGCTTCCCCAGCCAATGCTTAACGCCCCTTTTAAGCTTCGGCCCCCAAAAAGCAGCTCCGGAATAACCGTCCCCAAAAAGAGGCCCAATATAAGGCCAGCGATATTGAGGGTCATGAGGCCGACAATTCCCCCTATGATGGCCCCTAAAATCCCGTATTTCGTTGCCCCAAACCGCTTTGCCCCATACGCTTCTGCCAAATAATCAAGTACTTGAGCTCCAATGGAGATCCCCGCCAGGGCGGCGAGAACCCAGAGGGTTACCTCCTCAAATTCGGTAAATATGCCATAAACCAGGGCCCCCGCAAAGATGAGGAGGTTTCCAGGCAAAGTGGGCAAAATAGTCCCCGCCAACCCAATGAGGAAGAGGGCTATCACGAAGATCCACAGGATGAATTGCCCGATCATTACCTCGCTATTCTAGCAAGGATTGGAGAAAAAGGAAAAGGGAGAAAAAATGGGGGACGTTGGTGCAGAAGGTGCTTGAAATTTTGTGAAGATCTTTTATTATTCTCGACATGCCTCGGTTAACCAGATTAGATGCCCCTGGGGTTTTGCACCATGTGATGGGGCGTGGGATAGAGAAAAAT
>Ga0209978_10001397_pt1 | contig 10195 bp, 8 predicted proteins | sample BentaG_FD_182805 | JGI IMG/M metagenome (GOLD analysis project Ga0209978, IMG submission 182805) | Deep subsurface microbial communities from South Atlantic Ocean to uncover new lineages of life (NeLLi) - Benguela_00093 metaG (SPAdes)... | ecosystem: Environmental > Aquatic > Marine > Oceanic >...
CTCTTTTAGGTTTTTTTGATACCAAAGAATACTATAAATATTGGTCTCTTTAACTCATATATATCTTTCAACAACTGGTTATTCAAAAATCAAAACAAAATCAAAACAAAATTGAATAAAAATGCATTACGAAAGAAATGAATACCAGGAAGGTTTTAGTATATGTGCTCTGATTATCGCGGGCATTTTTCTCTGGTGGGGATTTAATATTTTTTTTAACGAGATGACGAAATGGTGGTGGTTCTTTGGTTTTTTCTGGATCATTGTCGGGCTATCAATAATTTCAAGCCAAATTTACAAACTAACAAATAGAAGTAAGTTAAGAAATATCGTGAAGCAAGAATTTGAGCAAAATCCTACCATTTCAATTGAAATGATTGCTAATAATACGGGTATCACTCTTAAGGATGCTCGAGCAATTGTATTAGATTTGAAAGCGAGGGGAGAATTGAGGGGAAAATTTTCTACTAAAACGGGTGAGGCTAAACACATTGAAATTGCATCTTCTAATCAAGCACCTTCTGAAGAAAAGGGTAAATATTGTGCTAATTGTGGGACTCCAATGAAACGTGAAGGAAACGCAGTATATTGTGCTTATTGTGGAGCGAAATTTTAACTCATAACTCTTTTTTATAATATTTTTTTAATAATATTTCTTTCCAATTATAAAATTTTCTTAATTAATTTAATTCATTAAAGAAAGAAAATTATTTAGCAATGAGAATGTAGTTAATTATATTTAATCGTAATAAATAACCTATAGAACAATTGAGGATCTTAACATGGAAAAAATGTTAGCAGCAGTATTTCACAAAGGTGATAAAATAGGTGGTGAAATTAAATTAGAGGAAGTTGACATTCCTCAAATTACAAAAAGCGATCAAGTTTTAGTGGAGATAAAAGCCTGTGGAATTTGCGGTACTGATTTAAAGATAATGGAGGGAGGGCATCCTGCTAATGATAAAACAATTTTAGGGCACGAATTCGTAGGGATAATTAAAGAAATTGGTGAGGGTGTAAAAGATTTAAAAGTTGGTGATAAAGTTGTTGTTGATCCAAATGAAAAGTGTGGGTATTGCATCAATTGTAGAAGAGGCTTAACAAATCTCTGTGAATATATGGCTTTGGGAACAACCTTCGGAATCTTTCAACATGGTGGGTTTGCAAAATTCTGTGTGTTACCAAGAAATACTCTATTTAAACTACCTAATAACATCGATTTTACCGCTGCTGCTTTAATAGAACCTCTTTCTTGCGCTGTTCACTGCCATAACATTGCAGATGTTAAAGAATCAGATAATGTAGTCATAATAGGCGCGGGGCCAATGGGTTTAATAATTGAATCTGTAATCGTAATGCATCCAATAAAAAGATTGATTTGTATAGAAATAGACGAGTGGCGAGGTCAAAAGGCTTTAGAACTTGGTGCCGACTTTTTAATTAATCCCGAATCTCAAGATGTTAAAAGTGAGATTATGAGGATAACTAACAACGAGGGAGCCGATGTTATCATTGATGCTGTTGGAATTTCAGAAACTTTTGAAATGGCTACTAAAATTTGGGCTCCTGGTGCCCGGTTAATTTGTTTTGGTCAAGACTATAATGCTGAAGCAAAAATAAAACCGAACGACATTGTTAGATATCAAAGGAAAATCATGGGGTCTTATATTGGCTATCCCGAGGACTTTTTAGATGCGATCGAGCTAATTGCAAACAAGGTGATTGAAGTAGAAAAATTAATCACTGCTAAAATTCCTCTAGATGAAATAATTACTACTGGATTTAACATTATGAAAGACAGAAAATGTGTAAAAATAATTGCTTTACCATAATTTAGTTTATACTTTTTTTCCAGTTGGAGGAACCTTAATGAGTGTCCCCCCACACATCCATAACCCAGATGTATTACAATTTTTAACAAAAAAGAGAAAAATCAAGATGAGTAATCATTAAAAATACTGGAGCTATACCATCATTCATGAAGTAAAGCTTAGCTTTTATTAAAAAAATCATAAATAGATATTCAATATTGATTAAGTCATTATTTCTTTAAATACATTTAAATAAAACTTCTCTCATTATTTTTAGGGATGAGATGATATATGAGTATTTTTTGAGGAATTATGATAATTTTTATGGATAATTAGAAAAGTCTTGTGAAAAAGGAAGACGCATTTTAGAATAATCAATAATGAAGGAATGATGATAACATGTTTAAAATAATAAGAATTAATAGAAAATTTCTAATTCTCTTATTTTTATTATTTGTTATTTCTAATTTATTTACGCTAACATTTCTCTCACATACTTACCTAAATATTGACGATGATAGTGATATCTCTGATCGAATAGCTACTGAACCTGTATCGCTTAAATCTTCTTCTACAATTGAAAGTACGGAAATTACAAAAGAATACCAATATTCAAACGATTTTGTTGTTAATATGCCTTCGGTTCGTCCCGATGGAGATTTATACATTGCCCAAATAGTTATGAATGAAGATCCAACTATTACTACAATTCCAAGCGGTTGGACGGAAATTGAAAATTGGTATCAAGCTGGTCCAGGTCAGGATGTTAGACTTGCTACTTATTGGAAAATAGGTAGTTCAGAACTAGCAACATATACATGGAGTTCTGAATGGTCTGTGTTATGGGTTGGAGCAATTCATCGTATTAGTGGATTTGATCTTAACAACCCAATCCACAAATCGAACATTTCAAGAGGAGAGAGTGCAAACCCAATCGCACCTTCAGTTACTACGACGATTGATGAGTGTTTAATCCTCCGTATGTTTGGGGCAGATGATAATAATACGGTAACAGATTGGCCTAGTGGGACGACTCCTATATTTCAAGAAGATTTGGGTTCTGATTCAATAATGAGCGCTGCTGCTTATCATAGTCAAACTCTCGCGGGTAATACAGGTACAGCTCAATTTACTATGGGAGGGGCTGATAGATGGGTTGCTATAACAATAGCAATCAACCCCGGGACTGAGGAAAATATTCCTCCGATTTATTCAAATTTAACTGAAAGCGCAGATCCTTTGGAGTTGGGCGAAACTGAGACAATAAGGATTAATACATCAGATCCTTCTGGTATCAAACAAGTTAGAATTATAGGTGAAGGCTTTAACGAATCAATGACACATATAAGTGGAGATATGTGGCAATATGAGTGGATACCAAGTAGCATCGGAAGTAAATCGTATACGATTTGGATGGAGGACAATTATAATAACTGGAACTCAACGAGTGGTTCCATTATGGTTATAGATACAATCGCACCAACCTATTCAGATTTAATTGAAAGCGCAGACCCTTTACCATTAGGGCAAAATGAAACGATTTCTATTAAGGTTTTTGATTCTTCAGGCTCTGGAGTGAATCAAGTTATATTAGAATACGATTCTTCGAATCACACGATGAAAAATGTAACAAATACATGGAGTTGGAGTAACTGGAGACCATTATCTGAGGGTACTTATACTTATAAAATATATATGCAAGATAATCAAAATAATTGGAATGCTACAGACATTTTTAACATTACTGTAATTACCACAACCGCACCAATTATAGGAAACATAACTGAAAGCGCTGATCCTTTAGAATTAGGAAATAATATTACAATTACTGTTGATGTTTTTGACGATGTACCTCCTGTATCAATAGTGTTAATCGAATTAATGGGTGTAAATTATACAATGAATAATACTGGTGGAAATACCTTCGAACACACCTGGACTAGAAGCACAGTAGGGATCTTTATATATACAATTCATGCAAATGATACCGAAAACAATTGGAATAAATATACTAGTAGTTTTGATATTGTAGACACGACTTCCCCTAATTATGCTAATTTAACAGAAAGTTTGGGGGGAGAGCTAGAATTAGGCGACACACTAATAGTTGCAATAGATACTTTCGATCTATCTGGAATTGAGCAGGTTAGAATTGAATATGAAGGAAAAGATCAACCGATGTCGATTATCGGAGGAAATACATGGCAACATGGTTTTTGGACTCCATCAAGTACAGGAATCCATATTTACACAATATCGATCGAAGATTTTAATAATAATTGGAATTTTACGACAGGCAATATTACGGTTCAAGATACGATTTCGCCTAGGTTTTCAGATTTAATAGAAAGTGGTGATCCAATCGAATTGGGCACTCAGTTAACCATAATGATTACTGTTTCTGATTTGGCTGACATCAAGAGTGTATTATTGGAATGCGAAGGCTCAAATCACACGATGGCAAATATTGGAGGACAATCATGGCAATATAACTCATGGATGCCAAATCGAGTAGGTAACTACTCATATGCTATATACATGGAAGATAACAACAATAATCATAACTCCACTAATGGCTCAATAGCATTTCAAGATACAATCTCGCCCGTTTACTCATCTCTATTTGAGAGCGCCGATCCTTTAGAATTGGGGAATGCTGAGACAATATTTATTGAAATCGACGACTTTAGTGGGATAAACAAGAGCTTAATAGAATTTGAAGGCTCTAATCATACAATGAGCAATATTTATGGTAATATTTATCAATATAATTCTTGGACTCCAAGCATCTGGACTGTTTATCAATATATAATATATATGGAAGATAATAGTGGTAACAGTAATGTAGCTGGTGGAAATATTACTGTCCAAGATACCACTCCCCCCTCACAACCCATATTCACTAACGCTCCAAGTGGGGATGTTAGTGGCGTACTAACATTTGATTGGTTAGATGGTTCTGATCCATCAGGTATCTCTTATTATATCTTAATGATTGATAATGAATCTAACCCATATATTACCCAAGGGTATGTTTTAATGTCCAATATTACAAATATAGGGTCCGAAAGCAGCTATTATGAATTACATGAATCACTTGCTTCTGGAAGTTATTATTATTTTCTAATACAAATTGATGGGGTAGGCCACCAAAGTAGTTTTACGACGGGAACTTTTACAATGATTTCAGTTGATAATGGTAATAATGAATTTATGTTTTTCCTCATCATAGGAATTATAGGTGCCAGTGTAATCGTCTCTGTGACTACAATTGTTGTAGTAAAAAGAAAAATCCAGAAAAGTGGCCTTCCTCGTCGAGAAAAAATTCCTCTTAAGATAATTCTATCACATATTGATAATATATCAAAATCGTCTCAGATCTCCGAAAAGACTGAAATTCAAAAACCAAAAAAGCAAAAGAAAAATAATAAGGCAATTCTACAAAAAGAATCATTCAATGACGAAGAATTAATGGCTCGAATAAATAAAATTAAAACTTACGGTGAAAAATTATTAACTGAAGGCGCGTATTTAGAAGCTCAAAAACAATTTGAGTTTGCAGAGAATATTCTTTTAAAAATAGGGAAAAACGAAGAAGCATTGTTATTTTCTGATTTAACGATAGGAATCAAAGAACTAAGCGAAGAACGTGACGAAATACTCAAAATGTTAGAAAAAGAAAAATTAGGGATCGATTCACTAAAGATTTTCGATTTATACTATAACTTAATCGAATTATCAGAAAAATTAAAGGATTATGATTCTGCTGATATGTACTTATCTGAATTAACTCAATTTTATCAAAATGAACAAACTATGTTAAAAGATTTAGAATATCAAAGGTTTAAATTATATAAACTCGCAAATTCACTGACAGAAGAAAAGAATTTTGAGAAATCAATTGGACTTTATGAAAAATGCGAAAGAATCTCCCAGTTTTTAGTACATTTTGGGAGGGAAAATGAAAAAAATAATGTAAAAAAATTTCGAGAGAAAATTAATGAGTGCCTAAGTAAAGCGGCTCAAAAATAGAATAATAGGAACTGACCAATGAAAAAAATTCCAGGAACTTTATTCCAGTTAGAAATCTCAGGTTCTAAGGAGAACGGATTTTTAATAAATATCTGGTATAGAGATCAGCTAGTTTATGAAAAAACAGGAGTAGTTAAAGGCGCACTTACAAATGAGATTCAATTCTTTTTTGAAGGTAAAAACTTAACTATCCCGCGTAACAGAATCGATTGGATTGTTAAAGAGGAACTATCTAATATTTCTTCTACGGGGGATGAAACATTTATTGAAAGTTCGGTTTCTGATTTACTTGGAGAATTTCAAAAGAAACCAACGGAGGAGATGAAAAAGATAATTCTAATAGGACTCTCTAACGCGGGAAAAACTTGCATTTATGAACGTGTATTTGAGAGAAAGAAGCCATGGGAATTATTACATTCTGCCGCAACAAAAGGAATTGTTTATAAGGAATATAAAGTTGGTTCGGTATCAAAACCAATGATATGGGATTTAGGAGGACAGCAACAATATTTTGACGACTATCACGGTGTTTTAAGAAATAACATTTTTCAAAAAGCTTCGATATTGCTTTATGTAATTGACATAACTGATTCAGATAGGTATCAAAAAGCTCGGAATGAATTCGAGTGGAGTGTAAATCAAATCCTTTCCTTTAATCCAAAAGCTATTATCACTGTTTTTTTTCATAAAATTGACCTTGTTCATGAAAAGGATGCCGTGGTTGCTCATTTAAAGAAATACTTTTCCGAAAATATATCACATAAAATTTTGTTCCATTCAACTTCCATTTTTGGACAATCTCTTTTTTCTGCTTGGAGTGAAATAATTCGAGAAATTTCACCTAAAACCACATTCATTAATTCTATATTAAAATCATTGAAAAATCATGAGGGTGTTAAAGACGCCGTGTTACTTGAAAAATCAACTGGGCTTGCTTGTGGCTCAACATTAGAGATAACTGACGAGGATATTGCTATTGGTATGCTTTCGTTATTAATAGTAACTGTCGATAAGGTCACAAGGGAAATGAAATTACAAAATTTTAAGGAATTTAAATTGAAAACAGATTCCAATTACATTCTAATAGATAATGTTACCCAAGATTTACTGCTCATAATCATTCTTAATTCATCAGATTTTACTAAAGAGGCATTAGTTGAAATTGAGGGTGTAGGTAATGAAGTTTCCAAACAAATTAGAAATTTATGGATTGATTAAGGGAGAGAAAAATGCCAAAAGGAATATTCTTAATGATTCACGACGAGTTAAGAGGCCCTGAAATTAAATGTTCTTATTACACGAACCCAATTTCTTTGCCTCAGGAGTTTATTTCTAAACTTTACATGTCACATGCCGGATTTAAATCATCTTCACATTTAGAAATTAAGGTAAGTCGTTATAGAAGTATTTCGTGCTTCACTGGAAATCTAGATCGACGAACTCAAAAAGAAGGTATACTAGGTATACTTTTTGAAGAAAACGAGAGTTATGACAATTTAGATTTATTTTTGCAGCGAAATTTGTATTAAGCAATAAATAAACCAGATAATCAAATGATGGAAGTTATTTTCTCTGATAAATTAAAGAACTACCTTAAATTAATTGACTTTCTTGAAAAAGTGGAAGTTGAGGATATATTAGATCTTTTCATTATAACTGGAGGAAATGCGTATAAATCTTGCTTGCTTAAAATTGGCGAAAAACAAGTATCGAATTCAGAGATGATTGACATATTTCAAAAGATGTTGAAAGCGCAAGAGATTCCATTCTTTTATAATGTTAGATTGGATTTAGAAGGAAATGATAACACATTTTTGATTATCAAAACTGCTAGATCGAATCCGAATATGAATAAAATTTTGAAATCCTTAAAACCGTATTTAGAAAAGTTTTATTTTTATTCACTTGAGATTTTAACTTTATTTTTATTTCCTTCCTTGATAAAAATGAAACCATCAAAATCGAGTATGACTAAAGAGATTATTGATGAAGAGATATCTGTCTTAAAAAATCTAAAAAACTCCAAAAACTATAGCAAAGAATTTAACAGTTATATATCAAAACTGATTAAAGGAAGTTTTTATATATCACCTAATTTAGAAAATTAAGTTAACTTTTCGATTTTTTTCACTACATCTCTTAGATACATATTTCCCACAGCAAAGTTAACCATTTCTGAAAATATAAGAACAATAATTACATCTAAATCGTGAATTTCAAGATATTCCGAACACACTTTCTGATGATTTTTTAATTCAAGAAACATTTTTGAAATGCTGTGCAACTTTTCCTTACTCCTAACTTCAAATTCACTCATTGTATCGATTAATGTATTTTGTGAAATGGAGGAGTATAAAACAATTCCTTTAGTAGTAAACACGGCACTTCCAAGGATTTCCCTGTCATCAACACAATTTCTTAGAATGTAAATGATATCCTGAAATAAAGGTAATTTTGTAAACTCTTCTTTATCTTCTTCTTTTGGTAAGTCGCTTTTAAAATACTCCGTTTTAGTAATTACAAAATCTACTACGTGATATCCTCTCACATCGGAGTATTTATCTACATAAGCTTGAAAAGAATGGTCACAAATTAATCCTACAGGTATTCCTATAGTTGTTACCGTTCCACTTTGAGTTATTATTTTAGAAGGGACTTCAATCCTCTTTTGGGCTCCACATTTCGGACACTTTAAGAGAATATTTTCAAATATTTCTTTTTGGCTTGTTTTTTCTTCAGTAATTTCAAATCATTCGTTTATGTATTTGCTGATAACTGAAGGATAGTTACATTTATAAAATAATTTATTATAAAATGCAATCTGAAGTCAGTGCAAAATTTGAGTATAAATCGTTATAATATTCAAATTTATGTCCAAAAATTTATAATTAATAACTATTATTATCTAAGAAAAAAATTAATTTTTGATTTGTCTATATTCTCATGTCTTTTGATATTTCTGCTCTAAAGGTGCTCTTCAAAAAGATCTTTCCACCTAAGAAATCTATATATACTGTTGATACAAATGGCGACGGAAAAGTAGACTCGCTCCTAATCAAAGCATTGAATGTTATCATGCCGTTTGAAGTTCCAAAAGAACTTGAACTCGGTGGATTTAACACTAAAAATTTTGATATAACTAAGTTTGAATTATCTGATTATGGCAAAATCTTTCTTGACGACGTTCCAATTAATGTTTCTAAAAAAGACTTTGATATTGCGAAGCTCAAAGACCGTTTTACCTTTTACCTTAAGGGAGAAAGATTTACAATTGATGAGTTAACGAGAGGAAAACTTGCAGGTAGAATTATCGCCTTAGGGGATACGATAAATATTTTAATTAGAATTGACGAAGAAGGCATAGAAAAATTTACAGAAGGTAAGCATAATTTTAAATTCAAATCAGAAGTAATTCCTATCCTCGAATTCAATTTTGAATTAGGTAAAGAAAACCTAAATCAAAAATTTGAGTCTGTAAATAACTAAATCTAACTATTTTATCGCTTAATTTTATCATTTTCGATAAAATTTCACATAATTCGAAAAAAATAGGAGTTTTTATGTGTAGTTTTAAAAATTTGTGCGGGTGTTGAATAGCTATGGCAATTTTAAATCAAAATGTTCATCCACAGATAAACGAATTAAATGAATACTCAAAAGTTAAAATTATATGTCCCGTCTGCAAAATAAATAAAGAATTAAAGTTCCCGAAATCCGTAATTAATGATGAAGGACAATTAACCACAATTTCTCTTCCTAAAGGTTTACTTTGTGATCATCACTTCCAAGCGTTTATCGATAGAAATTTTATCGTTCGCGGGTATCAGAGAGTAGATTTTGAATTTGAGAACAAAAAATTTGTAGATTCTAAAGCTGATGTAAAGTTTTTTAACGAAGATGACGATGAACTCTTTGAGCGCTTAATTTTTGAGGGAAATTACGTCGAATTTAACCCTAAACGGAAAAATAATAGAGATTCACACCCACCTCTGATAACTACTGAAAGAAATAAAGGAAATAGATCCCTTAAAGACATTTATGACGAATTTTGGGAGTTTATCAATGATAATAACGTAGATTTTAAAAAATTCATAGAAAAAGATAAGAGAAGATTAAAACTTAAACTTGGGATTAACTGAATTATTTTATCAAACAAAAGGAAAGTATCTTCATAATTATCGGACTCACTTGCTTAGTTTCTGTAATCTTAATTAAAAAAAGAACTCCGGCTGTAAGTTTAAATTTCGCCCAAAATTTATAATTAAAAGAAGCTAAACTTTTGAGCTGATTTTCTATTAATTTCGCCCTTAATATCGTTACTTAAATCGTATTGGCAGTTTGGACATTTTTTT
>Ga0209978_10001398_pt1 | contig 10190 bp, 8 predicted proteins | sample BentaG_FD_182805 | JGI IMG/M metagenome (GOLD analysis project Ga0209978, IMG submission 182805) | Deep subsurface microbial communities from South Atlantic Ocean to uncover new lineages of life (NeLLi) - Benguela_00093 metaG (SPAdes)... | ecosystem: Environmental > Aquatic > Marine > Oceanic >...
ATTGTAATGGTTTTTAAGTTTTTAATTTTAACTTTTTAGTTGCATACCGAAAACTATCAACTGAAAATCTGTATTTAATGCTAACGACTAACGACTATTCACTAGCGACTAATTTTTAATTATTTCATCCAAAATTCTGGAACCACCAGAATTAAGACCGTATATATTTCCAGTCGACCCAATAACATACAAATAGTTAAAACAATTTTTCCCAATGGTGGTATAATGGCATAGGTTTGAATTGGACCAACCAGCCCAAGACCAGGTCCTACATTCCCTAAAGTGGCGGCAACTGATGCCATTGCACTGACTATATCCAGCCCCAGTATAGTCATTATAAAAGAAGAGATAACAAAAATAAAGATATAAAGAAAGAAAAATCCGGTAATATTGCGCATCACATCTTCAGAAACTACTTTGTCTCCCAATCTAATCGGAGTTACCGCTTGAGGATGAATCAACTTACGAAATTCTCTATAGGCCTGTTTTAAGAGGAGGAGAACCCGAATATTTTTGATAGCACCTCCGGTTGAACCAGCACAACCGCCTATAAACATTAAGATTAATAGCACACTTTTAGAAAATGCCGGCCATGTATCATAATTTGCAGTAACAAAACCAGTAGTAGTGGCTATAGATACAACCTGAAAAGAAGCATATCTTAGAGCGGTAAAGATTGAATTATAAATATAAAATCTGAGTTCTGTGGCAATAGCTAAGATCGAGAATAATATCACTCCACCATAAAAAAGAAATTCTCTATCTTTAAACAGGCTTTTTAAGTTCCCATGAAGAGCTTTGTAATGAAGGGTAAAGTTTGCTCCGGCAATAAACATAAAGACAATTATTATATTTTCAAAAGTAGGATTATCATAAGCACCTACACTTAAGTTTCTTGGGGTAAATCCTCCGGTAGGCATGGTGCCGAACATATGGGTAAGGGCATCAAACAAGGTCATTCCGGTAAAATATAAACAAGCTACCTGCAAAACAGAAAATAATATGTATACTGCCCAGAGAAGTTTAGCGGTCTCCTTAATTCTGGGCTTTAACCTATCCGGTTCTGGACCAGGAACCTCTGATTTAAATAATTGCATTCCTCCTGCTCCTAAGGCCGGAAGGATAGCTACTACCAAAACTATAATTCCCATGCCGCCCAACCATTGGATAAAGTCTCGCCAGAAAAGAATTGCATAAGGATTTCCTTCAATGGGAGTAAGTACAGTAGCTCCGGTGGTGGTAAATCCGGACATTGATTCAAAATAAGCATCAATAAAGCTGGGAAAAGTACCGGCAAATAAAAAGGGGAGTGCTCCAAAGCCAGCAGCCAATATCCAACCCAGGGCAGCAATAGCAAATCCTTCTTTATGACCGATAGGTTCTTTTGAAGAAAAATATTTCCATAGTAAAAGACCGCTTAAAGAAGTAATAGACATAGAAAGTATAAAAGCATTAATTACTGTTTCCTGATAGTAGATGGCATACAAAAGAGGAAACAACATACTTAGTCCTAAAAAAAATAAAAGACTTCCTAAGGTATTTAGAACAATCTTATATTTCAATTTTATTTCTCCTCACCATCGAATATTTTTTCAATTTTCTTTATATCGGATGACAAGGCAAAGATGATTATTTTATCTTCAGGTTGAACAATATCATTACCGTGAGGGATAATAACTCTATCTTTACGGACAATTGCGCCGATAATGCTATTCTGGGGTAAATTAGCTTTTTTTAATGGTTTGTTAATAATTTTTGAGTGGGGGTTAACTATTAATTCAATAACTTCTGCTTCTCCTTCTTTTAATAAAGTTAAAGAGATAATTTTCCCTCTTCGAATAAATCGTAAGATGGCAGAAGCAGTAGTCATTCTGGGGTTTACCACAGCATTTACTCCAATTTTTTCCAATATGGGAATATAGTTCGTTCTATCTACTTTGGCAATTACCTTTTTTGTGCCCAAGTGTTTGGCTAATAAGGCTACTAAAAGATTATCTTCATCAAATCCGGTGACTGCAACGAAACCATCAGTGGTTTCTATACCTTCAGATTTTAAAAGATCAATATTTGTACCATCGCCATTTATTACCAGGGTGTGCGGAAGACTTTCGGCAATTTTTTCACATTTTTCTTTATCTCTTTCAATTAACTTAGTATTAATGCCCAGTTTTGCTAATATTAAGGCAGTTTGAATACCAATTCTGCTTCCTCCCAAAATCATAACATTTTGCATGCTTAGAGGTTTTTCGTTGAAAATTTCATTTAACCCTGCAAAATAGTCTTTTTTAATTAAAATATATAAGTTATCGCCTACAATAATTTTTTCTTCTCCGTCGGGAATAATTATTTTGTCATTTCGATAAATAGCGGCAACTAATATAGGATATTTAAAGATAATAGATTTTAATTGTTGGTTAATAAAAGGGAAACTGTCTTCAACTTTAAGTTCAAAAAGCTGAACCTTCCCCCCAGCGAAGCTCTGTACTTGAGCAACATTTATTGGTGATTTAAGTAATTTAACTATTTCTCTGGCGGTAGCCCTTTCCGGATTGATAGTAAGATCTATTCCTAATTTTTCTCGTGATAAGGCATTAGCATACAGATATTCAGGATTTCTAATACGGGCAATTTTTTGAGGCACACCAAATTGTTTTGCAGTCATACAGGCTATCATGTTTGCTTCATCGCTGCTGGTTACAGCAATTATCATATCTGCTTGTTTGATTCCCGCTTCTTCTAAAGTGCGAACATTGGCTCCATTGCCTAAAATAGTGAGTACATCTAAATTATTTTGAGCGGACTGTCGGATTGTATCATTTTTTTCGATTAATGTTACATCGTGATTTTCTGAAGAAAGAGTTTTAGCTATTTGACAACCAACTTTTCCTGCCCCTATGATAATTATTTTCAAGAGATTCACCTCGTTTTATTTTTATTTAAACTTAAAGTTAATCAGTTATTTATTGAACACTTTCAATTAAAAAAGAGAAACTATCTGATTTTAGTTTCTCTGAAATATTTAAAAAATATATCCTGATTATCATATCTCCTTCCGCGCTGACGAGGTTAGCTGACGGGTTCGAGCTGAAAGGATTGCTCTACTCATTACTAAAGTTAAAGGTAATGAGATTCACCCCAAAATCTTGGTTCCCCCGTTCCCTCCTTTTGAGGGATTTAACGATTAAAATATAATAGTCCTTTTTTACTTTCGAATTTTATACTCTTTTTAGGTATTTGTCAAACTAAATTCGTAATATAGTATTGAGTATATAGTATTGAGTATTGAGTTAAAAAAGAGAAAGAAAAGATAGAAAAAAGTAGCATTCTTCTTTTTATCTAACTACTTCACTAAAGTTTACACTAACAACGACAGGGGACGGTTTTTTGGCAGTTTTTTTATAAGCTTTGCTGAACAGAGAGACTTTATAGATTTTTTCTTGACAGAAAGGATAGTTTGGAGTATAAATAAATATAGAAAATAAAACCTACCAGGGGACGGTCCTTTGGCAGGTTTTTTAAACAAGCTTTACAGAGATTTTATTGATTTTTTTCTTGACAGAAAGGATAGTTTGGAGGATAAATAAATATAGAAAATAAAGTTGACAAAATTAGTATGAAAAGAAAGGAAAATTAGTATGCCAAACTATGATTTTGAATGTCAGGACTGCCATAAAACTTTTGAGGTTAGAGCAACTATCAAAGAGATGGAAGAAGGTAAAATATCCTGTGTAAAATGTAAGAGTAAGAATATCAAAAGGATTTTTAATGGTTTTGGAGTCTGCACCGGAAAAACTTTTTCTTCGATGAGTTCAAGCTCAAGCTCTTGCAGTTCTTGCTCATCTGGTTCTTGTTCGACCTGTGGATAAAAATAAAAATTTTATACAAATAAAAAATTTAAAATAGAAAAAGGGGACGGTTCTATTTTTTCGAGTCATTATTTCTAGAAGATGGTAAAAAATAGAACCGTCCCCTTTTTCCTTTTTCTATTTTAAAAATAAATAATATTTTTTTGAAAGTATGCAGGAATTTAGGTTTGGTTTGTAGAATAATTATAAAGAAAGTATATTGTATTTAGTATATTGTATTTAGTGAAGAGAATAGTAAAGAATGATGAGTGATGTATAATAAGTAAATACAGTAACAAGTGATGAGTAATTAGTAATAAGTTTCAGTTTGCAAGTTGTGGGTTTTTTTCGTTTTGTCATTACGAGGAATGAAGTGACGAAGTAATCTCAACCCGGGATTGCTTCGCTCCCTGAAGTCACTCGCAATGACAGTTTTGTAGAAATCGTATTAAATTTTTAGGCAATACGCAATACGAAAAAAAAGGGGGTAAAGTAAATGTCGATTAGAAAGAAAAGAAATATTTTTAGGATGGAGTTGTGGTTGTTTGTATTGATATTTTTAATGATTTTTTCTGGAGTAAGTATGGCGCAGGAGGTAGTTAAGGATTCGGAATATCTTCAAAAGATTGCTCTTTGTAGAGATGTTCTGGAAAAGAATCCACTACGAGAGACCAATTTTTTCTTTCCCCAAGATGAGAAAGTAGTTACCTGGTTTAGATTTTCTTATGATTCTGCAGAGAAGTTTCTGCTTAAGTGGGAATGGATTACTCCTCAGGGTAAATTGTATCACCGGGGAGAAGTGGAGATGGAAGCTGACAGTTACACTAATTATCGCACCTGGTACTGGATAAAAATTAAGGATAATTATGCCTCTCGGTTACCCGGAGAGTGGAAAGTAAGAGTGTATATCAATGATATTTTTCTTGCGGAGAGGAACTTTTTTATCGCGGAGCCTTTTTAAGTAACCAACTGAATGAACTGAGATCTATGGATAGTGTAAATTTTATTAAGATTGCTTCCCCTGCTTTCGCAGAGCCTGCCCCTGTGAAAACAGGGGGGGCAGACTTGCTTTGTTTTTCGCAAAGACTTAGCTGCTGCAGAACAGATTTTGTTTTAGAAAATTAAAATTAAAATTAAAAGAACTAAATTATTGATGAAAAAAAATTATAATCTGTTGTTGATTAATCCTTGGATTTATGATTTTACGGCTTATGATTTCTGGTCTAAACCCTTAGGGCTATTGTATATTGCCAACATCTTGAGAGAGCAGGGTTATAAGATTAGTTATATAGATTGTATGGATCGTTATAATCAGGAGATTTTAAAGTTAAAGAATAGAGAATTTCCTAAAAAAGATGAATTTGGCCGGGGCCCTTTCTATAAAGAAGAAGTCAAAAAACCTGCAATTTTAAAAAATATACCCCGTCAATATAGCCGGTATGGGATTACCGAAGAAATTTTCCTGAATAAATTAAAAAAGCTACCTTTGCCCCATGGAGTATTGATTACCTCTATTATGACCTACTGGTATCCCGGAGTGTTCAGGGCGATAGAGATAATTAAAAAATTTTTCCCCGATATTCCCATAATTTTAGGAGGGGTCTATGCTACTTTATGCTTTGAGCATGCCTTTAAATTCTCCGGTGCTGATTATGTAATAAAAGGAAATAGCATAAGAGATTTAATAAAAATATTAGAACAGCATGCAGGGAACAAAAATGATTATTCAAAATATGAAAAAGGGTTAGATAACCTGCCTTATCCTGCCTGGGACCTCTATTCGCATCTTGATTATATTTCTATCTTATCATCTCGGGGCTGTTCTTACCGTTGCAGTTATTGCGCTTCTTTTAAGATAAATCCTAAACTGGAATTTAGAGACCCTGAAGGAGTCGCAAAGGAGATAGAATATTGGAACAAGAGAAGGGGAGTAAAAGATTTTGTCTTTTATGATGATGCCTTATTGATAAATTCGGAAGATAATTTTTTGGTTATTTTAGAGGAATTAATCAATAAAAAACTGGCCATCAGGCTTCATACTCCCAATGGAATTCATGCCCGAATGATAAATAAAGAAATAGCTTACAAGATGTACCAGGTAGGAGTAGAGACCATCAGGTTGGGTTTTGAGACAGGAAATCCCCGGGTCCAATCAGAGACAGGAGGGAAGATCACTAATATTGAATTTAAAAAGGCGGTGAATTGCCTTTTAGAAGCAGGATTTAAGTCTCCTCAGATCGGCGCCTATCTTTTAATTGGGATACCCGGACAGGATGTTCAGGAAATTATTGATTCCATCCGTTTTGTGATAGATTGTGGTGCCCATCCGCGTTTAGCTAAGTTTTCGACCATCCCGGGTACGAAAGTCTGGGACGAAGCCAGGACTTATTTTAATTTAAAGGGAGATGTTGACCCACTTTTTCACAATGATGCACTTTTGCCTTATTTATCACCGGATATTACAATTAAAACTTATCAGCAGATAAAATCAATAGCGAAAATATAAAATAATATTAACTAAATGTGCTATAATTGAAATAAAATGTACCATAAATTTTCGAGTATAATAATTGGAGGTGATTTGAAAAATAGGTATTCCTCAGGCTGTAAAAGAGTGAAAAGAGCGAGAAACAAAAGTTAAAAAAAATAGCATACATAGATTAGTAGATGTGGATATTTTATAAAGCATTCAATATTATAAGGAGGAGAAACGAATGGAGCTGTTAAAGGTCTCATCTAAGTCGAATCCTAAAGCAGTAGCCGGTGCTTTAGCAGGAGTAATACGGGAAGAAGGAAAAGCAGAATTACAAGCTATTGGAGCAGGGGCAGTAAATCAAGCAGTTAAGGCGATTGCTATTGCTCGAGGTTTTACCGCATCCAGTGGTGTTGATTTAATCTGTATACCGGCTTTTGTAGATGTAGAAATTGAAGGAGAAGAGAGGACCGCTATTAAATTTTTGGTCAAACCCGGATAAAAGATTTTATTACCGATGTCACTTCAGGTGAAAAGTGACAGGAAGAATTTAGAAGTTATTAAAAATACGGAATTAGCTTAAAAAGCAATTTATAACTAAAGTGATTTCTCATAAAAAGAAGATTTGAAAAATATTAGAGTAGAGAAGGGAGAGTTAAGATTAGTATGGACAAAAAAAAGGAGAAAAAAGAGAAAGTAGTGGATGTGCCTACCCAGAAAACCGAAAAAATAGTTGGGGAAATAAAGAAAGAAGAGAAGAAAGAAGAAAAAGTTAAGGCCAAAGAAATTTTGGGAGAAGTCAATATTGTACCCGAGGTAATAGCGACCATAATTAGTCGGACAGTAATCGGTATACCCGGAGTAGCCGGATTAGCTACTCGCGCCAAAGGTGGGATAGGAACTTTATTGGGGACCAAAGAATTAGAAAAAGGGATAAATGTTGACCTTAGAGAAAACAAAGAAGTTTCTACCACTATTTCGGTTATTTTAGAGTATGGTTCTATAATAATTGATGTAGCTAAAGAAATTCAGAAGAAGGTAAAAGGAGAATTAGAAACCAAAACTGGACTTAAAGTTACCGGGGTAAATGTAAATATTCAAGGTGTGCATATAGAAGAAAAGAAGTAGTTAATATATCAAAGGAATAGGCCTATCAGGTGTTAAAAAATTACCTGGATAGGCCTATTTACAATTAAACTTGTTAATATAATTAAAATATTTTCTTATTTTACTTTCCCTTTTAATTCCTTGCCTGCTTTGAAGAAAGGTACTTTCATAGCTTTTACTTGGATTTTTTCGCCAGTACGTGGATTTCTTGCCATTCGAGCAGCTCTTTGTCTGGCACCAAAAGTTCCGAATCCTACTAATCTAACTGCGTCACCCTTGGCTAAGCAATTAGTAATGGTTTCGAATACACATTCGACAGCTTTTTTGGCTTCCCGCTTAGTAACACCGATTTCACCTGCTACCTTATCAATTAATTCTCCTTTGTTCACTGTTTACACCTCCTTTCGTTTTTTCAAACAAAATACCCTGTAAAAATAGGGGTAAAATATAAGTATTTGTAAACATTTCATTGCTACTACTTATATAGTATACGACAAGTATTTTAAAAATCCTTCTTTTTTTAGAAATTATTTTTAATTTTTTTAGAAAAAATGCTATTTTCAAGCATTTTTTAATATATTTAACCTAATCTACCACCCGAAAGAGAAATATGTTATGTAATTATAAGAGAAATTGCTATATATTGCAAGTGTTTTAACCTATTGAGGGTAATTTATTTGTAAAAAAGTCCCAAGGTCTTTATTTAAGTTAGGGTTCTAAGTGTTTAGCAAGGAAAACAATTTAGTATCTCTTTGATTTTACGGGGTATTTTTGCTTATTTTTTATGGTATAATAAAAAGTAAGTGGATAGGTGAGAGTAGTTAGCTGGTTAGTTAGTTGATGCAAGATGCAAGTTGTAAGATTATTCAATTAACCTGTTTACCGTTTACCAGTTGGCTAGATATAAGATGAAACTGTAGGATAGGCGTTTCTCCAGTTTAAAATGTCATTGCGACCACAGGGAACGCGGCAATCTCGTTTAAAAACTATAAACAAAAAATTAATTTTCTACCTTGAATTTGTTTTCTTAACTAGCTAACTAAGTAACCAGCTAACCAATTTTTTACGATATACGATATACGAAAAAAAAGGAGGATTATAAGAAATGTCAAAAGGTATATTGTTTCAAAAAAAAGGAAAAATATTTGCCTGCATTTTTATTGCTTTAGTAGTTTTTCTATGGCTGGGTATTTCCGGAATTAATTTTGCTCAAAGCCCCAGTCCGGAGGAAGTCGAAAAGATGAAAAGCATTCAAATTATCAATCCTCATCCCCCATTTTCTTTGAGATTGTGGCTGGATAAAGAAAGAGGAGCTACTTATTCCTCTGGGGAGAAGATTAAGATTTCCTTCCAGGCCTCTCGGGATTCCTTTGTAACGCTTTATAACTATGACACCGAAGGTAGAGTGAAAATTATCTTCCCCAACCAGTATTCACCACATAATTTTGTAAGAGCCGGACAAATTCATTCCGTTGAAGGGCTGATTGACCCACATACCAGACCAGGGATTGAATACGTTCAGGGATTTGCTACCACCAGACCCATACTTCTAGGTGATAGGGAAAAAGATCTTATCTCTAAAAAATTTATGCCAGAAGTAAGCAAAGATTTTAAAAACTTTACCATCACCATTAAGGGTATAGTAATATCCTTACCTCCCACTGCCTGGACTTCGAGTAATATATTGAGTTATATGGTAAGACCAATAACTTCTCCCACTCGTTATGGCAGGATTGTAGCAATTTCCCAACCTCAAAGAGCGAAGGTATATCTGGACAATGTTTATAAAGGGAAAACTCCTTTAAATTTAGACAGAGTTACTGCAGGTCAGCATCGGATTAAGATGGTAATGGCAGGTTACCAGGATTGGAGTAGTTATGTCTCAGTATCAGCTTCCCGGACTACTACGGTTTCTGCTGATTTAGTTCCCTTTCCTGCATATGGTACAATCTCTGTTTATTCCAATCAAAGTAATGCTAGAATCTATTTAGACGGAATCTATAAAAAAAGAACTTCTGCTAATAAATCAGTGGAAATAAAGAGTGTTGGAAAAGGTTACCATGAATTATTAATCACAAAAGATGGTTATCAGGATTGGATTAGTACCATAATGATTGTTGCCAACCAAACTCGTAGGGTCTCTGCTTTCTTAGTTCCAGAAATCAACTATGATGGTTCTATTGCTGTTTACTGTAATGTAAGCGGAGCAAAAATATTTGTAAACGGAACTTATAAGACGACGACCTCATCTTCAAAACCAAAAATCTTAGAGGAATTTAGAGAAAGAACATACGAGATTACTCTAATTAAGGATGGGTATAGAACCTGGGTAGAAGATATTTGGGTATATGCCGGCGAGATTGCCTCTCTCTATATAGAGATGGAGGAAATAGAATATTAAAGCAATTTTATTGGAAAATATTTAATGATAAGAAAAAAAAGGAAAATACCGAAAAGAAAAGAAACTTATTAGAGTTTTCTAGATTATTTATAAATGGAAGTTAAAGGCAGATTAGACAACTTCTAGTCTGCCTTTAACTGAATTTAGAACTTTTTTATATTTATTAGTTTAAAATAGAAACTTTTTTCAATCAGGAGGAAAAAAATGAAAGTTTTACGGGTAAAATACGAAAAGAACGAAATTACGAAAAAAAACAAAGCAATTGAGGTTTGCTTTAAATGTTCTACTTGTTCCAAATTTTGTCCAATTACTCAACATGTAAAAAAATATAACTTAGAAGATTCTTTTATAACCCAACTTTTTG
>Ga0209978_10001400_pt1 | contig 10186 bp, 9 predicted proteins | sample BentaG_FD_182805 | JGI IMG/M metagenome (GOLD analysis project Ga0209978, IMG submission 182805) | Deep subsurface microbial communities from South Atlantic Ocean to uncover new lineages of life (NeLLi) - Benguela_00093 metaG (SPAdes)... | ecosystem: Environmental > Aquatic > Marine > Oceanic >...
TTGAAATAGATGTTGCCTTAGTTCCCCAGAGGGAAAAAGGTATGACAGCTTATGAAATCCTCTTATCTGAATCTCAAGAGAGGATGCTGGCCATCTTAAAAGATGGCAAAGAAAAAGAGGCTTTGGATATATTGAAGAAGTGGGATATAGATGCGGTAAGAATTGGAGAGGTAACGGATGATAAAATGATGCGGGTCAAGGAAAATGGCGTGGTGGTTTGCGAAGTTCCGGCAGAGACTCTTACGAAAAAGGCACCCCTCTATGACAGAGAAGTTAGAGAACCTGCCTACTTGAAAAAGGTGCAAAAGTTGACTCGCGAATCCATACAGGTGCCAGATGACTTCAATAAAGTATTATTGCAATTACTTTCCTCCCCCACTATTGCCAGCAAAGAATCAGCATATAAAAAGTTTACTGCCATAGATAGAGATGAAGTGGCAGTCGGGGCAGGTTCAGATGCGGCTGTGGTTAGAGTTAAGGGTACTAAAAAGGCCTTAGCGATAAGCGTAGATTGCAACGGTAGGTATTGTTATCTGAATCCTTACAATGGTGCGATGATGGCAGTGTCCGAAGCAGCGAGAAATGTAGTTTGCACCGGGGGAAGACCACTGGCGATTACCGATGGTTTAAATTTTGGCAATCCGATGAAACCTGAAAATTACTGGCAATTTGAAAAGTGTATAGAAGGACTTTCCAAGGCATGCACGGTCTTAAATACACCGGTTGTCAGCGGTAACGTAAGCTTCTATAACGAAAATCCTAAGGGGGCGATAGACCCAACTCCCATGGTGGGAATGGTCGGCTTGATAAAAGATGCGGATAAATGTGTTACCCAGGATTTTAAGAACGAGACCGATTTAATAATTCTTTTGGGTGAAAACAAGGCCGATCTTTCGGGTAGCGAATATTTATACTTGGTGCACAAGCAGAAGAAAGGTAATCCCCAGATAGATATAAAGATGGAGAAGGCTGTTCAGGAAGCATGCCTTGAGGCGATCGAGTCAGGTATCATCAATTCCGCTCATGATTGTTCGGAGGGTGGATTGGGGGTAACCCTGGCTGAATCGTGTATTACAAACGCAAACAAAATGTTGGGCGCAGTGATAAAATTGGATGACTTGAAAAATAAAGACATAAGGATAGATGAGATTTTGTTTGGTGAGGCGCCTTCCAGAATAGTGGTTTCTTTGAACAAAGATAAGCTGAGCACCTTAGAAGCCATATTGAAAGGACATCCGGTCCCATATCAAATTCTAGGCAATGTCATAGGAGATAGGCTCGTAGTTCAATACAAAGAAAAGACGATAATTGATCTTCCTTTGACAACATTAGGTAATACCTGGAGAAAAGCAATTCCCTCAAGATTAGAAAAATAGAAAGAAAAGGAGAACGATGTACCCATGCAACCAGTAAGGATAATTCCCTGTTTGGATATCAAAGATGCACGAGTGGTTAAAGGCGTGAAGTTTGTTGATTTAAAAGATGCCCGCGACCCGGTGGAAGCAGCGGCTGCTTACTGCGCTGCGGGTGCAGATGAGCTCGTTTTTTTAGATATTGCTGCTTCCGTTGAAGCAAGGGCTACGCGTTTGGATTGGGTAAAAAAGGTAAAAGAGGTAACCACTGTGCCTTTTTGTGTAGGTGGGGGTGTCAGAGGTTTAGAGGATATGCAAGCCCTTTTTAATCTCGGGGCAGATAAAGTCTCTATTAATACAGCTGCAGTTAAAAATCCCGCTTTAATCAAAGAAGCTAGCGAAAGATTTGGCAAAGAAAAGGTTGTTGTGGCTATTGACGGAAGGAAAAACCCTCCTGGCGGGGCTCACCCAAGGCTAGAAGTTTTAATTATGGGTGGAGAAGAGCCCACAGGCTTAGATGTAGTTGAATGGGCAAAGCGAGTTGAACAATTAGGTGCAGGGGAGATCCTTTTAACCAGCAAGGACGCTGATGGTACTAAGGCTGGATACGATATCGAGCTAACTCGTCTCGTTTCGGAAGCGGTGGACATTCCGGTGATTGCCTCTGGTGGAGCGGGAAAACTCGAACATTTCTATGAGGTTTTGACTGAAGGAAAAGCAGATGCAGTTCTGGCTGCTTCTGTATTTCACTATGGAGAATATAAAATCAAAGAAGTGAAAGATTATCTCTTGAGTAAAGGAATAAGTGTAAGGACCTAAAAATTTCTTGACAAAAAAGGAAAAGAATAGCTAATATATCAGTAGAATACAAGAAAGTATTCTACAAGATTCAATGGAGTCTTCTGGCAAGACTGGCTGGAGGGCTTTTTTGTTTGACTAATTGCTTGCGAGTCGAATTATTCTAATTTCAAGTAAGGAAGGATATAATGGCGACTAAATACATTTTCATTACGGGTGGAGTAGTCTCTTCGTTAGGTAAAGGGATAACCGCAGCCTCTATTGGATGTTTATTAAAGAGTTGCGGGTTGAAAGTAAATATCCTGAAGATAGACCCTTATCTTAATGTAGACCCTGGAACGATGAGCCCTTTTCAACACGGAGAAGTTTTCGTAACCGAAGATGGGGCTGAGACCGATTTAGATTTGGGCCATTACGAGAGGTTTCTGGATGTCAATTTGAAACAAACCAATAATATCACCAGTGGTGTAATCTACGACGCAGTGATCAGTAAAGAAAGGAAAGGGGACTTCTTGGGCAAAACGGTCCAAGTCATTCCCCATATTACTGATGAGATTAAGTCTCGTATCAAGGCGTTATCGAAAGATTCTGATGTAGTAATTACTGAAATTGGCGGAACTACAGGCGATATAGAAGGACTGCCTTTTCTGGAAGCAGCGAGACAGTTCAAGCAGGACGTAGGAGGAGATAACGTTTGTTATATTCACGTGACGCTGGTGCCTTACATCCGAGCTGCTGAGGAGATGAAGACAAAGCCCACACAACAGAGTGTAGCCAAGCTAAGAGAAATTGGAATTGAGCCTCAAGTAATTATTTGCCGCACTGAAAGACCATTGCCAAAAGAGTTAAGGGAAAAGATAGCATTATTCTGTAACGTTCAGGGAAAAGCAGTAGTTGAAGAAAGAGACGTTTCCACCAGTATCTACGAGGTCCCCTTAATGCTAAAAAAGGAAAAGCTCGATACTATTTTATTAGAAATGTTACGCTTGGGGAGAAAGGGAAGTGACCTATCTAAATGGAAAGAAATTCTTAAGAAAATAAGAAGCTTAAGAAAAGATGTAATGATTGGTATTGCAGGAAAGTATACCGAGTTAAAGGATGCTTATAAGAGTATATGGGAAGCACTGGTTCATGGAGGACTAACCACTAATGTAAATGTCAGGATAAAATATATTGACGTAGAAGATAGAAAATTGCAGAAAGAATTAGAAACTGTAGATGGAATACTTGTTCCAGGAGGATTTGGAGAGAGAGGGATCGACGGGAAAATAAGGGTTTGCAGATTTGCTCGGGAGAGTAAAGTTCCTTTCCTGGGTATCTGTTTAGGAATGCAGTGCGCAGTAATCGATTTCGCTCAAAGCGTCTGTGGAATGAAAGGAGCAAACAGCACAGAATTCGATCCGGATACTCATCATCCAGTTATCGATTTGCTTCCTGAGCAGAAGAAGATATTTCAAAAAGGCGGAACGATGAGGCTGGGGAATTATCCATGCAGAATCAAAGAAGGCTCCCTTGCTTTTTGTGCCTATAAAAAAGAATTTGTGTTTGAGAGACATCGACACAGGTATGAATTGAACAATAAGTTTCGAGCCAGGTTGAAAGCAAAAGGGCTCCTGGTGACTGGCGAGTATGAGAAAAAACATCTAGCAGAAATTGTTGAACTTAAAGGCCACCCCTGGTTTGTAGCAGTGCAGTTCCACCCAGAATTTAAGTCCAGACCCACGAGACCACACCCCCTGTTCAGAGATTTTATCAAAGCCTGCTTAAAGAGGAAAGAAAAGCACATAGCTTAAGATTTACTTTGACCTTCCTCCCCAATTTCTCCCCTCGGGTTAAAACCTTCTTTCATTATTATGATGAGAGATCGCTATAGTGATACGCTCCTAGCCTGCAAAACCTCTCTTTCACAGAAAAACTTATTGCTTTTTAGGAAGAATGCTGTTAGAATTTAAGATTGTCAGTCGGTTATTAATGTGGCGGCAGAGCGAAGCTCTGCGTCAGTATTTAACGGTGGCGAAGGTCCTGAGGGGAATATCTTGGAGTAAAGGGGATGAGAACTTTTATTGCTGTGGGAATATCCAGTGAAGTGAGGGAAAGGATTGCTCGAATTCAGGCGGAGTTCAGGAAAGGAGATCCGGATGTCAAATGGGTTAAGCCTGAAAACGTCCACATTACTCTAAAATTTCTGGGTGAGGTAAGTGAGGACAAACTCCCGGCAGTGATTGAAAAGACAAGACTTGCAGTGACAAGGATTTCCAATTTCAGGGTTCACCTTTCTGAGTTAGGTAGCTTCCCCAACCTTAAATCTCCACGGGTAGTCTGGGTTGGGGTAAGTGAAGGGAAGGAGGAACTGAAAAATTTAAATAAGAACATTGAAGAAAATCTTTCCTATTTGGGATTTGCCAAAGAGAAGAGAGAGTTTTCTGTCCATTTGACGATTGGCAGGGTGAGGTCTCCGAGGGGAAAGGAGAAATTGGTTAAGAAAATTGAGGAAATGGAAAGTAGTGATGTGGGCGAATTTTCTGTGGACAAGGTGCTGGTTATGGAGAGCCAGCTAAGTTCCAGAGGTCCCACTTACAGGATAATAGAAGAAGTAAACCTGAAAGGATAATCAAGAATTTGAAAAATAAGTTAATGAAGAAAGAAGATGTTAAGACGACTTTTTTGTAGTGGAAAGAATGGCGGAGAAGTATCCATCGTTACTGAAACGGATGTGGAAGGAAGGACACGATCTAGATAACCATACATATAGCATCAAGATTTAACTAAATTGTCTAAAGAAGATATCCTCAAAGAATTGGACAAGAGCCGTAGGTTATATGCTCCGGGACTTGGTTTTGCTCACAACGGATTTTGATTATGGGCAAATTGAATTTGTGCCTACAGGTAAGATTTTAAATCGCCCTGCCTCCGAATGAAATGAAGGGAGAGGGGAAGCCCCGATTTTAATCGGGACCATTCGGGTCAATTTAGAATTTTACCCAATGATCTGAGGCATGACCTGAGGAACAGCTATGAAAATTTTAGGGATCGATTATGGAGAGAAAAGAATTGGGGTGGCACTGAGCGACCCTTCAAATATGGTTGCTCGGAGTCTGAAAGTTTTAAAGAGAAATGGAACTCGTAGTTGGATAGGGGACATAAAAGCAATTGTCGAAGAAAACAAGATCGAGAAGATTGTTATTGGTTTACCTAGAAATATGAACGGTTCCTTGGGCGGTAAGGGGAAAGAGGTTTTGGCTTTTGTGAAAGTTCTGGAAAAGGTGATAAGGGTACCCATAGTAACCTGGGATGAAAGGTTAACAACTGTTATTGCAGAGAAGGTGCTTCGACAGGCAGAGTTATCAAGGAAAAAACGAAAGGATAGTTTGGACAAAGTCTCTGCCTGTATAATTTTGCAAAACTATTTGGACAGTATTGGATGGGGTCAAAAAGAGAAAAGTCGAGAGAGTAATAAATGAGAATAGTAAGAATAGGCGTTGTAACCCTGTGCTTGCTGATTTTGGGAATTTTAGTGCTCTTCATTTCGTCCCATCGCCCCTCTAAAACTTCCTTGGTAATAATAGAACAGAGAATGACTGCTAGAGGAGTAGCGGAATTACTTGAGAGGGAAGGTTTAATTCCCAGTAAGAGTTACTTTCTGTTTCTTCTTAGACTAAAAGGGGTACATAGAAGAATTAAAGCAGGAGTCTACGAAATAGATTCAAAAAAGGGGACTTGGCGAATTATCGACAAACTCATTTCAGGAAAAAGCAAGATAGTAAAGTTGACCGTTCCGGAGGGGTTTACTGCCCCTCAGATTGCCCAGTTAATTGAGCAGAAGGGATTGGGAAGAAAAGATATGTTTTTACAAATTGTTGAACAGAGGAGACTGGAAGGCTATCTTTTTCCGGAAACCTATTTTGTTGATTATGATACTTCAGAAGAAGAAATTATTGGTATGATGGTCGACCAATTCAATGAGGTGTTTACAAAAGAGATGGAAGAGAGAGGGAAGAAGTTTAAGTTCACAAAAAGCGATACAGTAATTTTGGCTTCCATAATCGAGAAAGAGGCTGTCAGGGATGAAGAGAGACCGTTAATTTCTGCCGTTTTCCATAATCGGTTAAGGAAGCGGTGGTATTTAGAATCTTGTGCTACGGTCCAATACGCGCTGGGAGATCATAAGGAGAAGTTGACCTACGAAGATTTGAAAGTCGAGTCTCCTTATAATACTTATAACCATTTTGGTCTACCACCGGGGCCTATTTGCAATCCTGGTCTGGCCTCTATTAAGGCCGCCTTGTATCCAGCCGAGACCGATTTGATGTTCTTTGTTGCCAAAGGAGAAGGCACTCATAGATTCTCTAAATACTATGGCAAACATCTGGAAGTCCAGAAGGAAAAATTAGAAAAAAAGTGAACCTTATGAGGACAGAAATGCCTGAATTGCCAGAAGTAGAAACAATAAGAAGAGGGCTGGAAAAAAGAATTTTGGGAAAGAAAGTGACCAGAGTGGAAATAAACACAGCTAAGATGGTGAAAGAACCTTCCCCGAAGAGATTTAAGGAAGAAGTGGAAGGGAAAATTTTTAAAGACGTTATTCGTCGAGGCAAGTACTTAATTTTAGCATTATCCTCCGGGAAGAAGATAGTAGTACATCTCAGAATGACCGGGCAACTAATTTACGGAAAGAGGGATGCAAAGAGCAGGGTATCCTTTCTCCTGTCAGATGGCAAACATTTGAACCTTAATGACAGGAGGCATCTAGGAGAAATCAGATTGGTAGAAAACTGGGAGAAAGCTCCAGGCATTGCCAAGATTGGGATGGAGCCTCTAGAGGAGAATTTTGCGCTCAAAGTTTTTGGTGAAATGTTAATTAAGAAAAAGGCTAAGATCAAAGCTCTATTGATGACTCAGGAGTTCTTGGCTGGCATAGGAAATGTTTATGCTCAAGAGGCGCTGTTCAAGGCAGGAATTCATCCAGAAAGGCAAGCTCACCGGCTGAAGCCGGATGAGGTGAGGTCACTATTTTCTGAAATAAAGAAGGTCTTATGGGAAGCTATAGATTACAGGGGATCATCCTTAAGTAGTTATGTTGATGCAGAAGGAAGAAGAGGCAGTTTCCATTCTCGCCTCCGAGTCTATGGGCGGAGAGGTGAGCCCTGTGTTAAATGTAAGACCCCTTTGAAGTTTATTAAACTTGCTGGCAGGGGAACTAATTTTTGCCCGAGGTGCCAGAAATAGAGAATTATCCGAGCCTTGAAGAAGGCCTGACCAAAGGATAGGGCCATAGATGCTGCTCGATAGGAAGCGATATAGTCAGGAGGAAATATGAAAAAAGAAGAGCTCAAATTGATTCTTTTTTTGTGGATTTTTCTGACAGCTATACTATTTCCTACCTCCCTTAGTGGATGGGGAAGAAAACCGCCTCCAGAACCAAAGACGGTTCAGGAGAGAATTGCTCGTCAGTTTCACATTGAAGAGAGCATCGTTCTGGGTTTGGAAGAGGGAGGTTATGGGACAGAAGAGGTTATTAAGCTTCTGATTGTGGCGACTGCCACAGGTAAGAGACCCGATGAGATTAGTATCCTGAGGGAAGAAGGAATGAGCTGGGAAGAGATTGCCAAAAGTTATGGAATTGAAATGGACACTCTTGGTAAGGAGACCCATAAACTCTTATCCGAAGTGCAGGGAAGGGGGGAAGAAGGAATAAGAGAGGAGAAGGAGCCAGAAATCGAACTCGAAATTGAGAAAGAACTAAGAAAAAAGTTGGAAATGGAAAAGACAGAATCGGATGAGTTACGTTGAACTTTATGAGAGAGGTATCTTAAAAAAGAGAAAGGAAGAGCTTAATAAATTACTTGAGAGATGTCACCTCTGTCCCAGGAAATGCCTGGTAAATCGGCTGCAAGATGAGAAAGGTTTTTGCGGAGCGGGCACAAGAGTAGTTGTTTCTAGTTATAACCTCCATTTCGGTGAAGAGCCGCCAATTTCGGGTTATCGTGGTTCGGGCACCATCTTCTTTACTCACTGTAACCTTCGCTGTTGTTTCTGCCAGAATTACCCTATCAGCCAGCTGGGAAACGGCCAGGAAGTGGAGATTTCTGAACTGGCTACAATGATGGTAAAGTTACAAAAGCTCGGGGCACACAACATAAATTTTGTTACCCCTACCCATTTTGTTCCCCAAATCGTTGAGGCCTTAGACCTTGCAGTAAGAGAGGGCTTAAAGATTCCTCTTGTATACAACTCGGGAGGGTACGATTCCGTGGAGGCTCTCGAACTTCTGGACGGTGTAGTTGATATCTATATGCCTGATGCCAAGTATTCCAATCCCGAAAGTGCCCGGACATACTCCAGGGCAGCCGACTATTTTGAAGTCAACAGGAAGGCGCTTCTGGAAATGCATCGTCAAGTAGGTGACCTGAAAATGGATAGAGACGGGATTGCCAAGTGGGGACTCCTTATTCGCCACTTAGTCATGCCGGAAGACATAGTTGGTTCTCGAAGAGTCTTAGAGTTCATTGCCAAGAATATTTCCAAAAATACTTATATGAGCATTATGGCTCAGTACCATCCTGCCCACCTAGCTTTTGAATTTCCAGAACTATCAAGAAGGATCTCTAAAAGAGAATATGATGCAGTGTTGAAGATGGCGGATGAATTGGGGCTGGAAAGAGGCTGGAGACAGGACTTTTAGCAATAAATTTTTATTTGCAATGCAGGGATAAAATTTGCTAAATTTAAAACAGATGAAAGTTAAGAGTCTTCATTCCTGGCAAGTATCTCCTGAGAAGGCCAGAAAAATCCAGCAGAAGTTAAGAGATAAAGTTGGATTGAGAAGTCCATTTAGGTCCATAAGTCAAATACGCTTTATCGCCGGTTGTGACGTTGGGTATGATGAGAAAAGGAGAAGGGCTTATGGTAGTGTAGTTTTGCTTACTTTCCCTGAGCTGAAACTGGTGGAAAAAAGGGGAGTTATGCAAGCCTCTGAGAGAATATTTCCTTACCTTCCCGGGTTGCTCACCTTTCGCGAGGGTCCTGTTCTAATAGCTGCCTTAAAAAGATTGGAAAGATCTCCTGATATAATCATTTTCGATGGTCAGGGAATTGCGCATCCTGTGAGGTTTGGTCTGGCCACTCACATGGGTCTTTTGCTGGGGCTCCCCACAATTGGCTGTGGCAAATCAATTCTATACGGCCATTACGAGGAGCCTGTAAATTTGAAAGGAGCTCATACTTTTTTGAAAGACGAGAGGGGAGAGCTGATAGGGGTGGCTCTCCGCACTAAGAGAAATGTGAAGCCCGTATTCGTTTCTCAGGGGTACAGGATCGCCCTGGATCAGGCATTGGATATTATCCTGACTTGTTGCAGGAGGGAGAAGATTCCCGAACCTTTAAGGTTGGCACATTTAGAGACAGTGCAAGCTTTGACTAGTAAGCCCCAAAAAGGGAACATAACAGACTAGCTAAAAATATAATCTTCTGTGAAAATGGTGACAGAGAGCGAAGCGAACGCAATCAGGGGCGCCGGTCGCGACGAATAAGGAGCGACGACCGAACGGAGTGAGGGAAAGGCGCGGGCGCGAGATGGTGAGCGCCCCGGGGGAAAAGAGGTTTCCCCTATTGAGCACAGGCTGATTCACTTAGATAATAACCTTGTGCGGAAGGGGTCGCTGGAGCGACGAATAAGAAGCTCCGTGTTAGCGACGGGCGCGAGACGGTGAGCGCCCCGGGGAACAGAGAGCGAAGCGAACGCAATCAGGGGCGCCGGTCGCGACGAATAAGGAGCGACGACCGAACGAAGTGAGGGAAAGGCGCGGGCGCGAGATGGTGAGTGCCCCGGGGGAAAAGAGGTTTCCCCTATTGAGCACAGGCTGATTCACATAAGGGGGAAAGTATGATCAGAAAACCAGCGCAAGCAGGAAGGTTCTATATGAGAGACCCAGAAGCACTAAGAGAACAGGTTGAGAAATATCTCAGGAGAGATATTGAGAGAGAGGACGTTTTGGGAATAGTGGTTCCCCACGCAGGTTATTTCTATTCAGGAAAAG
>Ga0209978_10001401_pt1 | contig 10180 bp, 7 predicted proteins | sample BentaG_FD_182805 | JGI IMG/M metagenome (GOLD analysis project Ga0209978, IMG submission 182805) | Deep subsurface microbial communities from South Atlantic Ocean to uncover new lineages of life (NeLLi) - Benguela_00093 metaG (SPAdes)... | ecosystem: Environmental > Aquatic > Marine > Oceanic >...
CTTAATTTAGAGACATCAATTTCAGCAGTAGCTGCTACTTTGGGGAATGTGGGACCTGGTTTAGGTGTAGTGGGTCCCGGTTCGAATTATTCCTTGCTCCCCGGTGCAGCCAAGGTCATCTTGATTATGTGCATGTGGTTGGGGCGGTTAGAATTGTTTACCGTTTTTATGATATTTTTCCCTCGCTTTTGGAAAGGCTAATCAAGCTACAGTAGAAGTTCAAAACGCGTTTAGGCTATACTTTGCAATAGGTTTATGGTCAAGGTTGCTTTTCAAGGAGAAAGAGGCGCTTTCAGCGAGGATGCCGCGGTAAAGCTTTTTGGTGGGGACATTAATTTTTTACCGTGTGTTCGTCTGAAAGAAGTTTTTGAACTTGTGTCGCAGGATAAGGTTGAATTTGGGGTAGTTCCTGTAGAGAACTCTCAAGCTGGCAGTATCAACGAGACCTACGATTTGTTATTGGCGTATCCTCTCAATATATTTGCTGAAGCTATTCTCAAAGTAAGCCACTGCCTGATGGCTCTACCTGGAGAAAAGTTGGCGGATATAACAACGATTTACTCCCATCCTCAAGCCTTGGCTCAATGTGCGGAATTTTTGAGCAAACTGGATGTCGAAATTATGTCTAGCTATAATACCGCGGGCAGTGCCAAAATAATAAAAGAGAAAAGGTTGAAGAACTGTGCTGCCATAGCTAGCAAAAGAGCTGCCGATATTTATGGGCTGGAGATTCTGGCACCGGAAATTGAGACGAGTGTCAATAACTACACCAAATTCGTAGCTATCTCAAAGCGGAAAGCTAAACCCGCGCAGAAAAATAAGACCTCTCTCGTGTTTGTTGCTGAACATAAGCCGGGCTCTCTATACAGAATCTTGGGTATCTTCGCCAAAAGGAATATAAATTTAACAAAACTGGAGTCGAGACCGAGTCGAATTAAGCCCTGGGAATATGTTTTTTATGCTGATTTCGAGGGTCACTTAGATGGCGAAGTTTACCAGGAAGCTGTGAGGGAGTTACACAGAGAGGCTACTTTCATTAAGATACTTGGCTCCTATCCTCAAGCTACCTGAAGTTAAGCTGTCAATAACCCCGCTTCTTCAATCCTGTTCAGATTCTGGGAGTTTCCTTCCAGTTTTCACTTTGGTAAAAGGCTAAGCTACCCTTCTGTCCACATTGTTTGCGCAGCTATCTTGCTTTGGCGTTGTTTTAACGAAGTCTCTAAGCTAAAGGAATTGCCCTGGCTATAAGGAGAGGCGCTGAGCAATCCCAACAAAATTTGGCAACTATTTTTGTAACTTCGCTCTTAGCTTTCGGTATGTGGAAACCAAAGCTTCCGATAAGACTTTGGTATCAGACAACACCGGCATGAAGTTAGTGTCACCTTGCCACCTGGGGACTATATGAGTATGGAGGTGCTCCGCTATTCCGGCTCCAGCAACTTTGCCCAAATTTAAACCGATATTGAAGCCCATTGGCTCCATTACCTCTCTTAGAAGTTCTAAGCCTTTCTTGATAATGTCAAAATGTTCCTCTGCTTCTGCATCCCTTAAATCCTGTAAATTTGCTATATGCCGATAGGGGGCGACCATTAAATGCCCAGGATTATAGGGAAAGGCGTTCAGGATTATAAAATTGTGTTGGCCACGATAAAGGATAAAATTTGCCTCATCGGTATTTTCCCGGGGCTTCTGGCACAAGATACAGCCGCCTTCTGTGGATTTTTGTATATATTCTATTCGCCATGGTGCCCAAAGTTGTTCCATTAAACCTATATAGTATGCTGATTCTGGGTTAAGTGCAATAGGATTCTTAGTTTGAGATGAAAATTCTGGACATGGCAAAACGAGTTGACTATGGTATTTAGCTAAGCATAAAATACTTCGGGGCCAATATGCTTGAAGTCTTAACCCAAAAGTTGACCGCTGTATTTGATAAGCTTGGCAGGAAAGGCAAGCTTAGTGAAGGGGACATCGACGATGCTTTACGCCAGGTACGGCTGGCGCTTCTGGAAGCAGATGTAAATTTTAAGGTAGTCAAGGAATTCCTGTCCAGGGTGCGAGAGCGTGCTCTTTGCTCCGAAGTATTGCGTAGCCTAACACCAGCCCAGCAGATTATCAAAATTGTCAATGAAGAACTAATTGCTATCTTAGGTGGAGAGCCTGGCCGTTTAGCTTCGGTTACTGACTTACCAGCGGTCGCTTTGCTTGTAGGATTGCAGGGTTCTGGTAAAACTAGTACGGCGGTGAAGCTAGCTGTTCAGCTCAAACATCTAGGGCAGCGTCCTTTATTAGTAGCTGCAGATACTCGCCGACCTGCTGCTATTGAACAACTCAAATTGCTGGGTGAGCAACACTATATACCGGTATATAGTGAGGATGCTAAGGTAGCGTCCACAACAATTTGCCAGCGTGCTCTAAACCAAGCTAAAGAAAGTGGGTCGACCTGGGTTATAGTAGATACTCAGGGGCGCCTGCACATTGACGAGGCCATGATGAAGGAATTAGCTGATATCAAATCCCTGGTACAGCCTTCAGAAGTACTGCTTACGGTAGATGCTATGATTGGGCAGGATGCCGTGAGGGTAGCTCAAGAATTCCACAGTCGAATCGGCCTCACGGGACTCATCCTGACGAAGATGGATGGAGATGCTCGAGGTGGCGCCGCTCTCTCTATTAGATTTGTTACCGGAGTGCCCATAAAATACATGGGCACGGGTGAGAAAATGGATGCGCTGGAAGTATTTCATCCCGACCGCTTAGCGTCTCGCATTTTAGGTATGGGAGATATGCTCACCTTCATCGAGCAAGTCGAGACGGCCTTTGATCAGCAACAGACCAAGAATTTGGAAAGAAAAATGCGCACCGGGGATTTTGACCTTGAGGACCTCCTCAGCCAAATGCGCCAAATTCACAAGATGGGTTCTTTGGGGAAACTGGTGGAAATGGTACCGGGCTTCTCCAAAGTCGCTTCTTATTTACCAGATGACGAGAGTGAGAAACGATTAAAGAAGATAGAGGCTATGATCCTGTCTATGACTTGCGAGGAAAGGTGTAATCCAGCCATTATTGATGGCAGACGGCGAAGCCGTATTGCTCGAGGCAGCGGCACCACATCCCAAGACGTTAATCAACTTCTTAATCAGTTTCGTGAGATGCAAAAGTTGACTAAGTCACTAACGCGAGGTAAGTTACCTAAAAAGATGGGTACTATGTTTGACATTCCCTTAAGGTGAAATCAGTCTAGATAGCCTTTGAGCTTTCGACTGCGAATGGGATGACGTAACTTGCGCAGAGCCTTGCCTTCAATCTGTCGTATTCTTTCTCGAGTTACATTGAATTCTCTGCCCACCTCTTCCAGAGTTCGAGCGTGTCCGTCTTTAAGGCCAAATCTAAGCTGCAGAACCCTTTTTTCACGCTCGGTAAGTTCACTAAGTACTTTATCTATTTGTTCTTTGAGTAGCTGCTGTGAAGTGGCTTCAGTTGGCGCTAAACTGGCATGATCTTCAACAAGGTCGCCTAACCGACTATCTTCATCCTCACCGATAGGCATATCTAGCGATATTGGCTCACGGAAAAACAAGGCCATGACCTCTTCTACTCTTTCTGACGACATATTTAGGCGGCTGCCAATTTCTTCGTAACTTGGTTCGCGTCCAAGTTCTTGAACTAACTGACGCATTGTGCGTAATAGTTTGTTAATTGTTTCTACCATGTGTACCGGAATGCGAATGGCACGGGATTGGTCAGCTATAGATCTAGTGATACCCTGCCTGATCCACCAGGTGGCATAGGTGCTAAACTTGTAGCCCTTTCTATACTGAAACTTGTCCACAGCTCGGATAAGGCCAATATTCCCCTCCTGAATAAGTTCAAGGAGAGGCATGCCATGCCCGATATATTTCTTGGCTATGCTCACCACCAGGCGTAGGTTTGCTTCAGTGAGGTGCTTTTCTGCTGCTTTTGCTTCGATCTGTAACTGTTCAAAGTAAGCTTTGAACTCACTGCCATAAGCATCAATCTGGGATAAGAAACTGTCATCAGTCAGGAGAGACTTTAGTTTTTGCCACGAAGTTTTATCTCTAGCCAGGAGCTCTAGCAACTGCGGGGGCAGAAGTTGACTGTTTATGGACAGATTTACTATCGCTTCTTCGGCCGCAGTAGTTCCTTTGTCTACCCCTTCAGCGATTGCCGCTATTAACGATGAGTCTATAACATTGTCGATGGCGGAGCGAAATTTAGGATTCCTGATCGTCTCTACCACATTGCTGGAGTGATCAATGCCGATATATTCTTCGACAATCTGAATAACCTGGTATGCTTTGGATAATTGAGCAATTAGGTGAATAACTATGTCAACGGGTGAAGGGAATTTCTTGTATTTCCTGAAGTGGTTGTCTTCAATTCGTTCTAGGCTTCTGCCCAGCTCTATCTTCCGGCATAGTAACTTCTCTTCATGAATCTTGAGAAGTGGCACTCTGCCAATTTCTTGAAGATACATACGAGCTGAGTCGTCAATTACTTCATATTCCCCTATTGGTACCGGAGGCCTGATCTCTTCGGTTCTTTCAGCTGTGAATCCCCCACTTTCTTCCTTTTCCTCAACTTCCTCGGCTGAGGTGCTATCATCCTCAACTTCGGATTCATCGCTGGGTAAGCCCTGAGCCTCTTCCTCATCACTATCCGGATTGATGTTTTCTTCTTTCATTGAACCCATGGTTTTTTCCCTTTTTTAACAAAGATGTCTTGAAGTTGTTGCCCGGATTTTATTCCCTGCTCCTCTAGTTTGGACAACTCTGAGCTTATACCACCCTTTTCCCGCTCAAGCTCAAGCATCGCCTCCTTCTCGGTTTCTGATTTCCGGGATAACTCCTCCCATAGACGGAGAATATAATCGGCTAAAGCACGGTGTCGTTTTTGCTCGCTTTCCTGTATGGCTGGCGGGAAAATTTTTTTAACCAAATAGTATAAATGTTCTAATAGACTCGTGTCAAGTTGGCTTTCAATGTCCGAGATATCAGAAGAATGTTGCCATTTGACAAAGACCTCCCGATTTTCCGTGGATTCGAAGTGTTCCGGTGATAGCTCTCGAGCCAGAGGACGAAGCTCCGGGTACTGAAGGAGGAGTGCCAAGCAGTGCTCTTCGATAGGGCTGGATACGAACTGGCGGGCAAGGCGAAATTGTTCTGTTGCCTTGCTAGGTTGAGGCCTTTTCTGCCCAGCTTTTGATTCCCGCAAAGCGGCTCTTATAGCGGACTCTTCAATTTTCAATTCACGTGCCAGTTTCTTCAGGTAATGGGATTGTTGTACAGGGTCTTTTATTTCATTAATTGAGGGCAGGAGTTTTTGTACAGCTAAGGACTTGTCCTTGGCTTTATTGATATCGACTTTGCTTATTACAGATTGAAAGGCGAAGTCCAGAATAGGCATAGCTTGTTCTACTAGCTTGTCCCAGAGGGCAGCGTCCTCGCTTATTACTTCGTCCGGGTCTTTGCCTGGAGGTAATAAAATGACATTTGCTTCAGCATTGGAATAAGCTAATATGGCTCTGCCTCGCAAAGTAGCTTCTTCTCCGGCAAGATCGGCATCGAGCGCCAGTGTTATGTTACTGGTTAATCTTTTAATGCCTCCTACCTGCTTCTCGGTTAAAGAAGTCCCCATTGAGCCAACCACATTTTGCCAGCCGTGTTGGTGAGCAGTGAGAACATCCATGTAACCTTCTACGATTATTACCAAGTTTTTCTTTCTGATGGCAGATTTAGCCTTATCAACGCCGTACAAGATGCTGCTCTTATCGAAAATTGGTGCTTGAGGGGAGTTGATATATTTAGGCAGGGAGTCATCCAAAACCCTTGCTCCGAAACCAGTGACTCGACCCTGGATATCACATATAGGAAACATCAGCCGATTGCGAAATCGATCGTAACTGCCTCCTTCTTCTTTCTCGATTATTAGACCAACTTCTGCTAGCTCCTTTTCTGTATAGCCTTTACCCAGCAGGTAATTCTTAAGGGTTTCCCAGGCATCAGGACTGAAACCGAGACGGAATTCTTTGATAACCTCGGGTGTGACCTTTCTTCTTGCCAGATAGCTTCTCGCTGCCTCGCCTGCCTTAGTGCTCGAAAGTAAATGATGATAGTATTCAGTAGCTGCCTCATTAATCTGGAATAATTTCTCCTTCTTTTCATCCTCGACCTTGCTTGACGCCTCAAGAGGGCCTAAGGTTATGCCTCCCCTTTGAGCTAAAAGACGAAGGGCCTGGCCAAAATCAACGCCCTCTTTTTTCATGATAAAAGAGAAGATATCGCCGCCAGTTCCACAGGCACCAAAGCAATGCCAGCTTTGTTGCTCAGGAAAGACAAAAAAGGAAGGATGTTTCTCAGTGTGGAAGGGGCATAAGCCTTTGAAGTTACGCCCCGCTTTTTGCAGAGTAACATACTCAGAGACAAGCTCTACTATGTCTAATCTCTGCTTTACTTCCGTGATTACACTCATTGCGATATCTCTTCAGCTAATCTTAGCGCATATTGATCGGTCATTCCAGCAATGTAATTAATGACTTTGCGCTCCCTGTTATCTGGCAAAGAGGCAAATTCCCGAGGTAATCTATCTTCGTGCTTCAGGAAATGAGAATACAACAGACGCAATACCTCTCCCGCCTTTACTGCATCCTCTCCAGCTAAGCTGGGATAATATACTTTGTCAAATAGAAACTGGCGGAGTATGTTAGTTGCTCTAAGAACTTGAGGACTCATGCCTATAGTTGGATTGGTTAAATTGCTATTACCACTAACAGGCCACGAGCAGTTTATAATATCACGAACCAGGGTATTAATTCGCTGTGAATGTGCATCTCCCAGAGTTGCTACTACCGGCTTGGGCAAATCATTCTTGGAAATAATGCCAGCTCTTATAGCATCTTCGACGTCGTGGTTAACATATGCCACTATATCGGCTATCTTACATATTTGGCCCTCCAAAGTATTGGCATCTCCCCATCCCTCTCCCAAGATCTCCGTTTGTCCCTTGGAATGATTGAGAATGCCATCTCGCACTTCCCAGGTAAGATTTAGCCCCTGTCCTTCCTTCTCCAATAAATCGACTACTCGTAAGCTTTGCTCATTGTGCTTGAAGCCACCGTGATACAACTCGTTCAGGACCTCCTCGCCTATATGACCAAAAGGCGTGTGCCCTAAATCGTGTCCTAGAGCGATAGCTTCAGTGAGGTCTTCGTTCAGATTCAGAGCTCGGGCTATAGTTCTGGCTATTTGAGATACTTCCAGAGTGTGAGTAAGTCTGGTTATATAATGGTCACCTAAGGGAGCAATAAAAACCTGCGTCTTATGTTTTAGCCGACGGAAGGCCTTGGAATGGATTATACGGTCACGGTCACGTTGAAAACTGGTCCTTATAGGGCATGGTTCTTCCCACTTCAGCCGACCACGGCTGAACTTACTCTTAGCGGCATAAGGGGAAAGGGTTTCTTCTCTCTTTTCTGTCTGTTCACGTATATTAGGTTTGTTAACCATGGAATCACTGTAATATAGCAAGTCAAGGCAAAATCCTGAATTTATAGTAGCAGCCCCTCATGCCTCATGTGCGTTTTCTTTTGGTTTTTGATTTTATCCTATTTTCTACCTCTGCTATATTTAACCTCGTCGCCAGTACCACGTCCGGGTTCAAAGACATCGAATCTATGCCGCATTCAACTAAAAAGTCGGCAAATTCCGGAAAATCACTCGGCGCCTGACCGCATATCCCTATTTTCCTCCTTGGTTTGTGATTGTGTGCTGTCTCTATGACTTGCTTCACCAGCTTCTTCACTGCTTCATTTCTTTCATCAAATATGTGTGCCACAAGTTCGGAATCCCTATCTAAACCAAGAGTTAGTTGCGTTAAATCGTTCGACCCTATGCTGAATCCATCAAACACATCGGCGAATTCCTCCGCTAAAATCACATTTGACGGTATTTCACACATCATATACACTTCCAACCCATTTTCCCCTTGCCTTAAGCCAAAATCTCCCATGGCTCCTATCACCTTCCTCCCTTCTTCCGGCGTCCGGCAAAAAGGAACCATCACCTTCACATTAGTCAACCCCATCTCGTCCCTTACTTTCTTTATCGCTTCGCATTCCAAACCAAAGGCAGGTTTAAACTTGTCATCATAATAGCGAGACGCCCCCCTCCACCCTATCATGGGGTTACTTTCCTCTGGCTCGTAACGATACCCCCCGATTAAATTGGCATACTCATTTGTCTTAAAGTCAGAAAACCGAACGATGACCTCGTTAGGATAAAACCCCGCCGCTATTTTCGCTATCCCCATGGCTAAATTATCAATGAAAAACTCCCTTTTATCCTCATATGATGCGCTCTTCTTATCTATCTCTTCAACTACCTTTGCCAATTTCTCGTCATCACTCGCTGCTTTCTTCAACTCATCATATTCTATTAGTGCCATGGGATGTATGCCGATATAAGAATTGATGATGAATTCTTCCCTGGCCAAACCCACGCCGTCATTAGGAATTCGACTTTGAATAAATGCACCATCGGGAATGCCAAAGTTCATCATTATTTTGGTGTCGGGTCTGGGAATCTTGCTTACCTCTACCTCATCTATCCTGTATTTCAATTTGCCTTCATATATCCTGCCCCCGCCACCTGAACAATCCACCGTGACCTCCTTTATATTCTTCAAGATCTCTGTCCCCTTGCCAGTGCCAATTACACAGGGTACCCCAAGCTCACGACTAACTATAGCTGCGTGGCAGGTCCTGCCGCCTTTGTTTGTAACTATGGCGCCGGCAATCTTCATTATCGGTTCCCAGTCGGGGTCTGTCATATCAGTTATCAAAACTTGACCGTCCTTGAATTTGTGGATTTCATCACTGTCTTCTATTACGTGCACTTCGCCCTGCCCTATTTTCGTGCCTACTGCTTCCCCTTTTAGCAATAATTTCCCCTTTTCTTCAAGCAAGTAAGTCCTGAGTAAAGCCAAGTCTTCGCGTGAATGCACTGTCTCCGGCCTGGCCTGGACTATGAAAAGCTCTCCAATTACTCCATCTTTTGCCCACTCGATGTCCATGGGCAGGCCATAATGCTCTTCTATAATACAAGCCCATTTGGCGAGCGTTAGAATTTCATCGTCATTCAACGCGAACTTACTTTGCTCCTCAACCTTGACTTCTTTTTGCTCCGTTCCAGCTCCGTCTCCTCTATAGACTAGTTTCTTTTGTTTCGTCCCCAGTTTCTTTTCCACAATGGGTCTGAACCCTTTCTTTAGAGTAGGTTTGAAAACGTAAAACTGGTCCGGATTAACAGTTCCCTGTACTACATTCTCTCCCAGTCCATAGGCAGCAGTTACGTAGACTACATCCCTGAAGCCTGAGTCCGTATCTATGGAAAACATGACACCGGAGCAGGCTAAATCGGAGCGAACCATCTTTTGCACTCCAATCGAGAGGTAAACGCTGAGATGGTCAAATCCTTTATCCACCCGGTAGGAGATCGCCCGGTTCGTGAACAAAGATGCAAAGCAGTCCATAACCTTGTCTAACAGGTTATCTTCTCCCCGCACATTTAAATAACTCGTTTGCTGTCCAGCAAATGAGGCTGTCGGTAAATCTTCAGCAGTGGCACTGCTTCTTACAGCAACATCAACACCATCCCCATATTTCTTTTCCATCTCACGATAGGCAACTCTTATTTCATCTTCCAATTCCTTAGGGCAGGGAGAATTGGCTATCAAATTCCTTATCTTTCCACCCTTCCTCGCTAAATTTTTCATATCGTGTGTATCCAAGTCCGCCAAGGTGTCTTTGATTTTTTGACTTATGCCTGCTTCCTTTACCACATACTTATATGCCTCAGCAGTAATAGCAAATCCAGAGGGTACAGTTACCCCTTTCTTACCCAGATTTCTTATCATTTCACCAAGAGAGGCATTCTTACCGCCGACTAAAGCTACGTCCTTTGCTTCAATCTCTTCAAACCATTTCACAAACTTCATGGTTTTCCCTCCGCTTTACAAAGTATGGTCATATTCGTACATGCTATCTCAGCTAAATCTGCCTCCTTGCTTACAGGCAGTTAAACTAAGAAACAGACCCCCATTTTATCATGTTTCAGCAAGGCCAAAAGAAGAGGGATTTTTGCCTCTCCTGCTTGGCCCTACT
>Ga0209978_10001402_pt1 | contig 10176 bp, 7 predicted proteins | sample BentaG_FD_182805 | JGI IMG/M metagenome (GOLD analysis project Ga0209978, IMG submission 182805) | Deep subsurface microbial communities from South Atlantic Ocean to uncover new lineages of life (NeLLi) - Benguela_00093 metaG (SPAdes)... | ecosystem: Environmental > Aquatic > Marine > Oceanic >...
CGATATTATCAAGACCATTTAAAGGTAGAAATACCTTTCTCAGACAAGCAATTCTTGGAGTAATTTTAGCTGGTATGCTATACCTTATTGTATACCTATCAATTGGTTTGAATTATTTAGGAATGCTTCCTTCGATAACTAAGCTTTGGACTGTACCAATATACTTCGTTATTAGTTTTTTCGTAATTTTAATTCTGAATCTGTTCACTCAAGCAATTATTCAAAACAAATTCGCTGATACCATTAAAAACAATATGAAAGCTCTTTTTTTAGGGGCTCTATTTCCACTTTTATACTTTATAGTTTATTTGTTACTCGTCAGCGTTCTCATGAGAAGCTTATATTTCTTTGGTGCTTTTATTCCTATTTCAATACTTATGTTTACTTTAACATCAGGTGTTTCTGTATTAACTTATAGAAAAACGGGAAATATAATTACAGGTGCTATTGTTAACGCAATATTATTGACATTTCTGATTGTCACCATGTCCACACCACAAGGCGGGCTTTCATTTATAACGAGTTTTATTTTTTAAGATCATTTCAAATCTTTTCTTTTTTTTTTAATATTGAATAATATTCCTAAAAAATTTATTGACTCCTTTATTTTAGACAAAGAGTGCAATTTATCAACAAATTCTAGCTTTTAGTTTAAAAAGAAAAAAAAGCTAAAAATCTTATAAATTATCGTATATATATTTGTATTAACAAAATAATACCTTAATGAGCTAGATGTCGTCTACTAAAAGGTTCGCATGGTCCTTTGTTTTTTTGTTAACTGCTGCGATTTATAGTTCAATCCCAACACATTTAATATTTAACTATTGGGCGTGGTTGAACACACTGAGGTTTGATAATGAACCTGTTTATACTCTCTTGTTATTCGTATTATTTTTATGGATTGTATCTTTACTAATTACGTTAATTTATATTGTAGCCGCGATTCGCGCAATTGTTCAGAGAAAAAGCGAGGAATCAGGCATCCCTAAAGGAATTTTTCGCTTTGGAGTAGTTTCTAGTGTCGGTATTGTGGCTTTTATGATAACTTGGTATATACTTACTAATAAGATAGCATTTTTCTCAATGTTACCTCCATAAAAAGAAGTTACAGAAATAGAAGTTTAATTTTGAATTGGTTCTATTTCAGATTAATTGGATAATCTCCAAATTCTTTTGTAGCTTCTATCATCCAGCGCAAATTATCTACTTTTACAGTCGGATGCATATTCGCCGCACTCACTATGTATCCTCCCCCTGGACCAGCGGTTTTAATTGCATATTTAACACCATCAAATACCTCATCTCGGGTTCCATAAGTAAGGTCGTGAGCAATATCGATATTTCCCATAAGGCATAATTTATCACCGACTTTCTTTTTCACGAGAGCTAAATCAACGCCAGCCGTGGGTTCCAAGCTATGTAATCCGTCGAAACCACAATTAATAACGAAATCTAGCAAGGGTGTAATTTGACCATCAGTATGCAACACTATTTTTTTCCCTCGCTCGTGCACAGCATCAGTAATTATTTTATAAGCGGGTAGCAATACCTCAGTAAACTTTTTCGGACTCATCATCGGACCAGTTTTATAGGCTAGGTCACCTGATTCTACAAATAATTCGGCACCTGAATCCATATACGCGTTATAACAAGCAGCTGTAAATTCAGCTATTACTTCGTGAACTTCTTTAATAAAACGAGGGTTTTTATGAAGCATTCGGGAAAAGTAAGTCATACCCATACCTTGTGAAGCGCTTTCAAATACGCCCGCTAAATCGTTGGTAACCGCGACAAATATTTTATCTTTATGTTTCTTATTTATCCGACGGAAGAATTTTTTAGCCATTTTGGTATATTTCTCCGTCATTGGTCCTTCAATCTTCTCTTTAGTCTCTTTCCATTTCTCAGGCGAATTCATTGTCCCATATAAGTAATAAGGATTGAAGTTCCCATCGTTATTTCGAGCTTCCCACACGCGTCCGAAAATATCTTTCATTAGAAGACGAGGATCGTTTGGATCTTCATAAATATAAAAAGGTAATATCCCCACCTGCATACAATCAAGCCCAATTGCAGCAGCGGCTTCCGTACACCGTGAAAATACGCTTGTTTCTATACCTTCTATAAGATTAGTTAATTCTTCTGCCCATCCCTCAGGATTATCTCGTTGCAACTGCTCTACAGTGTCAAAATCGGTGATTTTTGGCTTTCCTAGTATTACATCTACATTATTAGCATCAATTAGAATCGCATGGCATGGAACTCTATCTGGTTCTTCCAGATTTAAGGCCGTAAGAACTCTTTCTCTACAATCCATTTTATTTTCACATATTTTAGTTTAGCAGAAGATACTTAAATATTAGTTTTAGATAAATAATTTTAGAATTTCAAAGATTATTACTGAATTTTTTATTAGAAATTTGATAATGAAACTTAAAACGTTTCGTTTTCGCAGTAGTTTAATTATTAATGCTTTTGGAAAATCCATATCTCCATATAATGTGATTAAATGCTCGATTTCGTTCTCTTTTATTATTTTAAAGAAAATTTCAAAATCTTTGTCCTTAAATTTCTCTAAAATAAGTCGAATAAGGTAATGGAGCTTTAACTCTCTACCAATTGTTTGAGAACAAGGTTTTTCATAATATTTTTTAATGAATCCTCTTGAGAAATTTTCATTTTTAAAACAGAGATTAACGCAATTAGAAGCATACTTCGCAGCAGTCAGCAACATGATAATACCTCCCCCTGTTGTTGCCTTAACTTGACCAGCTGAGTCCCCTAATAATAAAATATTATCAAATGCGATTTTATTCATAATTCCGTAAGGAATAATACCTCCTTGCTGGTCTATTTTATTATTGATATCGACATCTAATCTTTCTAAGTAATGTTTGAAGCACTTATTCACATTTTTAGCAGCAGCAATACCAATACGAAAGACGAGATTACTTTCAGGTACAATCCATCCAAATAATTGCTTCCATTGAGGATCAAAATACATAGCTGCTTCGTCTTCGTTAAAGTTAGCTTTAATTCTAATTTGGGAAGCGTAAAGCACATTATTTCCCCCATTTAATTGCTTTCCTACTGACGATAGTGGTCCGTCACACCCAATTAGCATCTTTGCTTTAAATTTTCGATTAGAAGTCTCAATTAATAGGCAGTTTTTGCCGTCTTCGATGCGATATTCAAACGATTTATATTTTTCGCCGAAAAAGTAAGTGATATTTTGATCATCCTTAATTTTATTGTAAAAAAAGCGGTCTAGAGCAATTCTATCAATAATGTAAGGATGCTCGTCTCCTGATAGGTTGATAAATTTATCTGATGGGCTTATTATTTTTGCTGTTGTAACTCGGTTTAAAATAATTTCCTTTGGTAGCTCAATTAACTGACTCAATTTCTGAGAGACAATTCCTGCACATTGAAAGGGTAAACCGATCTCTTTATGGTCTTCAAGAACTGCAATGCTTAGGTTTGAATTAGATAATAAAAAAGTCAAGTAATTTCCTGCAATACTGGCGCCAACAATACAAACATCAAAATGTTCGAAACTTCTCTCTTCCATTATAAGATGGAATGATTATAATAAATTAGAAGTTTGTGAAAAATAAAAAATCAATCCTTACGATAACCTAGATCCATCATCATGCCATATACTATACCTAATGCAATTTCATTGAATATTGAATCTTTCCCAAATGATAAATCGGTTCTGGGGGTTAACATTGGGATGACATGCTCGAACACATACCTAGTTTCTGGTTTCTCACCATAGAACTTGATAATCGCTTCTCTAAACGTCCTCATGAAAGATTCGTGTTCTAAAAGGAGAGTACGGAAATTTTCTTTACCGCTAACAACTCCAAAATGACCAAAACCGGCTTCAGAAGGAGAAAGATTCTTATAGTTTTGTAAAGTGTTCATATATTGCTTGTGATTATAATAAGTGGGCATTGATGTAGGTATTGTGACTAATTCTGAAGAATGGTAAATGGTTCCAACGCTTTCTCCAAGATGGATAAAGTCGAGGTTATTCTCCTTAACAAATACAGGACTTTGATGATCAGGAGTATGTCCGGGAGTTTTTAAAATTCCAAGTTTTACTTCTGAACCGCTGATTGGAAAAGATTCTATAAAATCGAGATTCTTTGGATTGCTATTAAAGTTGGTACTAGGTGCGATAATTTTAAAAGCGTTTTCTTCAATAGGTTTCATAATACCGATTAAATTTCCATATGTTCGCTTACCACGAGCCAGATGATCTTTGAAATCATTAAGCAAGTCTTTAGTCTTCTCGTTGGTTACGATCTTTACTTCAGAATTGTGTTCCTTTAAAACTTCATAAAGCTGCCATAAACCACCGTTGTGATCAAAATGGTGGTGAGTGGTAATCAGGTATTTAAAAGAAGATAAATCAATATTCAGCTTTTTCAAGCACCTCACCAATTTTTTCGTATCGAGTGACGACCCACAATCAATTAATAGAGATGAGTTGTCAAATTTAGCAACGAAAATAGAAAGCATTCGTGGCGCTCCATAAGCTCGAGCATCTATGTGGTATAAATATTCGTTAAGTTTCTTAGTCTCAATAGTTATAAAGTCCTTTACCATAAGAAAGATAATAAAAAATAGAATAATAAGTATTTTATTTAGTAAATTAACTAATACCAAAACAATAGAAATAAAATAAAATAAAAGAGAAATTAAAAATAAATTAGAGATTTAATTTTTGTCTCCAGAAACTCATCTTCATTTTGAGATCTTCTTTTTCTGATTGACTGAGTACGTAAGTTTTGCTCTTTAAAGCTGCACTTGTGTTATGCATGTTCTTTAATACGCTGTTATATCCCTGTTCTTTAATGTATTCACTTTGAAGCTTCTCAAGGGCCGAAGAGATTTCTAGTCCCATCAATGAATCTATATTTTCAAAGATTAAGTTAAATTGCTTTGTTAACAATGATTCTTCTCCAGCAGGTACTTCTTTTTCGGGAGGTGTAATCGTTTTCGGTATTTCAACTTCTGGTTTTAATTTAACAGGTTCTTTTGTTTCTTTTTTAATCGATGATTTAACATCATGCACAACCTCTTTTCTCGCGCCCATCCATGATTCCTCGAGTATCGGAACAAAAATTTTGATATGTTCTTCTATTATACTTCCTATACCCGCAATCTCAGTTATACTTTCCCCGCGTACCTCTGCTTTTGATAGAACGCATACAATTACCTCCTCGTAATCCCTGTTTACACCCCATAAATTTTGTAAAGCGCGGTGTCTATAGTCTACGTTATCCATCTTATCTAATTGTTCAATTATCTCTGCGTGTTCAGGGTTTGAGAAGTCAATATTCGCGGCAATTCTGAAATTTATTCTTGCAGGGCGATCCATTATGGCTTTAATATCGACATCGCTTATTTGAGGAGCCACAAGTAATACCCTCATTTTGGCTTTTGAGATTTCGTCATTAATGTGTGCATTTGCTGCTTCAGGCGATCTTATAAACCAAATGTCTTTCATTGTAATTGATCTCCCCGTTTTAGCTTGTTCCCAGAACTCACTCGTGACTTTTTCTGATGTTTCGAGTTTCTTTAATATGTCATCAAGCGTATTATCTAAAGTCGCGACAATCTGGCTAGAAAAAACATCTTTTAAAGTGCCTAAGGATTCAAAAGTAGTCCCAGAAATGCCTTCAATTTTATCTTCTGCCATTTGTACGGCTTTATTAAAGTTTTCTGTTATCTCTGAATATATCTTCTCTTTATCTTCTTCTGCCTGTGTGCTAAGACCGTCAATATTTTCGATGGTGCTCTTCAAAGATTCTTTTAACTTTGTTATTAATTCAGAATCAACGCCTTGAGTCACTTTTTTTAATTCGTCAGAAAATGCAACCTGGCTTACGCTTAATTGTACGTTGATATTATCGGATATTTCTTTTAATTTAGCATTTATTATTTTATCAATAACTTGATCTACTGTTTGCGAGATTACCCCTAAACGTAATTTTTGCAAATTACTGGATACAGTTGATTTAATATTATCAAATTCGTTTTTTAAGTCGTTAACTTGTCCCTTAATAATCTGAGACGTCTTAGTGTTAATAGCTTCAAACTGTTTTTTAATATCTCCCATTTGAGTTCCCATAACTGACTCAGTATACCCTTCGAGATTCGAAATATCGTCGGTAATCCCTCGTATTTGATCCATAACTGCTAGAGTGTCATCGAATTCCTTCTTTTGAGAACGTATTTGCGTAAGCATATTGTCCTTTAATTCTTTCATCAGCTCTGTAGGAACGGCTTTTGGTTTAACTTCAACCTTTCCCGACTCGGATTCTAATTGAGCAAATGATTTTTTTAACTGAGCGGGTATACTAGATTTAATATCAGAAATATATTTGTGAAATTTTTGTAGTTGACTAACTAAGGCCGCATATGGAGGTAAAGCAGCATAATGGGGTCGTGCTCCAACAATTTCTTTAAATAATCCCTTTTTAACAAATTTATCAGCTATTTCTTGGCACTTAACTTTAGAATTTCCGGTTAAAATAGCCATTTCACCAATACTCACAGCTTCACGCCCAGTAATTCTAAAATATAATTCAATCTCTTCGTCAGTAAGATCTATTTCGCTTAAAACTTGCCTTGTAAGTTCTTCTGAATACGATACATCTTCTTTTTCAAGAATCTCTTCTACTTCAAAATTCTCGACTTCTAAGTATTGATTAAAATGAACAATGAGTTTGTGAGCTGGGTCTCCATGAGTTAATTGCTTTGTAATCGGAAATTTGTTGACCGCCTGGTATTCCGTTTTAGTGATTTTGAAAGGAATTTCTTTTAAGCACAATTTGCACGTATAGGGAATTTCCACTTCATCCTTTTCTTTAAATAAATACATTTATCTTCTCATCTCTTTCTATTTAATTGCAGATTTAAAAAGTAACTTTTTCTGGATAAGATATTTCCAATAAATTTAATGCTTTTTTAGCGATTTCCATTGTAATTTTGCCTTCTTTATCTTCTTTATCTTCTTCTTCCCCTATTCTATACGCTTCTCTAATTTTTGGCAATAAGTATTCTGGAAAAATGGTTAATGGTTTAATGTCTGTTAACAAACATATCCAGCTTCTTTTGTTTTCGTCCTTTATCTCAGTAATAACATTTAGTTTCTTTAAATTATCAAGTAAAATCTCTGTAACTGCGAATTCCGAAAAGATTTTAGGAATTTTATCCAATGGATAGTGATTAGATCGCATTAAAACGAAGAAGTCGTACACATCAGGATTGAGCAATATTGAAGCCAGTTTTATTGTATTTTCGAGGGGTTCTTCGTAAGGATCGTAATCTGTGAAGTAATCTACCGATTTTTGTCTAAACAAAGGTAAAAGATCGTTATTTGTTTCCTTAAAGTGCTTTAACAGATTTGCATTAGGAACGCGAGCGAAAACTATATCCTTAACCAAAAATATATATTCACCTTGATTAGTTATGACTCCAGTTTTTCTATCTTTTTCGCCTTTTATCCAATCGCGCCTTACTAAATTTAATTCTAAAAAAGGTCTTAATAAGATATCGATATTGGCAGTAGGTTTCATTTGCTCAACAATCTTCTTAATTTCGCTTTTAGAAGCAGGGCGTTCTCTTAATATATCTAAAATTTTTAACCTCTCATTACTATTGTAAATTAAGGCTACTTTCTGTAGTTTATCTAGGTTACTCAGACGCTCGATTTGAAATATTGTGTACTTTAATTCATTCTTTAAGCGGACATTTACGTTAGAGATTAAATCTAATTGTCTGGTATTTGTAGCCTTAGTAAACTTTTCATAAATTGTATCTAATCTGCCTGCCATGTCTTTAATTAAATCTTCAAACAATTCAATCTCATCGTCTAATTCAAACAAGGATATAGTAATGTACTGAGTTCCATCAGCCAACTGCTTGAAATACGAAAAAACTTGATAGGGCGTTTCTTTTAAGCGTCCAGTGTAAAAATTACTGAAGCCAAATTTCACACTTCGAATTCCGACTGTATGTTGATAATAGTTACCAAATATATCGTTTTCAATAATTAAACCGGAAAAATCATTTTCATCGAAATTTTTATTCGAAAATGCAAGCTGAATAGGACTAAATTCAGGATCAATCTCACCAGTAGTCTCATTCTGATTTAGTTTAAACTGAAATGTTAATATTCCTTGAATCATTTTGGTTCATCTCGAACTTTTTATAACTTAAGTAATTAATTAAGACTTATAATTTAATCTTAAGTAATCTATTTAAATAAATCTAGCTAGTCTTATGGCATCTAATAAATTTAAAAATTTTGGGGTAATGTTTCTTGCTAATTTTAATTTTTTAATATGACAAAAATAGATAAATGATGAAATTAGATTTTTAAAGTATTAATGAATATATAAGTATATCAAAGCATAATTATACCTATAATTGAAATGATTTAAAATGAAGAAAATATACGGCCTTTATTTTATAATAACGCTTGTCTTTTTGATGATGCTACCTATTTTTATACCGCTCAATAATACTATTGGGGAAGAAAAGTTAACAATTAAACCCTCTTATATAGACGACTCAAACAAAGATGTAGCATGGGTAAATAACTCTCAATTTAATGACCCAATTGAACCATGGTATCCAATTATTCAAGGAGATGGGTCAGATGTATATACGTCTACAAGTTTAAATCAAGCAAATGTAATTATAGTAGGAGAATCGCGAGAAAAAGAGGTTCTTCTCAATAACGCCACAAAATCAAATTGGGTGGCTTTTGAAAAGAGTGAATTGGAAGTTGTGCCTCAACGTGCTTCTGTTCCATATTACGGAGTAGATGATTATGGAGCATGGTGTAGTCATTGGTGGTGGGAAGGAGAAGCTGGTGGACAACCAAAAAATACTCCTCGTATGCATTGGAAAACAAATGTGAGCATGCCCGTCGATATGTCTGATTATATCATTACATCGCTATCATTTAGCGCAATAATTAATGCCAGTGTAGACAGAAATATTGATGTAGAGGGTGATACTACAGCCAGGTGGAACCCCGGCACAGTAAGTATAAATCAGTTCGAAACCTTTGATTATGCTCGATTTTATGTAGAGATAACTAATTTGGATATTGATGAGTTGAATACTTACAGAATTGCGTTTAATCAGACAAGAGTACTAGGTAATGATACTCTTTCGTTTTACGATTTAGAAGGATATATTGGAGCTTACGAAGAGCAAGCAATAATCGACGCTATAAACAACGTTTTAGCAGTAGATCCTGGTCATAATAATTTTACTATTGTTTTAGGAATTTATATGTACTGCGAAGATAATAATTCTGGTACGGATCGCGATCACTGGGACGATATGCGTTTTAAATTTCTTAATTTAACATTTTCCTATGAAAAAAAGATAGATCAATTTACTTCTGGCTCATGGGCTCAAGACCTAAAGGAAATAAGTGGATCGAATGTTAGAATAACCAGTGCTAATCTTACTTTTAAATACAAAATAGATCAAAACTGGACAGAAGCATCCCAAAATTCTGAAATTAGCATTTTTATTAATGAAAGAGAATTCGATTACCCCCCTATAAAATTAATAGAATATGTTTATTCAAGTGACTTTCAAGAAGCTAGACCTGGAGGATATGATATTACGGATATATTGTTACCTTATGAAAACTTTACACTTTCAATTCAAGTTTTCCTAGCTGAAGATTTTGCATTAGATAGTAATATAACTATTTCTATAGATGATGTTTATCTGTCTATATCTTGGACTGAAACTTTTCCAGATATCATATCAGAAAATTGGTTATTTGTGGGATTATTCATTCTCGCAGTAATTGGTGCTACAATTTTAGCAGCTTATCTAATAGCTTACCAGACATATTTGAAATATCCTGTTCCGGTAAGAAAAGTTAGAAAATACAGAAAAACTTTATCTAGTGATAGAACGCCAGGAGTAGGTATTGTCAGTCAAAAAGCTTCTTTCAGCAAGAATTATCATAAGGAAGTAAAAAAGACTGATAAGCTTTTAAAAGGCGCTCCAATGAATGGAAAAATGATGAGAGACAAACTACTCGATAAAAAAGAAGGAGAATTACCAAAATAATTTTTTTTTAATCCACTCTATTTTTAACATAAATGAAAAATTAGCTTTTAT
>Ga0209978_10001403_pt1 | contig 10172 bp, 9 predicted proteins | sample BentaG_FD_182805 | JGI IMG/M metagenome (GOLD analysis project Ga0209978, IMG submission 182805) | Deep subsurface microbial communities from South Atlantic Ocean to uncover new lineages of life (NeLLi) - Benguela_00093 metaG (SPAdes)... | ecosystem: Environmental > Aquatic > Marine > Oceanic >...
CGTTTAACAACGAATAGCTCAACCTTAGATGAAATTTTAGCAGGAGGTATTGAACCAGGGTCTGTTACTGAGTTTTATGGAGAATATAGAACAGGTAAGACTCAAATTGCTCATCAACTCTGCGTTTCTGTTCAATTACCTTATGAGGAAGGAGGTTTCGAAGGTAATGCTCTTTATATCGACACGGAAGCGACATTTAGACCTGAGAGAATAATTCAAATGGCGGAAGCGAAAGATTTAGATTATAACAAAACATTGCATAATATCATTGTTGGGCGGGCCTACAATAGCGATCATCAAGTATTATTAATCAAACAAGCATCAAAAATAATTAAAGAGAAAAATATTAAACTAGTAGTAGTGGATTCGATTATAGGACATTTTCGGAGCGAATATATAGGAAGAGGCACTTTAGCAACTCGACAACAAACTTTAAATGGCCATATTCACGATTTGTTACGATTAACAGAAATTTTTGACGAACTAGCTGTAATTTTTACAAACCAAGTTTCCTCGAGACCTGATGTGTTCTATGGAAACCCAATAGTGGCTACGGGGGGCCATATTATCGCTCATGGTGCTACTGTAAGAATATATCTTAGAAAAGGAAAGGGGGAACAGAGAGTAGCAAAAATGATCGACGCACCACATTTAGCAGAAGCGGAAGCTGTATTTTCAATAACAGATGAAGGTATAAAAGATTAATCTAGTTAATTTAAACAAATAAAAGTAATTATAAAAAAACTAATAATTAATGTTTACTTCAACATCAATTCCTTCTCTTACGGCTTGAGTGACTATACAATATTGCTCGAACATCTTTTTACATTGATCTGCCCTTTTACGCGTAACTGGATCACTAATTCTAATATTAATATCAACATTAACTTTCATTACCCTCCAAAATCCCTTTTCATTACGAGCTATTGTTAATTCTGCCACTGCATTTAAATCATCTAGAGTAAGGTTTTTCTTTTTCAAACAAAAGATGAAACTGGCACTCAAGCACCCTAATAGTGCTAAACCTAACATCCTGGAAGGATTAGGACCAAGCATATCTACTTCATTTTTATGAGTATCATCAATATAGCAATCTTTTACTTTCATATCACCAAGGTCACACTTGAATATCATTTCTTTATCCAGAGTTATTCCTACTTTTGGTTTCATTCCTTCAGACATTTTTTTTCACTCCAATTCCAATCATTAATAATAGTTTATAAGATAATATGAGGTAAAACGATCAATTTACTCTTAAATCTTTTTCCTTTTAATTATAGAGAATTTACTTTTATGCTTCGAATTTTTTTAGCTTGAAATGTCGAGATAAATGGAAATACAAGCCTAAAAAATAAAATAAAGAGATTAGAACAAATTCAAATGCAAAAATAATAATAATTACCATCATAAGTATAAATAGTATTACTTCAATTCCTAAATTTATTCTACTGCTGTAATATTTTGCATCGAAAAAGGATTCTGCTGTTTTAAATTTTGATAAATATTCGGGTAAATTTTCAAATTCTTCTTTTGTTATTAGTAGCTTTAATCCAATCTGCTTTTTTTGAAAATAGAAAAAGTTTGTACCCCAATCAAAAGTGTCTATGATGATATGTATAGAATATGCTGCACCACTAAAAGCTAATACTGGCCAATTAATAATAATTCCAAACACTAGTATTAGAAAACCTGGAATTATTGAATGAGAAATAAGCATCCTGTGATTATGATTTATTGCATATCTAGCAAAAAATACATCAAGGTCACAAATAAAGGAGAATAAAATGATGAAACCGAATTCAAGTAAAGAAAAGCTGTAGAAATAGTTTAAAATTGAAGTAAATATTACACCTACAGCAAAGTGACTGTCAATATGCATGATATTATCCTTAAAATGAATTAAATGATATAATTCTTATTTCTAACTCTTTTCATTACTTTATTTTTAGTTTCAAATCCCTGAGGGCCTTTTTTTTCAACTAAAAAAGATGCTGCTGCTGATGCTATATATCCTATTTCTTCAACTTTTTTCCAAGATTTATCAGAATTGATTAATTCATATAAAAAAATAGCTAAATAAACATCACCTGGACCTGTTTCATCCATGACCCTCTTGGGCTTATAAGCGGGGATTTTTATCAGGTTTTCTCCTCGTTTCATTATCATTGAACCTGCTTCTCCCATTGTCATTATGTGTATTGCTTCATTATCAAAAATATTGAACCATTCCATTATTTTATTTGGATCCTCTTGATTTGATAATAACTTCATTTCAATTTCAGAACCTTTAAGAATTAACCGATCATCTATTAGTTTAATTATTTTTGTTATATTCGCAATAGCAGATTCTTCTCTGATATATGATACTTTCCCGCTTTCATCAATATTTCTGATAAAGCCCTGTAAATCTATTCCAAAATAGGCTTTTGGAAATTTTCGTAATATTTTGGAAACATACTCGTAAGAAATTTCGTTACATAATGGAGCTAATACGATGATTTGAGGAGGATTTGATAGATAGAAATCAGGAATATCCTCAAATATAAGATTAGGGCTCCTAGATGTGAGCGTTAATGTTCTAGAATGATCTGAATAATCTAGTAAAAACTTAGTATTGGCAACCTTTAATAGTTTAACGCCCCTGAGATCTATATCTTTGTCGTCAAATCGCCTTAATAGCGATTTATCGAAGCTGAGAGTTCCTAAATTTGAGACAATCCCGATTTTCACCGAATTTACATACTTTTTTAAAGATAAAGAGCCAAAAGTAACACTTCCACCTAAAGATGGTTTTCTTTTTTGTTTAAACCTAACAATACTATCAACCGCTAAGTGCCCTATAAAACAGATATTGACAGTTGATATTATATTTTTCTCATGAATACCCATGTTTTCTTCTTTTAATCTCTTATTATTGAAAAAACTTACTCATTCATTATATTTGAAAACTTTACTTATGGTTTAAGTCTGAGTAAAGAAAATTATTTTATAAATAGTTAAAATAAGAGTGTTTTTAAAAAATTTGGATAAAGGCTATTAATTACATATGAGAAATTCGTTTATTTAATTCTAAAATCTTTTTATCTTTTTCATTTATCGTAGTTTTTAACTTATTTATATTTTTTTGCAGATTTTCAACTAATTCTGCCATTGGATTACCCGAGACATCAATTGGTGAAATTGCTGATAATTTTAAATCTGCTATTACGCTATCTTTTTCTCTCAGTTTATTTTCGAGATTTGTAATTTGTAGTTCAAGCTGACTAGTATCAACTTGGGTTGCTTCTTTTTTCCCCTTACTGAAAGATTTTTGCATTTCTTCAAGGTCTTTTTTGAGGATTTCGTTTTCTTTTTTTAGTTCCTCTAAATCTTTTTCGCTGAATTGATAACCTTCTCCTTCTAACGAGCTTTTAAGTTCTTTTTTTTCTTGCTTTAATTTATCAATGATTCGTTTATGCTTGGTTAAATCTGATTGTAAATCCTGGCATAATATTTCAAGTGGTTTTGGGGATGACTCAGGAGGTAACGGTTTAATTACTGGAGCTTCAGAAGGGGTAACTTCAACCACATAATCAACAGGTTTATCTCTTAACTTTTCAACCAGTTCTTCGTTTAACCTCTCTATTTCTTTTGTTAAATCTGAAGTTTTCATCTCCAAATCTTTTATAATAGAATTTTTATCTATTATTTGAGTTTTTAGCTCATTAACTAATGCGTTATTAGATGTAGAGTCTGTTCCTACTGGAAAACCCGCAGTTGCTTGTAAATTAGATATTAATTTATCTTTAGCTTTAATTTCTTCATCTTTTTCTAGTAATAATTTAACCATACTTTTTACTTTACCCTCTAACTCGGAATTCTCTTGCGTAAACTCGTTCAGTTTTATGCTTATTTCTGTTACTGCCTCATCCTTTTCTATTCTTAATTTTTCTTTTTCTTCGACAGCTTTTTTTAGTATTTCCTCTGATCTAGTAATCAGCTCAATATTTTCAGTAATTTTCTTTCGTAGTAGTTCGTTTTCTTTCTGTAATTCTCCAATTACGGAGGGTAAGGTTTCTGTTGATAATTTATTTTTCCATAACGAAATGAAATCTTCAGGTGTTTTCTCTTCGTTTTCCGGCATAGTTCTCAAAATTTTTTCTTTAATTTTAGGTTTTTTATTATAATTTTTTATTTTTCTAATATTCCGCTAAAATATCCGACACAATATCCATATTCTCCTCTGACATCGGAACTAGTGTAGTACTTCAGCAATTTACCGATGTTGCAATCTAAATTTTTGCAAATCAACATTAAGGTCGTTATCGTTTGAGCTCCACATACAGTAGTTTTCGAAGCAGCAGTAAGAGTTTTTTTTGGATCAAATTCTACAAAAGCATTAATAACATCGCAATCTATTTTTTTAAACTGATCTAGCTGTTCTTTATTGGACACATTTTTATGGGACATATCTGATGAAGCTACTATGACAACATCTTTATTCAGAGCTTTAATTGATGTAGCTATATCATTTGCTAATACTTCAAATACAGTATATTCCTTTTTACCACTAATTTTTATAGTTACTATTTTTACATCTTTATCTTTCGCGCAATATTTAATGAAAGGTAGTTGTATTTCAATATTATGTTCTTGTTCCATAACCCCGGTAAAAGCAGAAGAATCATCAACTACAATATCGCTAGTTTCAAGAATCTGCTGGGATAGTTCAAAATCAATCTCCAAGCTTCCTAATGGAGTTTCCCATGCCCCATCTCCTAAAAGAGCGACACCTCCATAACCGACATGATCGGTTCCTAATATTATAACTGTGTCTGGGATTTTCTCTTTAAAAAGGTTTAAATAGGTGAAGGCAGCACATCTTCCCGAAAAAGAATATCCCGCGTGAGGAGATATTGCCCCTATTATTGTTCTCTTTTCCATGTTTAGCGATTCAGGCAATTTACCAGGACCGAATTTGCTATCTTTAAAAGAAGACTCTAGATCTTTTATTAAACCTTCTTTTTTACCAGGATACCAACTTCCCGCGTGTGACGCTTTTCTTATTACCATATTTATCACCTTCCTATAGATAACATTTATTGAGAAATATATATACTTTCATCTGTTGTTTACTTAATTGAAAGAATTATTAAATTATTTTTAATACTTCTTATTAGATGACTGAAGAAAAAGAATCTCCTATTTCACTGGAGGATATAGACGAAAAAGACATCCCACAAAGGATTCCAGCTAAATTTATCAACAATCGCGTAATTGTTTTTAATCCTCTCTATGCTTCGTATTTGTACGTAAAACAAAAGTTTTTTGGGTCTCCTCTTGGGATTAGTAAGCCCCGGTTAGAGTATTTTTCTAAACCATCGGAATTATCCCTAATTGAAGCTCTATATTTATTAAAAAACGATAAAATTACTATTTACGACCCTAAATTAGATAAATTCTACTCCCACGACGAGTTTAATGAAATATGTAAAAAAATCCACCATAAGTTTGGAGAAAAATTTATAATTTATCAAGATTTAAGGAAAAAAGGGTATATACCTCGTCCCGGTTTAAAGTTTGGCGCTGATTTCGTAGTGTACAAAAAAGGACCGGGATTAGAGCACTCTCCATTTATAGCTCACGTTTTACCTCATGACGCAAAAATAACCGCTATCGATATGGTTAGAGCTGGACGTTTAGCTACTTCAGTAAGAAAGAAGTTTGTTATCGCAAATCCTCTAACTATGAGTTACTACTTCTTTGAATGGTTCAAACCATAGATAGCTTTTTTTTTTTTTGACAAAAAAGTAAAGTTTATTCGGAAAACTTATTCTGTAACGAATAACTGTTCAACATATGGCCATCGATCTTACCTTAGCCTTGATTCTTGGAGTAATTTTTGGGATTGTATTTTTCATTGTAGATATATATAATGAAAATAAAACTAAAGAGATAAACACATCACTCATTGCTGGTATAACAGTTACATATTTTTTTATCATATTATTACCTGAAATAAACTCAGGTTTAGAAGAACTTCCATTTGGATTATATAAATTTATAGGTATTCTAATTGGGTTTTCTACTATTCATCTTACTGAAAAAGTTATTTTACTAAGAGTAGAGCAAAAATCTCAGTTAAAATTGAAGAAGATATTTAAAGAAGAGGCTGAAGTAATGGAAAAAGAAAAGAAAGTTGAGAAATCTTTAATAAAAAAATTAGTAGAGAGCAATAAAGATACTCTTACAGTTGAGAATTTAGTCGAAAAATTATATGCATTAGAAGAAATAAATAAAATACAAGAAATATGGTTAAAAGAAGATAAGAGATTAAAGGAGAAACTAATGAAAGCCGATCTTGAAAAATTCTCCTATTTAAATATTCTCTCCGCAACAAAAGAGGTAAGTAATGTACAAAAATTATGTGCAGAAGAAGAAATGTTGCTTGAGAATTCTTTACTGAACGATTTATTGGAAAATAGCCAAGAAAATCCAGTCTATAACCTTTTAACCAAAAAATTGCAGACGATTACGGAGATACGTCAAAAAGATATAGAATTTGTTGAAAAAGCGGAGAACTTAATAGCAGAATTAATAACAAGTTTGATGGCTGATAGACGAGATAAAATTTCAAAAGAAAAATTTGGTGAAAAACTGAATATATTAGATAACATACATCAAATACTAGATGCAGGTTTAAAGGCTGAAAAAACAATCGGTAAAGTAAAAATTGAAGATACAGTTCTTCTACATTCAGAAAAAAGAGCAACAAAAAATTTATATGCCCTAGAAGTGTTACGAAAAATTCAAGAAACATGCATAGAAAAAGAAAAAAAACTTCAGAGGGAATTAATGGAAATTGGACATAACAAACTTTCACTTCTAAACAAAATTTCAACATTAAAAGAGATTAGTAGAATTAGATTCAAATGCGTCCAAGAAGAAAAGGATCTTGAGAAAAAACTAATCAAAAAAGACCAAGACATTTTTTCAAAGAAGCATTTAACTGAAAAATTAAGTTCGCTAAAGGAGATAAGTAATGCCAAAGAAGAAACATTATTAAAAGAGAGAATTCTTATGAATTCATTGATTCGTAAACTAATGATAAATGATGAACACGACAAACTTTCTTTAAAAGAATTAACTGAAAAAGTATCTGAGTTAGGAGAGCTACATAAAGTCCAAGAAGATCGCGTTGAAGAGGAAAAGAACATTGAGAGAGCTATAATTTTCAATATATCAAGAGATGAAAGTGAAAGACTTTCATTACAAGAATTAGCGTTGAAATTAGATACATTCTGTCAGCGCGAAGAAGAACTTGAAATACAAGATTATGGTTTAAAAGTTAAGATACAAAACCGTATAAACGAGCATTTAGATGAACTTCACGGCTACGCTAATTTTGTTTATCATTTAATTATTGGTATTATACTTTTCGAACTACTAACATATGATTTTATTACGGCTATTTTATTTTTTATTTTTGCACTATTCAAAGCGTTAACATCAAAAACATCAAATGATATCCAGCTATTTCCCGGTATAGCAGTAAATGAAGAAATTAGCGGCCCACTTTATCAAAAGATCATAGCAGCATCAGCTGGTTTATTAGGAGTATCTTTTGGCTTAATATTAAATGTTATATTTCACCTTCCTATGGAAATAATATTTTTTTTGTTTTCATTCATTTCAGGAGTCATCCTTTACACAATCATAAGAGAAGTATTACCCGAAAACGAAAGCGGACGACCCCTCTATTTTTTATTAGGCATTGTAATATTTTTAACAATAGTAATTACATTCCAATCAGTTTTTTCTTTATTTACTCCTCCTTAGAGGAGGAAAAAAAAAAAGAAACAAACTATATTTCCTGCTTACAAGGCTTCTTATTAAATCCTTTCATGAATAAAAGTAGTTGAATCCTCTAAAATTTTAATACTTTTTAGGATTTATAATGTAAAATTGTCTTTAATAGTAGAAAATCAAAAATTAGTGTAAAAAAATGTTCTACTGATATAATAATACTCTCATTAGATCTGCAATATCATGGACTCTGTCTGCCATTTGTTCTAATAAAACTATACTATCTCTGACTCTTAATAATGTTCTAAAGTCTTCAACATTAGTATATATGAATTCAAGAAATTGTCTGTATGTTTTATCAATCTCTGATTCAAGCTCGTGAATAGAAGTAGTGTTATCAAATACTTTATCTGGCTTATCTCTCAAATTTTTTATAGTAGTTTTTAAAATATCAACCATCTCAATTACCTGGTTCAGCAGTTTGTGGTATTTCTTCTTAATTTCTTTTTCTTCTTTTTCTTTTAAGTTGATATTCCCTAACATATCGACAAATTCGAGAGGGTAATTTATAATGTTATCCATCCTCAAAACTAAATTTACATAAGCTCCCATCTTAAATGCTTGTGCTTCTGAAAAGTTTTGTATTAATTTTATTTTTAACTCGTCACCTTCCTCTTCAGACAGCTGCATTTTCGCCTTTTTTTTTTCTAAAGTTTTTCTATTAGATTCAAGATCTTCTGCCCAAGTGGAGTAATACACGCCCATATCACTAGTTACACTATATATTATTCTAGAATGCTCTATGAGAAGCGTAATTATTTCTTCTTTAACCTTTCTATTTGATGACATTTTAAGAATCTCTAAATTATAATTTTTCTATGAATATAATATAATTAAATAAATAAAAATCATCAGTTTTTAAGGAAGTTTAATTAAAAAAGATTAATAGTTTCTGTTATTTATAAGAAGTATAATGGACTTTGAATCATATCTATTTTAATCTAATATTTATCGAATTCGCTTATAAGGGTGTGTTTAACTAAAATGGGATTAAAGACTAAAGTAGCTAAATGGCGTAAATACTCTGAAATGTCTAATTTAGGGATTATCGCTCGCCGAAAATTTTTTAACAACGCCTTTGACGGAGCTTTAACTTGCGCGGGTATTGTAAGTGGGAGTTTTATCATTTTCATACCTAACCCTCAGAGTTTAAGCTCAGCTATTATTATAATCACTGGTTTATCAACAGCATTAGCAATTGGTATTAGTGGCCTATGGGGGGCGTTCCTCTCTGAAGAAGCAGAACGGAAGAAAAAAATGAGTGATTTAAAAAAAGAAATGGTAATTTTTGAAGAAGAACATGATGATAAGAATGGGGATAAAGAGAGTAAAGAAAAAATACGGAAAGTAAAACAAAAATATAATGAAAAAATGAAGTTAGAGATTATTGAGATTCAAAAAGCAATGATTACTCCCATCAAGATCGACCAAACTAATCAACATTATAATGGTTCCCTAAGCGAGAAACAGACTAAAAATAATGGGAAAAAATCATTAATAGAGCAATCAGAAAGATTTGCGACCATCGTTGCATCCTTGGTAGACGGAGGTGCCCCCGTTTTAGGATCAGTTCTCCCATTATTGCCATTTTTCTTCGGTACATTATCGTTGTTTCAATTTATCATTTCGTATGCTGTATTGGTATGTATATTAGTTTATTTAGGTATCTTCCTAGGTAATATTTCTGGTGGTGGTCGTTTAAAATATACCTTACACCTTGTAACAGCAGGTATCACTACTCTGATAGTTTCTCTACTGCTGGAATTAGCGATCTCTCCTTAGATTAAATTTTAATTAAAATCAATTTTATAATTTTTCAAACATTATGTATATAAATGATAATAACCAAATAGGTATCAAGAGCTAATAGAATCTCAGATTAACTTCTAGAAAAAACCAATTTAAAATAATAAAGATCATCTTAGTTAAGAAATTTTAAAATGATTGAAAAAGTTAGAACGTACGCCGATATCACCGATTTTTTATCAATTGCCCGCCGTTATTTTGTAAATAATTTTTACGACGGTATGTTGACTGTTTTAGGAATTATTCTTGGATTTTTTATCTCAGCATTAAGAGGAAGTCAACATACTATAGATAGTTATCTTGTTCTATTAACAGGTTTTGCTACTTCTATTTCAATGTTTGTGTCTGGTTTAAGTGGGTCATATATTTCAGAAAAAGCAGAGCAAAGAAAGTTGAAATTAGAGTTAGACAAAGCAATGGTACTTGTAGAGGAGGAGAAAAAAAAAGGGGAGGATATCAAATCAGAAAATGAAGAAATCAAGAAAGCAATGATAACAGTAAATCTAAATCGTAAAAATGAG
>Ga0209978_10001404_pt1 | contig 10171 bp, 9 predicted proteins | sample BentaG_FD_182805 | JGI IMG/M metagenome (GOLD analysis project Ga0209978, IMG submission 182805) | Deep subsurface microbial communities from South Atlantic Ocean to uncover new lineages of life (NeLLi) - Benguela_00093 metaG (SPAdes)... | ecosystem: Environmental > Aquatic > Marine > Oceanic >...
CTCAGGCACATTGCCTCAACGCCATGCCGGGCACGCCCCCTTACGATCCCAGTCCCGGATGACCGGGCACCCCGTTCGCCAATACTCTTCTACCCCGGCTTGGTGTCGCAAATGAGTTAAAACCCACCTCGGATATGGCATCCATGTCGCAAAGTATTTAAACCGACCCCCGGCTGAACCTAGGCGTTGGTGAAACCATGAGCCTCTTCAGGTCCAGGCTGGCCAAGGAGTTCAACGGCCGCACGGCCAGGTTCCACACATCTGTGGCGGAGGACCTCCGCATCTTCGAGGACGACATCGACGGCACCCAAGCCCACGACATCATGCTCCACGAGCAGGGCATCATCCCGAGAGAAGACCTCAAGAGAATCCTAGGGGCCCTAGAGGAGATCCGGGCCCAGTGGCGTGCCGGCGAGGTAGAGATCGGCGCGGAGTTCGAGGACGTCCACGAGTACATCGAGACCAAGGTCGTGGAGAAGGTCGGCATAGAGATCGGGGGCATGATCCACACAGGCCGGAGCAGGAACGACCAGGTGGTGGTGGACATGCGCCTCAGGGTCAGGGAGGAGCTCCTCGCCATCAACTCCCAGCTTCTAGAGCTCATCGGGGCCCTCCTGAAGCGAGCCAAGCAGAACGTCGAGACCCTGATGATGCTCTACACCCACGGACAGCACGCCCAGGTCGGCACCTTCGCCCACTACCTGATCTCATACGCGGACGCCCTCATCCGGGACTCCCAGCGCCTCTCGGAGTGCTACGCCAGGGTCAACATGAACCCCCTGGGGGCGGGGCCCGTCGGCGGCACGAGCATCGGCATCGACAGGCGGAGGACCACCGAGCTCCTGGGCTTCGACGGCCTAGTGGAGAACTCCATCGACGCCACCAGCGGCAGGGACTGGGCGTTGGAGACCGCCTCCACCTGCGCCATCCTCATGTCCAACCTGAGCAGGGCCGCCGCCGACCTCATCACGTGGTCCACGAAGGAGTTCGGCTACGTCGAACTGGCAGACGAGTACGCCTCCAGCAGCAGCATCATGCCCCAGAAGAAGAACCCCTCCACCCTAGAGCTCGTCAGAGGCAAGTCCGCCGAGGTCTACGGCTGCCTAACCGAGCTCCTCGCCATGGTGAAGGGGGTGGGCAGCGGCTACTATCAGGACCTCCAGCAGACCAAGATCCCCCTCTGGCGCTGCCTCGACACCACCCGGACCAGCCTCGAGGTGATGACCGGCATCGTCTCCACCCTAAACGTGAACGAGGACAGGATGCGGGAGCGGCTGCGAGGGAGCCTCGTGGTCGCCGTGGAGCTGGCGGAGACTCTGGTGATGGAGGCCGGCCTGTCTTTCCGAGAGGCGTACAAGCTGGTGGCCTCCCTCGTCAGAGACGTTGTAGATGGGGATAAGGGTCTCTCAGACCTGACGACCGCTGATATAGACGCGAAGGCTCAGGAGATGCTGGGGAAGGGCGTTAAGATCGGCGAGGGCCTCCTTGAGGAGGTGACAGACCCGGAGGCGTGCCTTATGAGGCGTAAGTCCGAGGGCAGCCCCCACCCAGCACAGGTCGAGAAAACGCTGGAGAAGAGGGGGGAAACCCTCAAAGTATATGAGGCAAAGCTTGCAGAGTGCAAAGGAAAGATATTTGACGCGATGCAAGGCCTCAAGGAGACGGTGGAAGGATACATCTCCGGTTAAACTCCCATCTATCTAATGTCAACGGTCTCATCTCGTGCAGGTATTACACATACGCAGCCATTGCAGATTTTTCGACATAGGATCCACGTTTATAACCTGCGATGGAGAGTCTCAACAGGAGGTTCCGAGCGTGAAAGAGGAAGCCGCTCATAAGGTCGAGAAGCTGACCGAACTAGTCTCCTATCAGGAGGGGGCCGTGGTCAGCAGGACCATACTGGACAAGAATACGGGGACGGTGACATTGTTCGCCTTCGACGCGGGAGAGGGCCTGAGCGAGCACACTGCGCCCTATGATGCGATGGTCGCCGTCCTGGATGGGGAGGCCGAGGTAAAGATCGCCGGCGAGCCCTTTCTCCTAGGGGAGGGGGACACCATCATCATGCCCGCCGATGTCCCCCACGCCCTGAGGGCCGTGGAGCGATTCAAGATGCTCCTGGTCATGATCAAGGCCTAGCTATGGGCCCCTAGACGTTTATAGATCCGTACATTATTGTCACGTGAAGCCCCAATGAAGAAGGCTTGGATAATCGTTCTCTCGGCTGCCATCGTCGGAGGAGTCTTTGCGTTCGAATACTGGACATCAATCCAGTTCCCCCTGGTCGACTACACCCCCGGCGACCTCCCGGTTCTCCCGGTGGGGATAGTGCGCGAGTACGACTATGTGATAGAGGGGGAGATGGCCGGGACGTATCGGTTCTGGGTCGAGGCCACGGGTCCCTACGCAGTCGGGACCGGGGGCTCTCTATCCATGAGGGTCGCCTACTTCGCCCGTTCTCTGACCTCACTGGAGCACGAAGGGGTAGCCGCGGAGATCGAGATGATCTACGTCTTCGGGACCGACCTGACGCCCTTCGAATACCGTCTCAACGCCAGCCTAGGGGATGAATCGGAGCGTATCACGTGCGTCTTCGACGGTTGGAACGTGGAGGGCAAGATCGAAGCCGGAGAGAGCACGTTGGAGCAGTCTCTGGAGCTGCCGGAGGACACAGCGCTCTTCGACACGTTCATGCCCGGGCACTGGGATCTCTTCTTCAAACAGTTCACGCTCGAGCCCGGGAAACGAGTCACGATAGACGCCTTCATCCCCCAGCTCCTCAGCCACCTCTCCATAAGGCTTGCATCAGACAAGAAGGCGAAGACCATCTCCATCGGGGGAGTAGACTACGAGTGCCTAGTGGTCAGGATCGTCGAGCTGAACCTCGTCCTGTACCTGCATGAGGGGGATCTCATCCGGCTTGAGGAGCCGGACCGGGGGATCGTCATCTCCCTGAGGGAGATGCCCCCATGAGAGAGGCTTGATCCCTACTTCCTCTTCCTATGGAGCCTCCATCACGCGCGCTGGGAGACTCTTGGCCACCCCTTGCGCCGAAGCCCTCAGCGTAGACCATCTTACCCTCCTTCACCAGGGCGATGCTGACCCCGGGGTTGTGACCCAGGGCAATGGCCTTGGAGACGATGGCCTCGAGCTTCCGCCTCGAATCCTTGGGAAAATCCGACATGGGAATCAATTCTGTCTACAGGATAATTAACGGTGGTGCTGGGGGCTAAAGGATTTCATCGCCCATGGCCAGGGCCAGGGCGCCGTAGAGAACGGCGTCTTCGCCGAGGGGGGTGATCATTATATCTGGGCGCCTGTTGATGAGGTGCCTGTCGATGTTCTCCAGTATAGGTTTCAGGATCAGGTCTGGGTTTTCTAGCGCAATGGACCCACCCACGGTGATCAGCTGGGGGTCGAAGACGTTCACGATGTCGGCGAACCCGATGGCGTTCACCTCACCGATCTTGCGTACTATCGTGAGGGCCGTGGGATCCAGTCTAAGGGCGGCCTCTAAGAGGATCTCCGCAGTGATGCCTCCAGGGTCCCCTCCCGCCAGCTCTTGGAGCAGGCTGCCCTTCGCCTTGATTTCGCTCAGAAGCAGCTTGGCATATTTGGGAATGTTTCTCCCCGACGAGTAGGCCTCCCAGTGGCCCCTGCACCCGCATCCGCAGACGAGGGGCGAGTCGGGGTCTATGGTGAGGTGCCCCACCTCCACGGCGTTGCCATCCTTCCCGATCAAGATGTGCCCGTCCACGATGGCGCCGCCCCCTAGGCCCGTGCTCAGCGTGACGTAGACAAGGTTCCGCAGCCCCTTGCCTGCGCCGTACTCCTTCTCCCCTAGGACCGCGGCCGTGCAGTCGTTCAGCATCCTGACGGGCACGTGGAACTCGAAGGTCAGGGGCTCGAGCACGGGGATCTCCTTGAAGGGGAAGTTTGGGGTGTTCACGATGCTGCCGGTGCCGATGTCGATGGGGCCTATGGAGCCTACGCCGATGGCGGCCAGCTCCTCGATCTCAAGGGATCTGACCAGGCGGATGATCTGGGCCGATACGCCCTTGGGTCCGTTCTCCCTATCCGTCCTCTCGACGACCTTCTCGGTGAGTCCACCCTCGTCGCCGCTTGCGACCCTGACGTTCGTTGCCCCGATGTCGACCGCTGCGTACCGTTTACCCAAAATGGCATCCCCGTAGAAAAGGGGGATTCAGGATTAAAAGAGAGACTGCCCCTTTGCGACGACGGGGTTGCGGAGGTAGCCGATCTTCTCCACCCAGGCCTCGACGACATCTCCGGGGTTCAGGAAGTTGTCTGGCTCGGTCTTGCCCTCCTCGTCCCTCGGGCTCGTGTCCAGGGCCGTCCCCGCGCAGGTGCCGCCGCATATCATGTCTCCGGGGTGGAATGTCATGTCCCGGGTGAGGAGGCTGATCCAGAAGGGGTAGCCCCGGATCATGTCCTCCTGGGAGCCGTCCTGCTTTAGCTCGCCGTTGACCTTCAGCCTCATCCCGAGCTTGTGGGGGTCCCCAATCTCGTCCGCGGTGACGATGCAGGGGCCCATGGGGACCGATGTGTCGAAGTTCTTCGCGAGGAAGAGGCCCCGGTCCCCGGGCTGGTCCCGGCAGCTCACGTCGTTGACGATGGTGTAGCCGTAGATGTGATCCATGGCCTCACCCTCCGGGATGTCCTTCCCCTTCTTCCCGAAGACGGCGGCCACCTCCACCTCGTAGTCGAGGCGTTCGGTCCTGGCGGGGTAGACGATGGGCTCATCGGGGCCTATGACGTTCCTGGCCTGTTTCCAGAAGCCCCAAGGCGGGGATTTTCCCTCCTCCACCTGCCTCCTCATCTCCTCCTTCGTGATCTTGACCCCCCTTATCATGGTGTAAGCCCCCACGGCGTGGTCGTAGAAGTTCGCGCCGGCCATGGCGATGCGGGAGGCGAGGCTCGGGAGAGGCGCGTGGATCTTTACATCCTCGCACCGACAGGCTAACCTCTCCCCTCGGGGGCCTTCGGCCACCCCTCCCCTGACCATGGTGATGGCTTCCTCAGCAGCCTCCAGGGCCGAGTCTCCCTCCTCGATGAAGGCCAACAGGTCGATGGGCACCTCGGCATCCGCCCGGGCGTATGGACGGTCTGCACCCTTACTGGATAGTAACGTGGCGTAGGCCAAGTTTAGATCGACGATTGTCCCGTCTTCTTGGAGGGCTCCGAGCCTCTTGGGGCCGAACAGAACGAGCTTCATGGCTAGTCCAATAGCGGTCGACTTAAATTAAATCTGCGCGTGAATCACCACTTTCGACACGCGCTCGGATGGGTCAATTCTTTTATCCGCCGGAAGGGAGCAATAAGAAGTGTTCAGGATGCCGGTCATCACCCTCTTGACGGACTATGGGCTTAAGGACTCGTACGTTGCCGAGATGAAAGGCGCGATCCTCAGGATAACCCCGGACGCCACCCTGGTGGACATCAGCCACGACGTGGGGAACTACAGCATAGATGAGGGCGCCTTCCACATCGCCCGCAGCGTCCCCTACTTCCCCGAGGGCACAGTCCACGTGGGCGTCGTCGACCCCGGCGTCGGGAGCAGCAGGAGGGGGATCATCATCAAGGCCGAGGGGGCCTGGCTCGTGGGCCCGGACAACGGCCTCCTGGCTCCCGCAGCCGAGAGGCTGGGCGTCGAGAGGGTCTTCGAGATAACCAAGAGGGAACTCCTGCCCGAGAAGATATCCGATGTCTTCGACGGCAGGGACACGTTCGGCCCCATTGGGGCCCTGCTGTCCATGGGAGTCTCCCCGGAGAAAATGGGCGTCGAGATCCACGAATACATTAGTCTCGAAAGTTACAGTCCCGTGGTCTCAGGAAATGAAGTGGAAGCAACGGTGATCCACGTCGACGGCTTCGGGAACCTCGTGACCAACGTGACACACGAGGTCTTAGAGAGGCTCGGGGCCGGGGATGGAGCCCTTTTGAGGGCCACCATTTCCGGGGCCGAGCACGAGCTGCCATATGTCCGCAGGTTCTCCGCGGTCTCCGAAGGGGAGCTGCTCATGCTGGTTGCAGGCGGTGGCTACTTGGAGTTCGCAGTCAACCAAGGCAACGCCCAGGAGCTACTTGGCATAGGGAAAGGGGAGAAGGTGACTATAAGGAAAATGGCATCACCGTCGGGATGAGAGTAATTCCAGAACCCTGAATACGGCTGCTAGTTCTGCTTCCATGTTGAACAATATTCCTCCACGCATCCCCACTAGAGCGTCCGGATGTGGTATTAAACCAACAACACCGTCCAATGTATCAAAAGGGGTTATTCTTTAGTGTATGTTAAAATATAAACAAAAATAGCGTCTTATTTGTGTGTAGGACCCGTCTCCTGACACAAAAAGATAAGGATGTTAAGGAAAATTTACCGTTAAGGGGGAATAACGTCTGTGGGGCGTCTGATACTTGGAATTCTAACCCCTTACAAGTTTCGAGTAACACCTCGTCTCCACGGACACCCCTTCCCAGTGAGGGATCATGGATAAGGAAGAACCAGCTTGGCGACCTTGCTGGCGATGCGGACACCAGTTCCCGAGAGAGACCGATGAATGTCCACACTGCGGTTCTGACCAGAAACATAAGGGTAAGAACCTCCTGGAACGGATCATCGCACGCATGCACGCTGGCTGACAAGGCGTCATCCACGCCTCGCACTTCGGCAATAATGGAAAGGATCTTACTTTTCTGATAAACCTGGGCTACAGGTAACGGTCCTTCAACGTATATGAAGGGTGGGTGATCTCGGCCTTCCCCGGTTTTCCCTTGTACTTCACTGTGTCGACGCCGACCCCCTCCGCAACATCCAGGATCCTCCTGTAGATGGGGTCGTCCAGGAAGATGCCCTCCCTCAGCCTCCTCTCCATCTCCCTCCACTCTGGCTCCCCCGGCACCATGATCTCCTCGAAGCCCTCGGCCAGCCTTGAGGACTTTATGTCATCGATGAGGGCGTCCATCCCCTCCCTGAAGGTCTCGAGGGGGGTGAAGGCCTCGACGTTCATCGCCCCGAGGAAGACGCCGCATCGCCTGAAGGCGTGGGCCTGGGTGACCACGTGACCCAGCAGCGGCCCCGCCAAGACGTTGATCATCATGGAGAGGGCCATCCCCTTGTAGCCCAAGCCCTCCTGACCCAAGGGGAGCTGGGCCCCCTCGCCGCCGTGGAAGACCCGGGGGTCGTCTGTGTGCCGCCCCTCGTCGTCGATGTACCAGCCGAGGGGCACCTTCTTTCCCCTCAATGCGAGGATAGCCGTCCGTCCCCCGGCGATGGGGCCCAGGGACATGTCGACGACGATCGGCTTATACTTCCCCGCGGGGACGGCGAAGGCTATGGGGGCAATGGGGAGCTTCCTGTCCAGGCCGCCCCAGGGGGCTACGTAGACGCCTCCGGGTTGGCTTGCGATGCCGATCATATCATCGTCCAGGGCCATCTCCGCCCACTTCCCCACTCGGCCGATGTGGTGGACGTTTCGGATGCCCGAGAAGGCGACGCCGGCCTCCTTTGCCTTCTCCATGGTCTTCTCCATGGCATCCCGGGCTATCGTGTAGCCGTAGCCCCATCCCCCGTCGAAGTAGGCCGTGGCGGCCCTCTCCTCCAAGAGTTCAAGCCTAGCGCCGGGCTTGAGGAAGCCGTCTTTGATGGCCTTCACGTATCCGGGTATCAGCCGGACGCCGTGGGAGTCGACCCCCTTGAGGTTGGACATGACAAGGCAGTCGGCCACCCAAGAGGCCTCTTCTGTCGGGGTGCCCGCTGCCTTGAGCGTATCCATCCCAAGCTCCCTGAGCATCACGTCCGTGACGATTACCAAGTCTAGATCTCCGCATCTCTCATGTTTTGTTAGATATATAAAACGAGGTTCACGATCCTCAATGTTCGCGCGCCAGCGGTTGAGGCGAAACTCATTTCTTCAGAAGGGGGCGTACCACATACGATGGAGGTAGATCAATGCGGATCGACGTGGTCATGCTGATCTCCGGGCTCGACGAGGAGGCCCTCAAGCGCAGACGGGCGTCGCTCAGCTCCCTGGCATCCCCGGGGACCCGGGTCCGACTCGTGCTCACGGAGAACGCTCCGTCCTCGGTGGAGTCCCTGGCAGAGATGGAGATGGCCGCACCGGGAATCCTCAAACGGGTGGTCATGAGCGAGCGTGAGGGCGCAGACGCGGTGGTGATCTGGGGGGGCCACGACCCTTCCCTGGCGGCGGCCCGGGAGCTGGTCTCGATACCCGTCCTCGGCCCCGGCATGGCGTCGATGTACGTTGCGTCGGCTCTGGCCGATAAGTTCAGCCTGCTCGTCCAGCTCCCCCATGTGATCGGGATAGCCGAACGACAGGTTCGAGACCTCGGCCTCCAAGGGCGCTGTGCGGGGATATATTCGGTTGGACTCCCGGTCCTCGAGCTGGGCAAACCCGAGAGCTTCGAACGCGTTCGAGAGACGGCTGTCGCCTCCATCGAGGAGGGAGGCGCGGACGCCATATGCTTCGGCTGCATGGGTCTCAACGACCAAGCCGTCCCCCTGGCCAGGGAGCTCGCCGAGTCTCATTCGGGGGTGTTGGTCATACATCCGGGGCAGGCGGTGATCCGCCTGTCGGAGCTGATCGTGGATATGGGGCTCTCGCACAGCAAGAGGAGCTTTCCCAATCCCCCGAAGGATGTAAGATTCTCAAACTAGAGAGCGTGTGAAGCCGCATGTCTATTCCGGAGCAGCGTATGCGACTAAAAATTTAGGGGTTAACCACGAGGAGACGGGTTGAATTAAAAATTGTTAGAGAATTTTCGAGAGTTCTTCAAAGGATTGGACAGGAGAGTAAAAGTCACCATCGCCGGTTCTGGGATACAGAACTGGAGTCAGAGCCTAGCTAGCCAGTACAACCAGCTTTACGCCGAGGGCCTGGGGGCTGGATACGTCGAGATAGGGTCGCTGAACAGCATCGGCGCCGCTATAACCTCGATCGTCTCGGTTCCCCTGGGCTGGACCGTGGAGAGATACGGCGTGAAGATAGTCATTCTCCTGGGCTTGGCCTGCTCCATCCTGTCCGCGTCCATCTACGCCCTGGCTGGTGACTGGTGGATCCTGATACCAGCCATCATCCTGAGCAGCATCAGCATGCGCATTATCAACCCCCTCACGGACGTGATCTTCATCTCCTGCACACGGTCAGACCGGAGCGGCACCGTGATGGGCCTGTCGCGCGTCGTCTGGGGGATACTGAACGTCTTCGCCCCGATGACTGCCGCGATGATCGTGACCAAATTCGGGGGGATAAACGCCCGGGGCATCAGGCCGCTGTACATCATCCAGATCCTCCTGGCGGCATTCGTTTTCCTCTTCCTAGCCTCGAAACTACAGCCCCTCCCGGCTCACGCCAACCGAGACGGAGACAGGCTGGGCTCGGGAGTGTCCAGCATGGTTCAGGACTTCAGAGAGCTGTTCAAAGGGGAGGAGGGGCTCAAGCGGTGGATCGTGCTGAGACTGATCAGGCAGTTCGGGATGAGCATAGCCATGCCGTTCACAGCCCTGTGGATGGTGAACTCGAAGGGCGCCGACCCCTACATCCTCGGCGTCATGGGCTCCGCGGCAGCGATGGTGTCGACGCTCCTGCAGATCCCCGCGGGGAGGCTCGCAGACAGGATAGGGAGGAAGAAGGTCTTCTTCCTGCTGCGTCCCCTCACATACCTGGGAACAATCCTGATGATCCTGGCACCGCGCCCCGAATACCTGGTCCTCGTCGGCCTCCTGGGGGCCGTGGGGATGAGGGGCGGGGCCGGCGGCGTGAGCTTCACCCCTTTCATCACCATGCACTGGGAGATGGTACCGGGGGAGAAGAGGGGCCGCTGGTTCGGGGTAGAGGGCCTCATAGGCATCGCAACGATCCCGGCCACCATCCTGGGGGGCGTCCTCTGGCAGTACGGTTTCATGAGGGAGGTCCTGCTAATCCCGATCGTGTTGGAAGTCCTGGTTGTGATCCCGCTGCTGATGACGATTCCGGATACGCTGGGCAGGAACGAACGGTAGAACGAGTGCAGAGCGCATATCAAAGTATATTCTTGGAGATTGGTGGGCCCGGTGAAACCCACTTATCAGTGAGTTGTAAATTAATGGGTTTGATTTTATTTTTCTGGCGCGCGAGCCGTAGAGGGGTAA
>Ga0209978_10001405_pt1 | contig 10170 bp, 11 predicted proteins | sample BentaG_FD_182805 | JGI IMG/M metagenome (GOLD analysis project Ga0209978, IMG submission 182805) | Deep subsurface microbial communities from South Atlantic Ocean to uncover new lineages of life (NeLLi) - Benguela_00093 metaG (SPAdes)... | ecosystem: Environmental > Aquatic > Marine > Oceanic >...
CAAAAGCCTCCAGCGTTTCAACCAAATGTTGTGTACGCTCTTTTGCCTTTTTGATTTCTTGTTTCATGACTTCCGTTTTAAACGCTTCAACTTCATCAACTATTTTCTCAATATCATCAACTAACTTATTGTCAAAATCAATCATTCTATCAAGATTCGCCTCTTCAACCTTCACTATGTTAAAGAAGCCAGCATACCCATAAGAAGCATGATCAATTTTTGCTGCCACACGGTCAAATTTTGCGACAAGGCGGTCCACATCTGTCAAAACTTCAAATAAACGGCGATCAGACAATTTCTGAAAAACATCTCTAAGGTCACTTTTCGCTTCAGACAACCTTCGATATAAATGGTTCCTGATAAGCCTATCAGATTCTCTACGCAACTCCTTTTCCTTGTAACCGCGGAACCCTGGCATTGCTGCAAGGATACGCTCAGAAAGACGCATCTGCTTTTTTGCCTTCTCATAAAAATCTTTTTTCTCACTCAAGAACTGTCTCCTCACATCCATCTTTCAATTTTATAAATGCATAGTTGCCACATTTAAAGTTTAGTTTAAAAGCTTCTAGGAAGAGTTTAGACCAACCCGGGTTTTCTTTGGGAGTTCGCGTGCGCAACCTAATGCGAAGAAGCTGTTCAAGGACAAAAAGCAATAGAAGCTTGATCATAACTTGTTCCTTCTTTCGGTGTTTTTTGGAATGTGAATTCTGAATTCATAAACTATATATTAATTCTTAGTCTGCATTCAAGTTCACTGCGATTTAAATAAGGTGTTAAAGTTGATGGAGTTAAAATCTTCAGAACAAAGATGTAGTGTTAATTCAGCTTTTCTTTCTTTAGAGTGCGTAGGTATTTTGTATGCATAAATGGTTTATATCAAGAAACATGAAGGTACTTCAGAGGTTTCGGTGATGAGAAGATCTAAACTTGAAATGTACATCGACATACTACGGGTTTTGGCTCAACGTGGACCGTTAAAATTAACTCACGTCATGTACAAAGCCAACGTAAACTGCAGCGTTCTCAAGGAGTATTTGGATTTTCTGATTAAACACGGCTTGGTGGAAGAAAGAACTGTCGGGAAAAAAAGAGTTGTTTATGCAGTAACTCAGAGAGGTAGAATTGTAATCAAACACTTCAGAGAACTAAAACAAGTGTTGCCCATAACAGAAGAAGCTAGAAGCAGAATGCCAATCCCCTACTAATCTTTAGAGCGCACGCCATTTTCAGAGCCCAAAAATCTTCTTTTAAGCAACATTCTATGTAACTTTTCTACTCGTTTCTTATCAATGTAGCCTTTGTGAGGACGAAAGCCTCCTGAAAACCCATTTGGAATATGCAAGAGTTCATGAATCAATGTTTTTTCTTTCTCTTCGTCACTCAACTTGTCATATTGCTCAGAGATAACCTCGATAACATAGGCTGATGGCCGCCGTAGCGCTTCTTGCCATATACTTCCCAACCCGTGAATACGAGCAATAATCCTTTTAGATTTTGAACCCCTACTTCGGTAACAATGCACAAATTGAGGTACAACATGAAACAGGTCTAAACTGTCTATCATCTCATCCACTAACTTCTTGACATCTGGAGCTTCAATGTATTCCAACGTCAAATTTACTGCCTCCTAACATTGACATATGCTGGTCACATATATCGTTAGAGAATTGAAACTAATTGCTTTTGTCACTCTCACTCATCGCAAATTTGGATCCACATTGTGAATGCACACGGCTTCTGGAAGGCTTTTAGGTTTCGTTAAAATATTCCGAATCCAGTTGAGGGAATGTCACCTTTTATAACCATTCCAGTTGCTCCGTCTATCAGTAACTGGTAAGTTTTGCCCTTATACTCGTATTTCACAAACCATACCGGAGCATGCAAGTAAACCGTTTGGTCTATTTTTACCTCATTTTTCATTTCAATAATTCTGTCAACATCTTGCTGAGCCAAAAAACGATGATGCTCCTCAATTTGCTGCTTTGCAAGCTCCACAGCCTCGTTTTTTTCGATCTCGCTATTCAGAATTTTAGCGAAAGCTTCGATTTTCCTAAAATCATAAGGGATTTTACCCGTTAATGGTACGTCATATTCCCTTGTTGGAAACTTCGTTGCCTTTCTTGCCAGAACAAGCCAATCATACTTCTTCTCGATTTTCCCTTCCTTAACAACAGGCGGAGTTATGCGCTCAAAAATCCCTTTGTAATCGCTTTCAGCTTCCACCGACATAACCCAAAAAGGTAAGTAAATCAAAGTTTTTTCCAGAATTTTAGATTTTTTCGCAAGGTCTGAAGGCTTCAGAAACCCTGCCCGCATCCAGTTCCTAATAGTCTCTTCAATTTTTGTCAGGTCATACTTGTTCTGCAACATAGAATGTTCGAAGGTGAAAGCCTTTCCAGTTTCTATCACAACCGTGTAGCCGCAGTATTTGCATGTCGCTATTATTTCACCTGGTTCAAACGATATTGGTGCACCGCAATGAGAACACATTATTTCCTGAACTATGGACATCTATTTTCACGGCTTCTGCCTTTCCCTCTTTATTATTCCCTTTGCCACAATAACGCCTGACGCTGACGCTTGAACTAAACCTCTTGTGACGCCAGCTCCATCACCAATTGTGAACAAGTTGTGGATTTTGGTTTCTAGGCTGTTGCTTAACTGCAGTCTTGAAGAATAGAATTTTACCTCGATGCCGTATAGAAGCGTGTCTGTTGAATGTATTCCTGGAGTAATTTCATCCAGTGCCTGCAGCATCTCCCTTATATCAACAAGGTAGCGGTATGGCAAAACGAAGCTTAAGTCGCCTGGCGTGGCATTCTTCAATGTTGGGGTCACCACGCTTCGGTCAATTCTCTCAGGTGTTGATCTCCTTCCAGACTGCAAATCGCCTAAACGCTGTATCATTACGCCCCCGCTGAGAAGGGTTGAAAGCCTAGCAAGATACTTCCCATAGGCTATCGGTTCCTTAAACGGCGCCGTGAAGGATGTACTCACCAAAATGGCGAAGTTCGTGTTTTTCGTCTTCCTTTCTGCGTAACTTTGTCCATTAACGCTCAAAACACCATTGTAGGATTCTGCTATGACCTCACCGTAGGGTGCAACACAGAAAGTACGGACTTGATCGTCAAAAAACTTTGAGTAGTAAACAAATTTAGGTTCGTAAAGAGCGCTTGTCAATTCTTCCATGACAGAAGCTAAAACTTCAACTCTTATTCCAACATCAACAGGGTTGTTAAGCGTCTTTAAGCCTAATGCTTGAGCCTCTGCTTGAAGCCATTCGGCTCCGCTTCTTCCAGGCGCAACAATAACGTATTTCCCGAAGAACTTTTCGCCATTGACCGTTTCGACGCCTTCAACAACATTATTTTTTACTATAAGTCCCTTGACGTCTTTTTTGAGCTTAACTTCAACATTGCCATTTAGTTCTTGACGCATTCTTCGAAGGGTTTGAGCACACCTTTCCGTGCCCATGTGCCGAATTTTTTGGCGGATAAGTTTTAAACCAGCCAGCGAGGCTTTTCGCTCGATTTCCTCTACTTTTTTTATGTCTGTTCCATAAACGTGTTTGGTTGCTCCAAATTTTATGTAAATACTATCGACATAGCTTATGAGTTTACCAAGCTCTTCTGTTGACACGTATTGGTTTAGCCAGCCACCAACCTCAGTTGATAGTGTAAGTTTTCCGTCGCTGAAGGATCCTGCTCCCCCCCACCCAGATAACAGCAAGCATGGTTCACAGTGGATACATTCGAATCCACGGCTTGCCGGACATTTACGCTGGTTTATATCTGGTCCTTTATCAAGCATTAAAATATTGAGATCGGTTTTGTCTGCAAGCTCAAGGGCTGAAAATATTCCTGCCGGACCCGCCCCAACAATTATTACGTCATAGTTCAAAGGACTTATCTCCTGAAACCCAAAGCCACATGTAACAACTTGCATATATTCTTAGCGATCAAATCAATGTTGATAATCAAGTCGAAAAAATTATGTTCTGTTTTTGGATAACCTTCTCATCTATGCGTGTAGGGTATAAGGCAAAGAAACTTTACAGTTTTTTCGCCGTTGTTTTTGAGCTGATGCTTCTCGTTTGACGGAATGAACATGACGTCGCCGGCTCTAAACTTTCTTTCTTCTTCACCAACCACAACACCTTCACCTTCTAGGATAAATACCTCATGCTCCCAAGGGTGACTGTGCAAAGGACTATAACCTCCAGGCTCCATCTCGAACAACCTCATGGCAAAATTTTCAGCCCCCATTTCCTTCGTGATAAGCCATCTAACACTTAATCTTGAGGCCCCTTCATCTGCGTCTTTTGCTTTAACATCTCGGTAACGAAAGATTTTCATTACAATCACTGTCCAAACCAACTAAGGGCTCAGCAATTATTAAACTTCTCCAGTCTTTTATTGCTTCCACATATTTTTTGGGAGATGTCTCCTGCAAAACCTCATTTTTCATAGAAGTTTCAACGGTTAAGGTGATTGGAAAAAGGTTAAAATATTCATCTAAAGATGATAGTACACAAAAGAGGAGGAATTCTATGCCCTTTAATGGATTGAATGTAATCGACTTCCATGCCCATTTTCCATCCACGAATTGGATGAATTGGGCGAGCTCATGGCGTCGAAGGTTGGCTGAGAGGTATGGGGAAGACAGTGCCCAGATACTCATGGAGCAGTCGAAGCGTGATAAGGAAGAAATGAGAAGGCTTTGGGGCTTCGCGCCTCCTGAATCCAACGTATGTTCAGATGACGAGCAGGCGGCCAAGTGGGCTGCAGACCTCGATGTAAAAGATGTGGACAGGGTGAATTTCGTCACTGGGGGCGGAAATGACAATTTAGCCAAGATAGTGAGAAGGTACCCAGACAAGTTTTCAGGGTTTGCTCACCACAACATATTTTCAGAAGATGCACCCTTGGAGCTTGAACGGGCGGTTAAGAAGCTGGGGTTGAAGGGTTACAAAGTGATTGGGTCCTCGCAGAGGAGGCCCATCGACGACAAGTCCATTTACCCCCTCTGGGAGATGGCAGAGAAGCTGGGAGTTCCCGTGATCATTCATTTCGGTGTCCTCGGCGGAGGTGGAGGCATGGCATTAGATCTGAGGAACATGAATCCCCTTACACTTTGGGAGGTCGCGAAGATGTTCCCAAGAATCCCCTTCGTCGTCCCCCACTTCGGCGCTGGCTACCTCAGAGAGCTTCTTCAGTTGTGTTGGTCATGTCCTAACGTGTATATGGACACTTCAGGCTCAAACCGTTGGATGCGTTGGATGCCTTTCGAAATCGACTTGAAAGGGATTTTCAGGAGGGCTATCGAGACCGTTGGACCAGATCGTGTGATCTTCGGAAGTGACTCGAGTTACTTCCCAAGGGGCTTCAGCCTCCCATATCTAAGGGAGCAACTTAAAGTCTGTCGATCGATTGGGCTCGAAGAGGGAAGCATAGAGAAAATTTTCTGCAAAAACGCTGCGAAACTGCTAAGAGTAAATGTATAAAGGATCGCGCTGGCGCGCGCTGCTCTCAGCTATCATGATATGACTTGATATGCATGTCCACTGCTTCGAGGAGTGTCATTTCAGCGTGTGTTGTTCAGGTCTAGGTTAGAAAGTGTTCGTCGGTTTGCCTACGCCGCTCAATAGCACCTCTGAGGTATGCGATCTGTCCGTCATGATGAAAGATCTCGGACAGATAGAGCAGGACAACATCCTGTAGTTTCCTTGTACCACCCCAGATCGGGATTTCGGCTTCAAGCTCTTTTGGACTTAATTCTGCAAGTCCGCTTATGATAGTGTCTTTTCCCTTCTCCAAGTCGACCATTATCTTCTTTAAGGAGTACGATCTGTCGCCGACATAGTCTTCAGGCCAGTCTTTAGGCGTGTACTCTGGGTCTCCCTTCAGGATTCTGGGTATTCCCACATTCCACTGTTTGGAGAGATGCATGAGGATCCATCTTATGGAGTTGGCCTCCTCCATCGGTCGCCAATCAATCTCGCTCTCCGAAAGGCCCTTCGTCGCCCTGTAAAATCTGTCAAAGGCTATTTCAGCGCACGTTTTGATCAGTCCTACTTTCTCAGACATCTAAATCATCTTGACTGTAAGTGCTAGTACGTTGTGTTTTCTCATGATAAAAATATTTCTGCCAGAAAATGCACGTATGATCGTTCATTGGAATCCAAACTAGCACAAATGCTCTATACATGCAGAGAACTGTCTTTTTCCCACAAACCAATTCGCGAGGCAAGCATTAAGAAGCGTGTTCTGTGGGTATAGGTTAAAATAATCTAATAACTAACTGGAAGGAGTAGAACGTGATTTGCAGTGAATGCTGACACATTGCCTTATGAATTCGTAACTTCGGAAAAAATAACTATCGACTACCTTAATCATGCTAATCACCTTGAACGAGTGTTCCCTAGGCATTTTAAAGAACTGAACATCCGAAAATTTCGAGGAGATAGGCAAAAAATTGTAGATAAGCTGCTCAGTTATAACCGGACAATAAACGCTCCCAAAAAAGTAATACAAAACATAGAGTCCCTTTTACAACCTGAAACCTACGCAGTGATAACTGGGCAGCAACCGGGCATATTCTCCGGTCCACTCTACACGGTTTATAAAGCAATCTCGGCCATTGTCCTGTGTGAAAGATTATCTGACGAGAAATGTTCATTTGTTCCCATATTCTGGAATGCATCTGAGGACCACGACATTCACGAAGTCAATCACATTGCTATATTCAAGCAAAATAAGCCATTCGACATCCACTATGATTGTGAGTCGACAGGTGTAGCTTTTTCGCACCTGCGCCTCGATAAATCCGAACTAAAGAAAATATTGTCAATGATAGAGGGCATCTCTCCGAATTCCGAGTTTAAGCCACTTTTATTGAAGGAGATTAGCAGAATTATTGAGAGGTCATCTACTGTAGGAGATTTTTTCTCCAGGTTTATGATCTATCTCCTAGGGGACTTGGGGCTCGTTATGATAGAGCCTCAATATTTAAGGGAAATGATGGCTCCTATATTCGACAGGTTGATTAGAAGGCCAACAGAGTGCACGAAAATCCTAGATGAAACAGGTTCACAACTTGAGAAACTTGGCTATTCACCCAAAATCCACAAAAAGTCTAACATATGCAATTTTTTCGTCCTTAGTGACGGTGGTGAACGACTGCGAGTTACATATAACGGTGAGTTTCGAGTTGCCAACGAAACCTTCTCTCAAAGAGAACTCCTTCGTCTGTTAAATGACGATCCGTCCAGATTCAGTGCCAACGCTGTCACCAGACCTATTACTCAGGATTTCCTTTTTCCCACATTTGCTTATGTGGCCGGACCAAACGAGATAGCGTACCTTGCACAGTTAAACGCGATATACGATTTCTTCTCACTGGAGATGCCTGTCATATTTCCCAGATTTGGAGCTACCATTGTCGAGAAAAAAGTATCCAAGATCCTTGGCAAATATAAAGCAGAAATTCATGAATTCAGCAATCCAGAGAAACTCTTGAAAAAACTAGCTAAGGGAAGAATTGATGACGTCTTTAACTCCTTCAAGAGTGAGGTTTCAAGAGGCATGGCTGAAGTGACCCGTCACGCTGAGTCTATCGATAAAAATCTCATAGGCTCTTGTTCACTTGCAAGAGGAAAAATCCTTAAAACTATACAGGCCTTGGAAGGCAAAATCACATCAAAACTGAAGGAACATGATCAAATCACCAAGCAGCAGGTCATCAAAGCCTACAGCAATCTTTTTCCTTATGGAGACCTCCAAGAAAGGCATATAAATGTCCTGGAGTACCTCATAAAATTCGGGGAAGACTTTTTGAGAATAGTTTACGAAGATTTCTTTAAAGCCGACCATGGTGAGCACAGGGTGATTAAATGCTAGATATACTTGCTTTGAGCCCTCACCCGGATGATGTGGAGCTTTGTTGTGGTGGTCTCATTGCTAAGATGAGTGAGAGGGGATATCGTATTGGGATAATAGACCTCACTAGGGGCGAGTTGGGAACCGAAGGGACAGCAGAGATAAGGATGCAGGAAGCAGCCAAGGCAGCTAAGATATTAGGAGTACAAACCCGAGAGAACATGGATTTCGGAGACTGCAAATTAAGCTGTGGTTTTGAAGAAGCGAAAAAACTGGCTGATGTAATTAGGCAACACAGGCCTCCAGTTCTGATAGCACCTTATGGAGATCAACGGCATCCTGACCATGCTGCAGCTAGAGAACTTGCTACCAAGGCAGCCTTTTTTGCCACACTGACCAAAGTGAAAACACGCCATAAGGCTTACACCGTGAGAGCAGTTGTCTATTATATGCTACATAAACCGTTTGTTCCCTCTTTTGTAGTCGATGTCACTGAGAATTACGATAAGAAGCTAGAGGCTATTGAAGCCTACAAATCCCAGATGAAATTAATGTTGGGAGTTGAAGGTCTTCTTGAGTCAATAAAATTGAGAGATCAGTTTTATGGTTCGAAAATAGGCGTCAAACATGGTGAACCGTTCCTCTGTGATACGCCCTTAAAAATACATGATCCGGTGGTCTTGTTTAGATGAAAATAGGTATTGCATGCTTTCCCACCTATGGGGGAAGCGGAATCATAGCTACGGAATTAGCACATATGCTGGCAAAGAAACACGAATTACATTTGGTCAGCTACGACAAACCTGTCCGATTTGAAGATGAAATGGATTTCTCTTTTCATAAGGTGGAACTTCTATCATACCCTCTTTTTGAGCGTGTTCCCTGTTGTTATTCTCTGGCCCTAGTCTCAAAACTGGTAGAAGTCATAAAGTCTTACGATCTAGACATAGTTCATGCGCACTACGCCGTTCCTAATGCTATGTCTGCTTACTTAGCCAAGAAAATCTGCAACGACTCCGCGAAAGTGATAACCACGCTTCATGGCACCGATTCCTACCTTGTCGGGCGACACCGTTCCTATAAGGAAGTGACGCAGTTCAGTATGCAACAAAGCGATGGCTTGACCACGGTTTCAGAATACCTAAAAGAACGCACAAACACCGAGTTCGACATTTCAAGGGAAATCAGGGTGATACCGAACTTCGTTGATCCACAGAAGTTCAGGAGGCTTGAAAAAGATCAGGGACAAAAGATCATATGTCATTCATCCAACTTTAGACCACTCAAAAGAATACCCGACATTATTAAGGCATTTAAGATAATATCTCAAGAAATCAATTGTGAGCTATTCCTTGTCGGAAATGGTCCTGAACGACCTAAGGCTGAAAAATTAGCGAAAAATCTTGGAATATCAAAGAAAGTTCACTTTTTGGGCAATGTAAAAAACGTTCAAGAGATACTAGGAAAATCGGATTTGTTCCTTTTACCATCAGAAGATGAAAGCTTTGGACTGGCTGCACTAGAGGCAATGAGTTGCGAAGTTCCAGTTGTTGCAAGCAATATTGGAGGGTTAAAAGAGTTGATCTCTCACGGTGTTGACGGTTACCTAATCGAAGTTGGAGATGCAGAAGCACTCGCACAGTACTCCCTCAAGATCTTACAAGATCCAAGACTTCAAGGAGAATTCGGCAAAAATGCCAGGCAGAAAGTTCTGAAAAAATATACCCCAGACAAAATTGTGCCCAAATATGAAAATCTATACAATGAAACCTTAAAGGAAAAGTGACCGACTACAGCACACGCCCATAACATGCATGTTAAGCCTGCACACGCGACAATGACAGATTTTTCAGCAGATATCAAACTTACTCAGAAAAGAGAAGTGTCTCGAATTAATCTCTTTACTTATAACATAGCTTCTTGAAAATGTCTCCCTAGGACCCTTGCAAATAGTCAGAACCGATTAGGCTGTGTTGAACATTGTGTCTACCAGAAAAATTAATTGCCATTCTTCAGAAAACACAAGGGAACTAGCCGACATCAGTCCTTTATTGCTTCTAGAAGGCTCATCACGTTCCACAATTTTACCCGTGTATAAGGCGGCATGTTCGGATCCTGCAAAATTTCATCCAAAGTTGATATGGCGTTTGAGGCTCTAACGGCAGACGTGTATTCTGTTGTTTGCAGAACATGCATGGAATTTTTTGCTGCTCTTCTAATGTTTCTGGGCGTAGTAGTATCTTCAGAAACTTGTCCCAGCACGACTAGTGCTTGTTTTGTTCTCTCTTCATAT
>Ga0209978_10001406_pt1 | contig 10169 bp, 9 predicted proteins | sample BentaG_FD_182805 | JGI IMG/M metagenome (GOLD analysis project Ga0209978, IMG submission 182805) | Deep subsurface microbial communities from South Atlantic Ocean to uncover new lineages of life (NeLLi) - Benguela_00093 metaG (SPAdes)... | ecosystem: Environmental > Aquatic > Marine > Oceanic >...
AAAGCGAAAAACCATAATTCAAAATTTATTAAATCTTCCAGTCTACCGGTCATCCAGTCTTCCAGTCAATTTGTTTAACTGGATATTCTGTTTGCCAGTTACCCAGTTAATCTTCAAATTATGAGCTATCTATAAACTTGTAACCTGAAACCCCACAAACTTATCACTCATTACTTATCACTGCATTCTATACGCTAAACGCTATACGCTAGTTTGTACGAGATACGATTCACTAGATACGAGATACGAATTAGACTCCTGAATTCTACTTACCATCTTATTATTTCTTTTCTATATACTATATACCATATACTATATATTTACTATATACTTATTTATTAATCAACACCGTTACTTCTTCTGGTTCAACTTTAATTAAAAAAATTCCTTCGGGAAGATCTACTTGAATTTTTACCTTCTGCTCTACTCTAAAATTATCCGTAAATTCCACAAAAGCTTTTATATTTTCTATTTTTAATTTATCGATTAAAACATTTTTTCCTTCAACAGTTATGTCAACTACCTCTGGTTTTATTTCACAAGATACAAAGGGAGATACATTTTGAGGTAAAACTGGAACATTTTTTAAAGTTTTCTCAATTATGGCTTCTTTAACTTGTATGGCTACCTCTATTAACTCAACCTCACCCTCTGCTATGTTCAATCCCTCACCTAAAGTGGGTGGAACTTTCACTGATAATGTCTTAGTAATTCCACTTACATCGATAGGAATAGTTTCTAAAAATTCAATATTGCTTATTTTAGAATAGTTACCAAAAATCTTTATTTCACCGGGGTTAGATAATATTTCAGAAATATAATAACCCGGAGCTGGTTTTCCGACTATTTTTGGTTTTACTGTTAATCGCTTCTCGGGATACCCACGTGTCAGAGAAATTGATACTTCTACTATATCGGGTTCAATCTTTACTTCTTTAATTTCATTTCCGTTTGCATCGACTGCTTTCACTTTTATTTTTCTATTTAGATCTTCCTTTATTCCAGAAATATCAATGGCACAAATTGTCTGTTTTACATTTTCCAATACACTCTGAGCGCCAATTATCTTAACCTTATAAGGGTTAAATTGAGGTTCGTCAGCTAAAGAGTAGCTTTTTTCAGGAATTCCTATTAAACTATATCCAACTTCTACCTCTTTAGTCAAAATCCTTTCGACTTCTACCTTAATTTCTGAAGGGATAACTCTGGTGATTTGTGTTCTCTTAGGTGCAGTAACTTCTACTTTTAATTTATATAGGCCTTCTTTGTTAATTTCAGTAAAATTTACTATCCCGTTAATCTGATGAGAAGAAATGTTATTTATTATATTTTTGGGCCCTTTAATCCCTACACTTATATTTGTAGGGAACTCTTTTAAAACTAAATCTTCATTTAGGTTGGTTTGAGTAAGAGAGGTATCGATAAAATTCTCTACTATTGGATTCTCTCCACTTGCTACATACAACCATAGAATAATAGCTAAAAACAAAGAAAGCAATTTTATATCGATATTTTTTAAAAACCAATTTTTTAATTCTTTCATTTTTCGTTATCCTCTGACGGCTAGAAACCAAATTCAGAGATTGTCTTAGGTTGGTATAAATGCGTTAACATCTTTTTCAATCCCTGAGGTTCCATGGGCCTAGTAATCTTTCCCTCTAAAGCAATGGATATATTTCCTGTTTCTTCTGATACTATAATTATCAAAGCATCTGTCTGCTCACTTAACCCTAAAGCTGCTCTATGCCGGGTACCCAAAGATTTACTAATGTCCATTCTCTCACTTAGCGGTAAAATACAATTTGCACCTGCTATCTTATTCCCTCTAATAATTACAGCCCCGTCGTGCAAAGGAGAGTCAAGCATAAATATAGAATATAATAATTCGGGGGAAAATTCACTATTTAAAATAATACCGGTTTCTAAAATATCTTTCAAACCAACTTCTCTTTCTAAGACAACTAAAGCTCCTTTATGTTTACTGGAAAGCATGGGCATTACCATGACCAATCCATTTATCAATTGTTCAATTTTTTTATCGACTTCCTTATGCAAAAAGGGGGTATTTATAAAAAATCCTCTTTTTCCCATTTTTAATAATCCTCTTCTTAGCTCTGGTTGAAATATTATAGGCAGGGCTACTACCATCATAGCCATAGCCCCTTTTAGAAGCCAATTGATAGTTCTAAAGCCAAGTTGATCAGCAATAAACGAAATAATAAAAAGAATAACTAAACCTTTAATTAATTGCACTGCGGGGGTATCTTTGATTAAAAGAATTATGTGGTAGGATATAAAAGCAATGATTAATATGTCTATAATATCTAAAAGACTGAAAGAGATTGGCACTTGATTCTCCCTTTTTTTGATTCTGACTCCTGAATTATGTCTTCTGACTTCTATTCTCTTTGCGAGATACGATTCACGAGATACGAGATATGGATTAGGGCTTACGGAAAAAGTAAATTTCTATACAATTTAATTATTTTTAAAGCAAACTTTATATAGTTAGGTAATCTTGTATTTATTTGATTAAACAAAAAGCTTTATAAAGATAAAGTTTTTTTCTTATTATAATTATAAAGTTATTTTGTTCTTTAATCAAATCAAATTAGTCGTTAGTTAAATACAAGTTGATAGTTTTCAGTTGTCGGTTATCACCTTACAGCGAAAAGCTTAAAGCTAAAAACGCAAAACCATAATTCAAAACTAAAAACTTTTTCTCTCAATATTAAATTTTAAGTTCTGTTTTTACTTCTTTATCTTTTCATTTTTGCCATACAGCATTCAAGATAAGAAAGATTAAAATCAATATATAAAACAATATATTTAAATTTTGAATTTTGCACTATGGCTTTAAATTTTGCGCTTTACGTTTTTCGCTTTATTGCTAAATACTATTCACTATTCACTAACGACTAATCTAACTGTATTTATAACAGTAAAGCTAAAACGCCTTTTTGAGCATGCAATCTATTTTCTGCCTGGTCAATTACCACAGAATGGGGTCCATCTATAACCTCATCAGTTATCTCTTCCCCACGATGAGCCGGCAGACAATGTAATATTATTACATCATCTTTTGCTTTATTTACTAAATCTTGATTTATTTGATAAGGCTTAAACACATCTTTTCTAATTTTACTCTCTTCTTCAAATCCCATGCTGGTCCAGACATCGGTATAGATAATATCAGCTCCATCTACGGCTTCTCTCGGATCTTGGATAATTTCTATTTTACTACTTGTTTTATTAGCATCCTCTTTAGCCAGATTTACAATCTCTTCCTTCGGCTCGTAACCGGGGGGGATAGCCAAAACAATGTCCATCCCTACCTTAACCGTTCCAAATAATAAGGAATGTGCTACATTATTACCATCACCGACATAAGCTAATTTAAGATTAGACAATCTGCCCTTCTTTTCTTTAACAGTCATCAAATCACCTAAAACTTGACAGGGATGCAAAAGGTTAGACAATCCATTGATAACTGGAACTGATGAATGCTTGGCTAATTCTAATATTATTTCATGACTAAAAGTTCGGGCCATAATTCCGTTTACGTAACGAGACAATACTCGGGAAATGTCTTTAGTTGCTTCTCTTTGCCCTAATTTTATATCATCAGGGCCTAAGTAAATTGCTTGCCCACCTAATTGAATCATTCCTGTTTCAAAAGATACTCTGGTCCTTAAAGAAGGTTTTTGAAAAATCATTCCTAAAACTTTCCCCTTTAAAAGAGGTTGTTCCTCGTGAGAATAGTGTCTCAACTTTATAAACTCAGCAGTTTCTAATATTTGGGCAACCTCTTCTCTGCTCAAATCATTAATGGATACTAAATTTTTTCCTTTCATATCTATAGCCATTATTTTGTCTCCTTTCTATGGAAATATTTATTTATGTATTTTGAAGTTGTGACAGAAAGTAAAGCGGGATAATTTAATCTAAACTTTACTTCGTCACCAACTTTTATTTCTTCTTTAAAATCAGTAATATCAATAATTAAATGATCACTACTTGCCCCTACTATTTTTACTTCTTTTTCCAGAGGTACCAAACTATTAAGATGAATATCCTGTTTCCCTATTGCTAAAATAGCTCTTTTTCTTATTCCTAAATCCTGAAAAACGGGTACCTCCCCAAAAGCATCCCGGCCAATCTCTCCTCGAGGTAAAGATGGCTTCTCTTTTACTTCTATAACTTCTGCAGTTAAAATGAAGGTATCCTGATAAGTGCCTGCTATATTGCGCAATCTTACATCATCCTGGCCAAGCAGAATACCTATTCCTATCCTTAATTGGTTTATTCTATCAGGAATAAGGTCGTCTTCAACTAATTTTAAAACACTGGTACTACCTCCTGAAACTACCTCTAAATTCATATGAAATTTATTCTCTATTTTTTCTGTTAATTTACCCAGTTTGGTCAAATTTTCTCGAGTAGGCATTACTCCGCTGACACAGCAAAAATTTGTACCAATACCTATTAATTTTACTCCCGATAACTTTCTAATTTCGCCTATTATCGGCAAAACATCATCTGGCATAATTCCTTCTCTCAGGTCCCCTAAGTCTACCATCAGAATTATTCCATGAACAATTTTTCTCTTTAAAGCTTCCTTTGATAATGATTTAATTACCGAAATCTCTGAGTTTAAACTTATATCCGCCCAATCTAAAACTCTATCCACTTCACTTAACATAGGAATCCTTATTAACATTGTCTCTACTTTAAGTTCGGCTTTCTTTAGCCCTCTAAGATTCTCAATCCGAGAATCACCTAAAATATTTACTCCTCCATCCACCATGGCTTGAGCCACTTCCGGGATAGCGCAACATCCTTTGGTTATTCCTACTACTTTAATTCCGTGTTTTAAACAAAGAGCTTTAATATTTTTTGAATTATTCTTTATCTTATCCAAATAAATATCTAATCTAGGGTTTCTTTCCATTTTTCCTTTCCTTAAAAGGGAGAAATGATTACAAAAGATAAATTAGTCGTTAGTATATTGTATCGCTTATTGCGTATCGAGTATCGCGTTAAGAAAATCAGAATTCAGTAGTGGAGACGCGATATATCGTGCACAAAATAGAACAGGTATCTCGCTTGTCTATTGGTCGTTAGTATTAAATACAAAATGCAAATTAGTCGTTAGTGAATAGTCGTTAGTTTTAAATACAGTTTTCAGTTATCAGTATACAACTAAAAATTTAAAACGAAAAGCGAAAAACCATAATTCAAAACTCAAAACTTTTTTCTCTCGTATTGCGCATTGCTTGTTACGGATGGGTTTTCCTTTTTTTCATTCTGACTCCTGAATTCTGTCTTCTGACTTCTATTCTCTTCACGAGATACGAATCACGAGATACGAGATACGAATTAGGGTTTACGAAAAAAGGAAATTTCTATAAAATTAAATTATACTGAAAGATAAAGTCGGTGTAATTTTCAGATAAAAAACTAAAAAAAAAGAGAAAGGCACCTTACTATTTGGTTAACCTTTCTCTTTTCAAAGATGTAAAAATAATTATCTTTTAGAAAATTGGAATCTGGCTCGAGCGCCTTTTTGACCATATTTTTTTCTTTCTTTCATCCTTGCATCCCGAGTTAATAAACCTTCTTTCTTTAAAATTAAGCGTAAAGTAGGATCATATTGAAGAAGGGCTCTAGCTATACCATGTTGTATCGCCCCCGCTTGGCCAGTAAAGCCACCTCCTTCTACTTTAGCAAAAACATCTAATTCATTCTTTTTATTTACTAATTCCAAAGGTTTTTCAACTACGGTCGATAAAGATTCTCTTCCAAAATAATTTGCTAATGTTCTTTTGTTGATTTTTATGCTACCTTTGCCAGGGACTAACCAAACTCTGGCAATTGAGGATTTTCTTCTTCCAGTGCCATAACTTTTTGTCTGTGACAAGTATTTAACCTCCTTCTTCCTGCTTAGTTAATTTTTTCTAATTTTTGAGCTTGATGAGGGTGTTCATTCCCCTTGTAAATCTTTAACTTTTTAATCATTGTTCTACCTAATTTTGTATGAGGAATCATACCTTGAACTGCTTTTTTCACCACTAATTCTGGTTTTTTCTTTAATAATGTTTCCAGAGTAACGCTTTTTAAGCCTCCTGGATAAGATGTATGATACCTGTATATTTTCCCCTTGAGTTTATTTCCGGTTACTTTTATCTTTTCAGCATTTATAACCACTACGTAATCACCTAAATCCATAGATGGCGTATAGTTTGGTTTATTTTTTCCTCTTAATATTGTAGCTATCTGAGTAGCCAATCTCCCCAATATTTCTCCTTCTGCATCAATTAGATACCATTTTCTGTCAATATCTTCTGCTTTTGCACTGTAGGTTTTCACTTTGTTCCTCCCTGCTTAATATTTCACATGCAATTTACTTTAAAAAAATAAAATAATTATTGATTCCCCTTAAAACACTTTTTTACTAAAAAATAACTTAATAAATTGTAATATAATCAAGTCATGATGTCAAGCTAAATTTCGTATTGCGTATTGCGTATCGAGTATTGCGTATCGCGTGGAGAAAATAGGAGCCAGAAGTCAGAAGACAGAAAGAAACAGTGATGAGTAATATACGACAAGTAAATAGTTGTATGTTCTAGATTGCGAGTTTTTTCTCTTTTTATCATTTAAATCAAAACGCAATACGCAATGCGAAAAAAGGTTTTTAGTTTTGAATTATAGTTTTATGCTTTTCGCTTCAAGCTTTTCGCTGTATAATGATAACTAAAAAACTAACAACTATTAACCAAAAATTATTAACTATCGGTAATTAGACAGGCAAAACATCTATCCTACTTTGGGTACAATACATCGTGCTCCTGCTCTTGCTCTTGAATTCTGGTTTTCTTTACGCGATACTCGATACACAATACGCGATACGAAATACTAATTCACTAATTGCCTAATTAATTAGTGAATTAGTATTTGACTTTCATTAAAAATAGCCCTTTAGCAGGAACGGTTCTACCCGCTATTTTTCTATTTTTCGCATCCAATATCCTTTTTATCTCCAAATAATTTATCTTCTCCTTGCCTACTTCCAATAAAGTACCAACGATGGTGCGAACCATTTTATATAAAAAAGCGTCGGCCTCAAGATGAAAACAAAATAAGTTTCCTTTCCTGGTTATGTTTATTTCTTTAATAGTCCTTTCCCAATTTCCAATCCTACTCCCCGAACAGGCAAAAGATGTAAAATCATGTTTTCCTTGAAAAAATCTGCTGGCTTTTTTCATCTCCTCTAAATTTATCTTCTTATAAACGCAATATACATAATTTCTTAGAAAAATAGACAGGTAGTTATTATTTAGATTAGAATTCAAAATATAATAGTGATAAATTTTACTAACTGCACTATGGCGAGCATGAAAATTATCATCTACCATTTCTGCTTTTCTAATCCTGATATCTAAAGGCAGCAAGCGGTTTAGAATCAGAGGAAATTCCACCCAGGGAATAGAACTGTTAGTTTTAAAATTTGCTACTTGTCCAAGAGCATGCACTCCTGCATCGGTTCTTCCGGAACCGTTAAGTATTATCTTTTCTCGGGTAATCTGGGAAATTTTTTCCTCCAAAATTCCCTGTATACTTAAAAGACCTTTTTGCCTTTGCCATCCATAATATTTAGTCCCTTCATATTCTATGGTAAGTTTTATATTAATCATAATTCAAAATTCCTAATTTGTGAAATCTTCCAGTCCAACAGTCTGCCAATCAATTTAGTCGTTAATTTTAAATAAAGGTTTTTAGTTTTCAGTTGTCGGTTTTTAGATAAAGAAATCAGTTTACAGTTTTCGGTTTTCAGTAAAGATAATCTCTATCAATTATCCCTTTGCTTCCTGTCTGTTAACTTGTAACTTGAAACTTATTACTTGTCACACATTACTCATCACTTATTACTGAATTACTATATACTATGTACTAATTATCCTATACGCTAAACGTAATATTTCGAGATTACCACGCTCCCTACGATCGCTCGCAATAACTTGGAGGGTTTTCCTGCAGGCTCCGATGAATTGAACCCCTATACGCTATACGCTAAACGCTCCACGCTATCTTTCTTTACGCAATACTCGATACGCGATACTAATTTAAAACATTACACTCGCCGAAACAGTAATAATAGCAGTGAGAGCAAAGGTTAAAATATCAGCTTTTTTGATTTTTAGTTCCCTATAATGAGTCCTACCTTCTCCCCCTCTATAGCATTTAGCTTCCATAGCAATGGCTAATTCATCAGCACGCCGAAATGCATTAACAAATAAGGGGATTAAAATAGGAATTAAATTCTTTGCTCTGTTAAAAATATTTCCGCTTTCAAAATCTGCACCTCGAGATATTTGAGCTTTCATTATTTTTTCTGTCTCTTCCAATAAAGTCGGAATAAATCTCAGTGCTATAGTCATCATCATAGCTATTTCATGAGCAGGGATGCCTACAAATTTGAAAATAGATAATAACCTTTCTATCCCATCGGTCAAAGATATAGGAGAAGTAGCTAAAGTAAGCAGTGAGGTAGCTAAAATTAGGATAAATAATCGACAAGAAATAAGTAATCCTTTTATCAATCCCTCTTGGGTTATTTTTAAAAAGCCTAATTGATAAATTACTTCCCCTTCAGTCATGAAAAGATGGATTATTAGAGTAAATATAATGATAAATAATATGGGACGCAGACCCCTGAATACAAATTTTGGGTGTACCTTAGAAATAGTAATACTAATCAATACAAAGCTTCCTAAAATTAAATATCCTGAATATTTTGTTATCAGAAATAGGCTTACAATTATAGCCAAACAACTCAATATTTTTATTCTGGGATCCAAGTTATGAATTAAAGAATCCCTTGGGATATATTGACCAAAGCTAATATTCCTTAATATTCTCATCTTTCCTCATCTTCTTGATAATCTTTTATATAGCAAACTATTTAAATACTTATCTCTTCATTGGGTGTTTCACTTTTTTCAATACTTCTCTTTCTGCATCATCTACGGTTAATACCCCGGTATATACATCTTTCCCTTTTGCTTTTAATTTGTGCATACACTCAGTTACCTGCGGAAGTCCTAAACCGACTTCCATTAGATCGTTAGCATGCTTCTCAAAAATTTCTTGAGGAGTACCATCTATAATTATCTCTCCTCGATGCATTACTAAAAGACGCTTCACTGTCTCGGCAACCTTTTCCATATTATGTGAAACTAAAACAACAGTCATCCCGAAATTATAATGTATTTTTTTTATCTCAGAAAGTATATTATCTCTACCTCGTGGATCAAGATTGGCAGTAGGTTCATCTAAAATCAACATCTTTGGTCTTATAGATAGTATACTGGCTAAGGCGACACGACGCATCTCTCCTCCACTTAGAGAAAATGGTGAACGTTCTGCATAGAGATTATAATCAAGGTCGACCATTTTTAAGGCTTCTTGGACTCTTTTTTTAATTTTTTCTTCTGGTAAGCCTAATTTTTTTGGTCCAAAGGCTACTTCTTGATATATTGTTTCTTCAAATAATTGATTTTCGGGATACTGAAACACCAAACCTATTTTTTGTCTTACTAACTTAAGATTTACTCCTTTTTTATTTAAATCTACTCCTTCGACATAAATTTTACCAGAAGTTGGTTTAAGTAAACCATTAAAATGTTGAATTAAAGTCGTTTTACCGCAACCAGTATGTCCGATTAAACCAATAAATTCACCATTATCAATCTCTAAATTGATGTTCTTTAATACTTCCGTTTCGAAGGGCATTCCTAAACTATAGGTAAAGCATATATTTTCTAAATGTATAAACATAAACCTTCCACCATATCCCTAACTTTCAATGTATAAGGAGATATGTCTATTCCTTTTTTGTTTAATCTTAGGGCGAGTTCGGTTATTTGAGGAACATCTAATCTTAATTGTTTTAAAACCTCTATTTGGGTAAATATTTCCTCAGGCTTTCCTTTTAGAGCAATTTTCCCTTTATCTAAAACGATTACTTGATTAAACTCAGCTGCCTCCTCCATTAAGTGAGTAATATGAATTATGGTAATATTCTCTTCTCGGTTTAATTTTTTAACAATATCTATAACCTCTTTTCGACCCCGGGGATCGAGCATTGCCGTAGGTTCATCTAAAAC
>Ga0209978_10001407_pt1 | contig 10163 bp, 8 predicted proteins | sample BentaG_FD_182805 | JGI IMG/M metagenome (GOLD analysis project Ga0209978, IMG submission 182805) | Deep subsurface microbial communities from South Atlantic Ocean to uncover new lineages of life (NeLLi) - Benguela_00093 metaG (SPAdes)... | ecosystem: Environmental > Aquatic > Marine > Oceanic >...
TCAGCGCCAAGAATCAACTTTCCTGGAAGAGCAAATCCATTTTCAGAAAAAACCTGGTGGCAGATTCCATTTTGAATATCAAAAAAGTTTTGAATTTTTTGCTCTGAAACGAATTCCCTGATAATTTTATGGTTCAGAGCATATCTTTCAGATGAAGCAGGGACAACATGGTCCAAAATAATAACAAGTTTTTGAGGAGCCCTCACATCTTTGACTCCGAGTTTTCTAAACTCCTTGATGATAGCCGCGGAATTATCATGGGAGAGAATATAATCGGGGGAAACCGTAACAACCTCTCCAGCTTGAACTTCTTTCCGCGCTTTCAAACCGAGAATCTTTTCAGAGAATGTTTTTCCCAAAATTCCCTCTTTCAGTTTTTCCTAAATTTCTAAAGCCTCAAAATTAACAAAGTCAGCATGATTGACGATCACCGCTTCCACTGTCCTCCTGGCTCCGTCACCTTCCTTGGAATGAGCAGCAATGATGTGAATCACTTCCTGAGGAAGACCATGCTGGGAAGCAAAATTAGCTCCGGAGATGGGATGCCGAAGGAGCATTCCTCCTTCGCTCTTGACAAACTTTCCCTTTACTTTTTTGTATTCAAATAATTTTCCAACATCATGGAGCAGAGCACCTGCCAGAAGATAATCCCGGTTAAGTGAAATTTTTTCCTTATACTCTTTAACAAACACTTCAGCAATCTCTAAAGAACAGCGTGCAACTGCCCTTGTGTGTTCGATGATGTTAATCGAAGTTTTTTCAATCAACAGAGTAAAGGGCATTTGACGCAGTTCATCAAACGTCCAGCCGCCCTTTTTCATAGCCTCGATCCAGACTTTAACCGTTTTTTCCTGGAGGTCGGCGTCTTCGATAAGTAGAAATTCAGGCATAAAGCGCAAAAGTCCTTTCTTCATTTTATCTCCCTCTCCTCAGGCCCATCATACTCATAGTCCTGGGGATGAATCTTTCTCATCGGCCTCATCCGCGTTTTCTCTTCATGGATGTGAGCCACAAGCCCGGGCACCCGGGCAATAATGAAAAAGGCATTCCCAATCTCAGGAGAAATTTCAAGCTCACAGAGCAAGGCAGCAATCGCACCATCGACATTGATGGGCAGGCGCTTGCCCAGAAGATTTTCTAGATTTTGCTCTATGGCACGGGCTATCCGGACATACTTTCCCGAGAACCCCAGTTCTTCAGCCAGAGCAAAAAGCTTCTCTGTCCTCGGGTCTTTAGTATGGATGCGATGGCCAAAACCCGAAGCACGCTTCCCTCTCTCTTTCATTTCTCTAAGAACCTCAGGAACAACCTCTTCCTCAGAAGCCTCTTTCTCTTCCATACGTCTTGCAATCTCCAGGAAGAGTTTCATCCCCTCCTCGATAGCCCCTCCGTGATACCTGGAGATGGCTTGAACGCCGGCTGCGATGGCTGAATTCAGCTCAGCGCCTGTGGAAGCCACTGTCCTTGCCACAAGCACTGAGGGAGGGCTGGCTCCATGATCCACTGAGGAGACGAAAATTGCATCGATGAGTTTTCCTGCCTCAGGTGTGGGGAACTCCCCCTTTAAGACAAGATAAATAGCCTGAGCAAACGAAATCTTTCCCATAAGTTTGTCAATTGGGTATCCTCTCAAGCATATTTTATTAGGTTTAACATCAGTAATGGCTGTCTTCCAATGAAGCTCTTCCATTGTCATCCCTCCTTTTCATATTTCAGTTTTTTGGCGATTTTGGGAATATCGGAAATGGAATCTGCCACATGAACTCCAACCTCTTTTAACCTCTTGACCTTGCTTTCATAAGAGCCTCTTGACCCCTCGACAATGGCGCCGGCATGAGAAAACCTGGTGCCTGACTTGGCTGCTTTTCCTCCGATAAAAGCAATAAGTGGTTTTGTAAACTTTCCCGTCTCTATAAGATCTGCCACCCTCTCTTCCTGGGTGGTTCCTATTTCCCCAAACATAACAACCATTCGCGTCTCGCCATCCTGCTCAAAAAGCTCCATGACTTCAGGATGAGAAAGTCCAACAATGGCATCCCCGCCAACGTGAATGATCGTGCTCTGTCCCAAGCCTTCCTCTGTTAAGTAGTAGGAGATGGCTGAAGTCATCCCCCCGCTCCTTGAGCTTACCCCAATATCGCCAGGCAGAAACCATTCCTTTGCCCTCTCTGCTCGGCCGCCGATCATGCCCAGAACAGCTTTGCCGGGACTCACAAGCCCCAGCGTGTTGGGGCCGACAAAACGGACTCCCTTTTCCTGAGCAAGACGGGAGATTTCAAGCACATCGAAAATAGGAACACGATCGGGAACTATGACCAGAAGTTTCACTCCAGCATCTACAGCCTCTAAAGCCGCATTCTTCACCAGGGAGGCAGGGACAAAGATAACGCTTATATCTATCTGTCCCGCACTTTCCCAGGCTTCTTCCACCGAATCAAAAACAGGAACCCCACAAACTTCTCCTCCTCCCTTTCCGGGAGTCACGCCAGCCACCACATTTGTTCCGTAATCCCTCATCAATCGAGTTCGAACCATTCCCTCTCTTCCTGTGATTCCCTGCACAACTATCCTTGATTTTTCATTCACCAGTATGGCCATCATAAACTCTCACTTTTTACGTTCTGCTAAACTCGAAATCCTTTCTTATGCCTTATTTTTATCAATTATTTTTTCCCTGTACTCTTTTAATCCTGGGATGGGAAGATGGATAAAAATGGCACCCTGCTCATGAAAGGTACAAAAAATTTCACAGGCCAGGCATTCTGTACATTTACCCTTCTTTGCTTCCTCTCGAGAGACCGAAAGCACAGGTTTTCCATCTTCGAGCTTGAGGATTTCAGCCGAACAGGCTTCTATGCATCCCTTTGTACGACAATCCGGGCATTTCTGATGGTCGATGGAAAGCTTCCCTGTCAGAGTTTCAAAAAAATAGCAGTTTGGAGGAATAACAGGGTCAACAACGGGTTTTACCTCGTGACAGACAGACTGATTTTCTTTGATTAAATCCTCCAACCTCTGAGCACAAAACTCCGGCGAATCATCCCGGCCGTATCCTTCCACCTTGGCGGGAATATCCTTAAGATAAGCTCCAAGGATTTCAATGGCTTTTTCCTCGAAATTTCCTCCAAGACGGATAACACCTGGAATACGGAGTTTCTCCTCATGAAAAGCTTTCACCATGCCTCTGGCAGAATGGTATTGTTCCTGGCTGGCAACGCCTGAACCTGAGGCAAAACAGCCTCTGATGTTTGGCTGGGAGAGGATGATCTTCGAAGCGCGGTAGACTTTGCTTGCAGAGGGGTTTCCGCTTGTGTCACAGTAATTGGCCAGCTTGAACCCTCTTTTGAGCACCGCATCCATGGACACCATGGAACCACCGCCACCAGCGCCATGAAAGCCGATATACTTTTCTTCCTTAGAGATTTCTTCTGCCATCTGAAAAAAATAAAATGTACCTCGGTAATCCTTTTCCTCTACCTGATAAGCTATCTTCTCTAACCGGGTTGGAGGACGGTCAAACTCCCTCGCTACCTCAATGCCCAATTCTGGATGACGAAAGGCTGCATAATCATCGATGGCAAAGTGACAGTCAGCAGCATAAACCAGATTGTCTTCTGTTAGAACCAGTGGATTCATCTCCGCAGAGCGGGCATCATACATCCGAACAACTTTATAAAATTTTGTCAGGACATCAGAGAGCTGGATGAGAAGCTTGCCAGATATTCCCGCTTTCCGGATGAGGTTTCGGGCTTCGTAGTCTCTCAAGCCTGTTAAAACATCGATAGAGATTTGAGAAACTTTTTCAGGCTGGCGGCGGGCAATCTCTTCTATTCCTGTGCCTCCGACTGAACTGAAAATGAGCAGAGGAGACTTTTTTGAGTCATCGATAACAAGTCCTGCAAAATACTCGGATTTTATCTTGAGCTTTTCCTCCACTAAAATCTTATCTATTACAAAATTTTTGACCTTTATTCCGAACATCCGGCGAGCTGCATCTTCTGCTTCTTGAGCAGTCCCAACAAACTGAATCCCACCCAAATCGGCTCTTCCTGTAAGCCATACCTGTATTTTTAAAACCACAGGCTTCCCGATTCTCTGAGCAATCCTTCGCACTTCCTCAGGAGAAGAAGCCACATCTCCCTCAGGAACACGAATCCCCCCTTCCTTCAGGAGCTTTTTACTCTGGAATTCGTAGAGTCTTGCCACCCTCTTTTTCCTCTCGTTTTAATATTATTCAGGCAGCAAGAAATTTTGTCAACGAATATAAGTTGAGATTGCCGCGTCGCTTCGCTCCTCGCAATGACAGTTTTCCTTATGAGATTGCTTTGCCCCTTCTGAGCTTGCAACGAAGTGCGAGGAATCCTCTTCCCTCGCAATGACAGCCGATTATTTTACTAAAGAAAAATGCTGGCTGTTAAGGGGAAAAATAAGCAAAAGGGGTTAATGGTGGGTAACCCTGCCCAGCCAGCACAGCAGGAATTGATAGTACTGTAACACATTTTAGATAAAATTAATAGGGTTTATAAGAAACTTTTTCGTTATTGACACACCTATTGAATACTATATAATTTCTAATAAGATAAATTCGGGCAAAAGAAATGAAAAAAAAAGAGGATAATAAGAGGAGGGTTGAAGACAAGATTGGATCCACAGTGTCGATCATTGCGCCGAGCACTAAGTTCAAGGGGACAATTAAAGGACATGATACCCTGTTCATCCTTGGACATTTCAAAGGGGAAATAAAATGCGAAGGGTTGGTCAGGCTCTCCAAAGAAGGAAGGATTGAGGGAACGATCAATAGTCCCTATGTCATAATCGAAGGAGAGATAAAGGGGGATATCAAATCGGCGGAACATGTCGAGCTCAGGGCCGGAGCTCGAGTGATCGGAAATATCTCCACTGCTAAAATCGTAATGGCTGAAGGATGCTCTTTACAAGGAGAAGTTCAGACGCCAAGAGAAGGAGATAAGCCTTTCGTTTTTGTGGAAAAAAGAAAAAGTGGAGATCAAAAAGATAATCAAGTGAAATCTCTTTCATCAAAAGCAGCGAACAATAGCTAAACAAACTCCCTTGGCCCGAGTGAGAAGAAGCCAAGTTAGAAAAATGGGGACTGTCCCCATTTAATACCGTTTAATCCCCATTTATCTAATTGTATGGCCATTAGTTGAAACTTGTCTGGAATGAAAGACGAAATAATTATTTGACAATTCTCATTTATAAATTGGCTTAAAAATGATTGCCTGCCAACAGGCAGGAATGATAGAAGATGGGTAGCCAATCAAAAAAATGCAAATTCTCATTGTGAGGGTGTTACTTTAGGGATCGTCCCCTAACTACTGATTGCAAAAATTGCTCAGACCCTTAAAGGAGACACGGCAAAAAGATAACTATATGCTTTCGAGAATTTTAAAATATTCCTCTCTGCTCATTCCCACTGTTTTCATATTAGTTCTAATTATTGTCAAGGTAACTTCCTCATATTTAGGGATGATAACCGGCCTTCGAGCCTCGGGGTGATTGAATATTAAATGATCGCCCTTTTAGCGAGTGAATTTGCAACCAAATTTTTCGAAAATTTTTACCTGGGTTTTCCAATCAGTAGGGAATATTTTTGGCAAATATTTATTTTCCTATGGGTACTTTTATAGTTTCAAATTCAATTATTTCTTTTCTTTTAACCAATATTTCTTCTGTTGAAGAAAGGTCATAGCCTGCCTCTTCTAATAAATCTTTAAGTGTCCCCACCTTATAAGTTTCTTCAATAAATATTTCTAATGCTTCTCTTAAATTTTTCCTAGCTTCACTTACAGTCTTTCCACAACTAGCTACATCTAATTCCGGACAATAGGAGGTATACATTCTTCCTTCTTTCCAAATTTGCTCGCTTACTATGATCTGTTTTTGCATTTAATTTCCTTCTTACATTTTATCTATCTTTTTTACTAATATCATAATATCATATTAAGCTCAAGGCCATATAAATGGGGACGTACCCCAAAGTACCTGTCCCCTACGACCTCTACCTTTCTTTCCTTATGCTTCAATTGAAGTAAAAAGTAGAAAAAATTTGCAATAATTTAGTCATATTTTATGGAATCTATATGATTTTAGTGTGAGAGTATTACCTTAGGGAACGTCTCCTAATTACTAATTTTGTTGAGATGCGACCCCTATCACTGTCAATTTTAGTTGACACAAAACTTTTCCCTGTGATATAAGTAATTTAGCTAGCTGGGAGTTGAAGACGTCCATCTTCTAACGAGTAGATATTATAGAAGAGGGGAAGAATTGAAGGTCAGCAAAAAAAGAAAATTCCTCCATATTAACTGTTTCTGACAACTTCAGATACACGCAGCCCTCTAAGTGAAGCTGTTGACTGTTTTAAGGGAACACAAGACGAAAGACAAAGGAAAAACAAAAGATCAATTAATAAAAGAATTGGAAAAACTGCACCAATGAAATGCCGAATTGAAATCATTAGAAGCTAAGTGCAGTCTTATGAAAGAGAAGTGCGAACTTGGATGGGAAAAAGATAATATATTTCACATTCACCAAAAAGTTTCCTCTTTCTATATAAAAAAGGGATTTACAGAAAAGTATAACCGACTATTAAATATTAGGGGGAAGTAAGATGGGAGAAAAAATCAGGAAATCGGGAATCGACATCTTGGGTGATGTCCCCTGGGGCACACACTTCTGCCAGTTTTACCAAACCAAAGAAGATCTAATTGATATCCTTGTACCTTATTTTAAAGCAGGATTAGAAAATAATGAATTCTGCATGTGGATTACATCAGAGCCTTTTTCAGAAAAAGAAGCTAAAAAAGCAATGAGAATGGCTGTGCCTAATTTTGATAGTTATTTAAAAAGAGGACAAATAGAGATAATTCCCCATGAGGAATGGTATCTGAAAGAGGGTACTTTCAACCTCCAAATAGTTCTTAATGGCTGGATTGATAAGCTCGATCAAGCTTTGGCCCAGGGCTATGATGGCCTAAGGACAACAGGTAATACAGCCTGGCTTGAGAAGAGAGACTGGAGAAATTTCACCGAATATGAAGAAAAGATAAACAATGTTATTGGCAAATATAGAATGATGGCCATTTGTTCCTATTCTCTTGATAAATGTGGAGCATCCGAACTCATAGATGTTGCAAGTAACCATCGATTCGCGCTGATTAGGCAAGAAGGTAAATGGGAGCTTATTGAAAGCTCCGAGCGCATGCGGGCAGAGGAGGCTTTAAAAAAATCTGAAGAACGTTACAGACAATTGGTCGAAAAAGCCGACATTGCCATTTTGATGGATGATAAAGAAGGAAATTTTACATACTTTAATAAAAAGCTTGCAGATCTGTTTGGATACTCTGTAGAAGAAATGAAAAAACAATCAATCCAATCTATTGTTCATCCTGAAGATGTTGACAGGGTCATGAAATTTCATAAAGAACGACTTCGAGGGAAAAAAGTTCCTTCGAGATATGAATTCAAAGGAGTAAAAAAAGATGCCTCTATTATATATCTCGAGGTGGATGCTGTTAAATTAAAAGAGGGGGAAAGCATTGTTGGAACTCATTCCTATATATGGGATATCACAGAGCGCAAGCAGGCGGAGGAGGAGCTTCGGGAAAAGGAGGAGTTCAATTTTGCATTATTTCAGTACAATCCCATCGAAACTATAGTCGTAGATATTGAAGGAAGAGTGGTTAAGGTCAACATAGCAAAAAGGAAAGCAGGAGATAGATTGCCTAATATTGGAGATGTGATGTATAAAGACTATGCCGGAAAGCATGAGATCGATATGCACGCTGAGTTGATAGAATGTATCAGATTAGGTAAGACAAAAAGGTTCCCTGAATTAAAATATGGTGACAAGTTTCTGAGCATAACGATAGCTCCCTTCCCTATGGGAGCTATCATAACATCCCAGGACATCACCGAGCGAAAACTGACGGAGGAGGCGTTGAGAATAAGGGATAAAGCCATTGCTTCGTCTCTCAATGCCATCGTGATCGCCGACCTTGACGGTAACCTGACCTACGTAAACCGCTCTTTCCTCGATCTGTGGGGATATAAAGATGAAAGGGAAGTTCTGGGTAGACCTTCAGTCTCCTTTTGGGAAAGTGAAAAGAAGGCCAGGGACGTAGCAAGAACATCCCTTACCAGGGGAAGCTGGGCGAGTGAGCTGGTCGCCAAGAGAAAAGATGGTTCAACATTCATTGCTCAGCTTTCGGCGAACTTAGTTCTGGACGAGTACGGCAAACCGATCTGCAAGATGGCTTCATTCATGGACATAACCGAGCGCAAGAAGGCGGAGGAAGAAATAAAGAGTTCACAATCACAGTTACGTAACCTTACTGCACATTTGCAATCCATAAGAGAAGAAGAAAGAACGCTCATCGCCCGAGAGATGCACGACGAGTTGGGACAGGCATTGACAGCCTTAAAAATGGACATATCCTGGTTAGACAACAGATTGCCCAAAGATCAGAGATCACTGCTTGAAAAGACAAAAGCAATGTCAGAATTGACTGATGCAACACTCCAAACAGTAAAAAAAATTTCCACAGAATTGAGACCAGGATTGTTGGATGATGTGGGTCTTCCAGCAGCAATTGAATGGCAAGGGGAAGAATTTCAAAATCGCACGGGAATCAAATGTGAAGTAACCATAGATCATGAGGATATCATTTTGGATAGAGATCGTTCCACGGCAATTTTCCGTGTTTTTCAGGAGACGCTGACGAATGTCGCCAGACATGCTAAGGCAACAAGGATTAAGGTGAGCTTGAAAGAGAAAGTTGGCAAATTAGAGCTGAAAGTGAAAGATAATGGGAAAGGAATTACAGAAGAACAGATTTCTGATCCTAAATCTTTTGGACTGATCGGAATAAAGGAACGTGCCCACTATTTGGGCGGTAAAGTCGTAATCAAGGGTCTTCAAGATAAAGGAACCACGGTAACAATAAGGATCCCTCTTCATAAAAAAGGAAAAACTAAATGATAAAAATACTCATCGCTGATGATCACCCGGTTGTTCGCAAAGGGCTGAAGGATATTATCGAAGAAACTCCCGATATGGTGGTAGGCGGCGAAGCAAGAAATGGGCAGGAAGTGTTAGAGAATGTAAGGAAGAGTGATTACGATGTTGTTCTGTTAGACATTTCCATGCCCGGCAGAAGTGGGCTGGAAATTTTAAAAGAATTAAAAAGTGAAAAACCCGAGCTTTCCGTTCTGATATTAAGCGTGCATCCTGAGGAACAATATGCGGTGCGAGTCTTAAAGGCGGGTGCCTCTGGGTATTTGACAAAAGAAAGTGCCCCGGACGAACTGATAGCGGCTATACGGAAAGCATCGATAGGTAGGAAATACATCTCTTCTTCTCTCGCCGAGAAATTAGCTTTCGATTTGGAAATTGATGCTGAAAAACCACTTCATGAGACTCTTTCCGATCGTGAATATGAAGTGATGTGTATGATTGCCTCTGGGAAAACAATAAGTGAGATTGCTGAGGAACTGTTCCTGAGCGTAAAGACAATCAGCACCTATCGATCCCGCATCTTAGAGAAAATGAGAATGAAGAGCAATGCGGAATTAACCCATTACGCCCTGAAAAATCGGCTTGTGGAGTGATTGCTACTTTCCAATTCCTGATTTTCGTCTTCTAAAAACTTCCCACCAATCATTCCTTCCCATCAATTTGTAAGACAAACACCGACAAACTAACTGGTCAAAGTCCTACAAATAAATCAGCCAAATTCCGATATCATTATTTCTTTTCCTGCCTTATTTTAAATAAGTCACTCAAAGATGAGGGGTGTTGTGCTGATAAAAGAAAAAGGAGCATTATCATGAAAGTTTTTATTGTGGATGATTCAGCGCTTGTGCGTGAAAGGTTAATAGCCTTGATTTCTGAATATCCGGAAATAGAAATAACAGGCCAAGCAGAAAACGCACAGGAAGCCATAAACTCCATCCGGAAACTAAAGCCTGATGTGGCGATATTGGACATCCGGATGCCAGGAGGAAACGGGATTGAAGTGCTCAGAAATATCAAGAAAAATAACTCTGCTCCTACAGTAATAATTCTTACCAACTATCCCTATCCTCAATACCGGAAAAAATGCATCGAGGCAGGTGCTGATTTCTTCTTTGACAAATCTACT
>Ga0209978_10001408_pt1 | contig 10162 bp, 9 predicted proteins | sample BentaG_FD_182805 | JGI IMG/M metagenome (GOLD analysis project Ga0209978, IMG submission 182805) | Deep subsurface microbial communities from South Atlantic Ocean to uncover new lineages of life (NeLLi) - Benguela_00093 metaG (SPAdes)... | ecosystem: Environmental > Aquatic > Marine > Oceanic >...
CCGATAGGCCAAACTCATCGGGTAACACCGACTCCTGCCCGATAGCCTTTATCATGGTGTCATACACACCAACAAACTCACTGCCCTCTACTGGTATAGGTCTGCGCCTACCGCTGGCATCTACTTTACCTAACTGCATCCGTATAGACTCTACCTTTAACCTGCCATCCATGCTCATAGCCCTAATCGGTGCCGCCAAATAAACTATCTTTACCCCTTCCTCCAGCGCCTCATCTATCTCCTCATCACTAGCCGGCATCTCAGCGCGAGTGCGACGATAGAGGATGGTCGCCTCTTTAGCCCCGAGACGAAGGGCAGTCCGTGCCGCATCTATAGCTACATTGCCTCCGCCTATCACTGTCACTTTCTTCCCTACTTCAATTTTCTCGCCTAAGTTGACTTTTCTGAGGAAATCTACCCCATCGACTATACCAGCAGTCGCCTCTCCGTCTATTCCCATCTCTACACCCCGATGAGCGCCCATACCAACAAAAATAGCATCATAACCCTGCTCAAATAGCTCATCTAATGACTCTACCTTGCTGTTTAATTTTATCTCTACTCCAACGTTCTCTATTTCCTTTATCTCGTTATCTAGGACTTCTGCCGGAAGTCGGTATCGAGGTATTCCCACCCGCAGCATGCCACCGGCCACAGGCAGGGCTTCAAATACCGTTACCTCGTGCCCCAGTTTGGCTAAATAGTATCCAGCGGTTAATCCGGCTGGTCCTGAACCGACTATGGCTACCCTCTTCCCGGTGGGCGGTGAAACCTTGACGTTCTGCTTCCATCGCCCATCGTCTCGGTCAGCGGCGAAACGCTTCAGTTCCTTTATGGCTATTGCCTCCTCCAATTGACCACGGCGACACTTAGCCTCACAGTAATGGACACAAACATAACCAAGGACTGCTGGAAACGGGACCTTCTCCCGAATCACTGCTACCGCTTCTCCATATTTGCCCTCACCAATTAGCCGAATGTAGCGGGGAACATCTATCCCTGCCGGACAGGTGTTCTGACAAGGAGACTCGACTAGTTCCGGACATACTCCGGCTCGGCAGTAGTGCTTGTATATATGTTCCTCATACTCGTCCCTGAAGTAACGAATTGTAGTCAGCACGGGGTTGGGGGCTGTCTGCCCCAGGCCACATAAGGAGCCAGATTTAACAACCTGGGCTAATTGCTCAAGGCGCTCAATATCACCTGCCTTCCCCTCGCCCTGGGTGATACGCTCCAGGATGTTGAGCATCTGTCTGGTGCCGACACGGCAGGGGACACACTTACCACAGCTCTCAGCCTGAGTAAATGAGAGGAAGAACTTTGCCATATCAACCATACAGGTATCTTCATCAACAACCACCATCCCTCCCGAGCCCATTATGGAACCGGCCTGGGTCAGGGACTCATAATCCACAGGCAGGTCTAACATACTGGCTGGGATGCAGCCGCCTGATGGACCACCGGTTAAAACTGCCTTAAAGCGCTTACCACCGACAATTCCCTCGCCAATCTCATAAATAATATCGCCCAGCGAGATACCCATCGGTACCTCTATTAGTCCAGTCTGCACTACCTTACCGGCTAGAGCAAAGGTCTTAGTCCCTTTACTTGTCTCGGTGCCAAAACTGGAATACCACTCGCCTCCTCTTTGCAATATAGCCGAGACATTACCCCAAGTCTCCACATTATTGATGTTAGTTGGTTTACCCCATAAGCCGGATACAGCTGGGAAGGGAGGACGTGGCCGTGGCATGCCTCTCTTGCCTTCTATAGACGCCATTAGTGCTGTTTCTTCTCCACAAACGAAGGCGCCAGCCCCCTCCTTTATCTCTATTTGAAAATTAAAGCCGGAATTAAGTATGTTATCTCCAAGTAAGCCATACTCTTCCATCTGCTTTAGCGCAATCTGTAATCGCTCTATAGCCAGAGGATATTCTGCTCGGCAGTAGATGTAACCATGACTTGCCCCAATGGCATAGGCACCGATAAGCATACCCTCTAATACTGCGTGCGGGTCACTCTCCAGTAATGACCTGTCCATAAAAGCCCCGGGGTCACCTTCATCGGCGTTGCAAATCAGGTATTTCTCATTGCCAGGTGCTCGCCGACAAAACTCCCACTTCCGACCGGTGGGGAAACCGGCACCACCTCTACCCCTTAATCCAGACTTCTTTACCTCCTCGATAACCTGGTCTGGACTCATCTCCAGTGCCTTAGCCAGACCACTATAGCCACCGCCGGCAATGTATTGCTTTATATCCTCAGGGTCGATATGCCCACAATTGCGTAGTGCCACGCGCACCTGTGGTCTAAGCATGGGTAACTCAAAAAGTTTAGGGATGCCGGCAACACCATCTTCGCCTATGATGCCTAGAGCCAGGTCAGGACGAGGGTTGTCATTGATAATACAATCTTCTATTAGCTGGGGAACAATTTCTGGGGTGACAGCACTGTAACAGATACGAGGACGGTCTGGTTTAATTATGTCTACTAAGGGCTCAGCATAACAAAGCCCAATACAGCCAACCTGTGTCACTATGGCATCAATGCCGCGCCGGGATAACTCCCTATGAATAGCCTCTAAGGTATCCATAGCCCCGGCTGCCCGACCACAGGTGGCAGTGCCTATAAGAATACGAGGCTTCTCGCTACGTTGCAAAGCCTCCCACTCTGTTAGGGCTTGGCGTTGGATTTCATCAAACATCATATTCCTACTAGCTCTGCCGTCAATGCTCAGCCAATGTTTTTCTTGCCTTGGCTGTGGTCATTCTGCCATAAACAGTCTTATCCACCACCATGACCGGGGCTAAAGCACACGAGCCGAAGCAAGCCACCCTCTCCAGGCTGAATTTGTAATCCTCGGTGGTTTCCCCGGGTTGAATACCCAGCTCCCGCTCCACCGTCTCCAAAATGCGTCGTCCACCCCGCACATGACAGGCAGTGCCTTGACAAACCTTTACCGCGTGTTCTCCCTGCCGTATAAATCGAAACTGGGCATAAAAGCTGGCAACACCATAAACCTCACTCTCAGATACACCCAAAAAATAGGCTATCTCTGAGACCGCCTCTTCAGGAAGATAGCCTATTTCCTCTTGCACCTTCTGTAGAACGGGGATTAAAGCCCCCCTCTGCCCACGGTATGGAGCAAGAATTGATGATAATTGCTCACGCATATACAACCCCTGAAATAGAATTCAACTGCCCTTTTAATTTACCACTAAATAATATATGATTCAATCCTATGTAGTTGCCTAATTGCCATTAAGGGTATAAGATAGTAAGTATCGTTTAAAATGAAAGGGGGTGATATACACCCTAATTATCAGGTAATGGGTGCGCAGATGAGTTCAGAGTTGGTAAAAAGGTCTAAATAAAATTTAATAACTAAAAGGTAATCCACTGAGGTAAATAATAATGACTACAGAACTAGTTCATGTCGGATTTAGTAACATTCTAGTAATGAATAGGGTTATTGCCATAGCTTCACCAAACTCAGCACCGACTAAACGTACCATCCAAGAAGGCAGAAACAAAGGACTGCTAATTGATATGACCAACGGCAGAAGAACCAAGGCTGTTATCTTCACCGATAGCGGGCACATTATTTTGGCTGCCCTTGCCCCAGAAACTATAACTGGCAGGCTACAGGCAACTCGAGGCAGTTCAGTGCTAAGAGCAGAACCAGGCGATGAGAAAGGCGAGCTATAAAAGCCAAGCCCCGTTCCACTTGCCGACAAGGTCATTACTCATAGTCCTCTCCAGTCCTTCAGGAGCAGGTAAAGACGCCATTTTAACCAGGATGAAGGAACTACACTACCCTCTTGAATATATTACAACTGTAACCACACGACCTCAGCGAGCTAATGAGAGAGATAATGTAAACTATCACTTTATCTCTACGGAAAGATTCCAGGAGATGATTTCTCGTAACGAGTTATTAGAGTGGGCAAATGTCTATGGTAATTGGTATGGCGTGCCTAAGGCAGCAGTCAAGCAAGCGCTAGACAAGGGGCAAGATGTAATAGTAAAGGTTGATGTTCAGGGAGCAGCTACTATTAAGAAAATCCTGCCCCAGGCAGTATTTATCTTTCTCCTACCCCCATCAAGGGAAGAACTTGCTACAAGGCTCAAGCAGCGCCAAACTGAATCAGCCTTCAATTTAGCCTTACGCCTGAAAACTGCCGAGGAGGAAATAAAACAACTATCCCTATTTGACTATAAAGTATTGAATAAGACAGGTGAAATTAACCAGGCGGTATCGGATATTAAGGCGATTATTACTGCTGAAAAGTGCCGGGTAATCCCCAGGGAGATTGTTTTATAAGCTGATGAAAGAGAGGTAACTGGAAGTGGAAGACAAAGAAAGGTTCGAGGAAATAAAACCACTGCTACCGGGAGACAAGGTGCTCCGTATCCTTAGGCGGAGGCCTCGCCGAAGGCTCCGCATCACGCCCAATATCCCGGCAGTTTTTAGATTTCTCAGGGACATCGCCACCAAGACCCCTCTAATACCACTGATTCTTACTCTCGTCACGCTTGGGCTACTTTTCTCTTGGGGCATTTATCTCGTTGAGCGTGGGGTGAATGAACAGATAACCTCCTACGGTTATGCTTTATGGTGGTGCTTCACAGCTATGCAAACACAGGGGGCTAATTCCCCGGGACCAATTACTACCCCCGGAATAATTATTGGTTCAATCTGGTCGATTTTCAGTACCGTTGCCTTTTTTGGCGTGATAATCGGTAGTTTCTATGCCTATTTTATGCTCCCCAGGCGGCGCCCTTCCCGGGAGCTTATAAGCGCCATCCAATATAATCTGGAGGAACTAGAAAACCTATCTGCCGATGAATTAGAAGCGCTTAGGGACACCATAGTGAGGGTTGTAGATGCTCAAATAAGTCGGCTCAAGGAAAAGTCTCAAGGTCAGTAAGATGATAGCTGGCTTAAGTATACTACTTCTATCGGCGAAAACAGCATATGCCTCTAACCCGCGTGGGAAAGGGTATTGTAGATTTCTTACAAGAAGATTATAATACCTCCAACTTAATAACAAATGGAAATAGAAAGCAATGGAGTTTCAGAAGATTCTAGTGCCGGTATGTGGCACCGATGCTGATGAAGAGGCAATCAGGCTAGCCTGCCGGCTGGCTAAGAAGAATAAGGCTAAAATCCGAGCCGTTTATGTTATTACGGTAAAACGAACCCTGCCGCTAGATGCCGAAATTGAATCTGAGATTAGAAAGGCTGAAGAGATACTAGACCATGTGGGGACTGTCGCTGAAGAACAAGCCTATGAGGTGGAGACTGACCTCCTTCAAGCCCGTGAGGCGGGTCTAACTATTGTCGATGAAGCTGTGGAACAAGGGGTTGACCTAATCCTGATGGGTGTTAAATACAAGAGGCGCTTTGGTCAGTTTAGTCTAGGCGATATAGTGCCTTATGTGCTAAAAAATGCCCCCTGTCGTGTTATACTATATCATCAACCTACATAATTGGTTGGCTATATGAAAGTAGTAATTATGGGTTGTGGACGAGTGGGTGCTCAGCTAGCCGGATTACTGGCTACTGACGGACACTCGGTTACTGTTCTGGATAATGATGCCTACAGTTTTCGCAGACTGCCACCCGACTTCAGTGGCACGGCTCTAATTGGCAATGGGCTTGATCAGGAAGTGCTCAAAAGGGCAGGTATAGAGGAAGCTGATGCTTTTGTAGTGGTAACCCAGGGAGATAATCGTAATGTCATGGCAGCTCAAATTGCCAAACATATCTTCAATGTGCCCAGGGTAATCTGCCGTATCTATGACCCTCTACGCCGAGACTTATATGATACTCTAGGACTGGAAGCTATCAGCCCAACCACAGTATTTGCCCAGATACTGAAGGAAAAGCTGGAGGGCTGAGGTGAAAATATGTACATCATAGTTGTTGGTGGCGGTAGGATAGGCTACTATCTAGCTAAAGCCCTACTGGACGAAGGGCATGAGGTGCTTGTGGTGGAAAAGAATGCCACCATATGCGAAAACATTAACGATGAATTGGGTAGTGTTTGCTTTCGTGGCGATGGTTGTGAGGCAGCCACCCTGGCTGAAATTGGCACCGGGCGAGCCGATATGCTCATTGCGGTAACTGGGGATGATGAAGATAATTTAGTTGCCTGCCAGGTAGCCAAGCATAAATTTAACGTGCCCCGCACCATAGCCCGCATCAGAAATCCGAGGAATGAGATTCTCTTTAAGAAACTGGGTGTCGATGTCACGGTAAGCAGCACTAATATTATCCTTGAACACATAGAAGAAGAGGTGCCAACGCACCCCTTGACGCATTTATTAGAAATTAGAGACAAGGGACTGGAGATTGTAGAAGTAAAAATACCCCCTGAATCAACTGCAGTGGGCAAACCAGTGAAGGAGCTCTCGCTACCACCGGGAAGCGTCCTGTCTCTAATTATCCGCAAGGCACGCAAGCCTATTGTCCCTGCAGCCAATACCATCCTTCAGGCTGAAGACCAGATAATAGCTGTTACCCCTCCTGAGTCAGAAGAGGCACTACGAACTGCCCTGAGAGGCGCTTAAAACAACCCCTTTTCTATCCTCCTGCTCCAGTTTAACCTCCTCGCTTTCATAGTCTCCTGTTAAGCGTTTGACGGAAGCACATTATTTATTATATTGTGGGCCTGTTAGCCAAATGGCAAATACAGTAGTGTTATACTAAGTAGCTAGTGCTAGGAGGTCTGCCATAACCAAAGGCAAGCTTAATAAATATTGGACGCTGATTACTATTTTCCTGATAGCTATTATTGCTATTGGTGGCATAGTAGCCTGGTCAAGATATAGCCCAAGCCAGCCTGTAGAGATTTCTATGCCCCCAGGTCAGCAGGTAGAAGGTGGGATTTACATCGGTGGTGCTGTCATCAGCCCTGGCTTCTATCCCTTACGAGCCGGGGACAGCATTGAAGCCCTTGTTCAGGCTGCTGGAGGAACTACCAGTAGTGCCAATTTCAGTGGGCTTGAACTCTATATTCCTAGGGTGGGAGAACAAGAGCCGCAGAAAGTTGACATTAATCGGGCCGAATTGTGGCTACTTGAGGCTCTGCCTGGAATTGGCGAAACCTTGGCTCAACGTATCATAGACTATCGCCAACAAAATGGACCATTTAATAATATTAAAGAGTTAATGAAGGTAGCAGGCATAGGAACTACCACCTACGAGCAGATTAAACACCTGATTACTGTCGCCGACTAATATTCAGGATGGAAGATAGTGCCACTTATCTATTTGAGTTGTGCCTGGGTGGCTGGTATCTTTTTGGGGTCAAAGTTTAATCTACCTTTTGTCCTCATCCTTACTGGACTTGCTCCCCTCTCTTTACTTTTCTTCCTCCGTCAACACCGGAAACTAATAATCCTAACCAGCCTGTGTCTCGTTGCCCTCTTTGGCGGTGCCTTCTGCTTTCAGTCATCTCTGCCCCCAAATGACAAGAGTTGCCTCCGGTTCTACAACAACGAAACTGTAGAAATTAAAGGGATGGTCAATGCCGACCCGGAGGTTAGAGATAAGACTACCCACCTCCGCTTGTCAGCCACAGAAATAAAATTGGATAAAGAGTGGCAAAAGGTATCAGGAACGGCTCTGCTGTTTGTGCCCAGATACCCTACCTATAGCTACGGCGATGTGCTTCAGGTAATCGGGAAGCTGGAGACGCCGCCCCAGCTTGATGACTTTGACTATAAAGGTTATCTAGCCCACCAGGGAATCTATTCCACTATGCTCTACCCTAAAATAGAAATCCTGGATAGGGGGAAGGGCTCTAAGCCGCTGGAGTGGGTTTACTCACTGAGAAACCGTCTATCCCAAACCCTGACTGAAGTTTTACCTGAACCACAGGCATCACTAGCCCAGGGTATTATTTTGGGCAAGAGGGGCACCATCCCACCACAGCTTAAGTCCAACCTGGTCCAAACCGGTACTGCTCACCTATTGGCTATCTCCGGTCTCCACCTCGCTATCGTGGTCGGTATAATACTGAGCATTGGGATATGGCTTTTTGGCAGGCGGCGCTACACCTATGTCTGGCTGGCCTTGGGCACAATCTGGCTTTATGCCTTAATCACCGGTATGCACCCGCCAGTAGTTCGGGGGGCAATTATGGCAAGCCTGTTCCTCACCGCCGAGCTTTTAGGCAGACAGCGTAGCGCTTTTACCGCCCTTGCCTTTGCCGCTGCGGTAATGATAGGCATCGACCCTCAAATACTATGGACTGCCTCCTTCCAGTTGAGCTTTTTAGCTATGGCTGGCTTAATCTTCCTTTTTCCTCCTTTCCGAGCCATAGGCAGGAAAGCGGTCAGGGCTACCCTGGGTGAAGACGGGGCAGCCATATCCATAGCCAATATTGTTACCGATAGCTTCAGTGTAACCCTGGGGGCAATCATAGCTGTCTGGCCGGTTGTTGCCTATTACTTTGGCATTATTTCATTTGTTGGTCTCCCCGCCACATTCCTTGCCCTGCCGGCTCTGCCCGGCATCATTATTGCCGGGGCTTTAGCTGGAGGCTTGGGGCTTATTGCTCTACCTGTTGCCCAGGTTATCGGTTGGCTAGCCTGGCTTTTCTTGTCATATATGCTACTGGTGGTTAATGGTTTTGCTGCTCTTCCAGTAGCGTTTATTCCGGTGGGCTCGGTTGATACTAAGCTGATAGGGATTTACTACTTAGTCCTAGCTGCAGCTATCTGGCTTGGCAGCAATCGGCAGAAGTTGACCAACCTGATGCCTAAAGCGGCGAGTTTTGAACTACCCAAGAAATGGGTTATCCCGCCACTACTGGTGGCAGCTATTCTGGTATCGGTGGCGGCGGCCACTATGCCCGATGATAAACTTCATGTCAGCTTCCTTGATGTCGGGCAGGGCGATGCCATCCTCATTCAGCAAGGAAATCAGCAGGTTCTGGTTGACGGTGGACCCAGCCCACAGGCGATAAGCCTGGGATTGAGCCAGAAAATGCCCTTCTGGGATAGGACTATCGATTTAGTGATATTGACCCACCCCAGCGCTGACCATGCCACCGGTCTGGTGGAGGTTCTAAACAGATACCAGGTCAAGCAAGTGCTCTACCCTGATTTGGATTTTAAGTCCGATGTATATGATGAGTGGCTCAGATTAGTTGTGGAGAAGGATATTAAATGCACCCTAGCTCAAGCTGGACAGCAGATTGATTTAGGTGAAGTAGTAATAAGGGTGCTCAACCCCCAAATACCTCTTTTAACAGGCACCGAGTCTGATATAGACAATAATGGCGTGGTATTACATATAAGTATGGGTGAGATGAGCTTCCTGCTTACCGCTGATATAATGTGGGAGGCAGAATTTGAGCTTATTGCCCGCAGAGCTAATTTAACCAGCACCGTGCTCAAGGTTGCTCACCACGGCTCTGATACCTCTACCACACCTGAATTCCTGGCAGTGGTTAATCCCCGGCTAGCCGTCATCTCGGTAGGCAAAGATAACCCCTTTGGTCATCCCACCCCTGAGGTTATGGAGAGGCTTGAGCAAAAGCTGGGCTCGGGAAATATATTTCGCACCGATAACCACAGCACCATAGAATTCATCACCGATGGCGAGAGGCTTTGGGTTAAGAAGCAAAAATAATTTTTGCTAACCTTTTCATTCCATCAGCGTTATAGTATAGTAAAGACAAGCAGGAGGCTTTCTTATGAGAAGGTTGATAATGATGATAGGATTGCTGCTGGTGGTATGCCTACTGGTGCCGGTTGCCTGCGCCAAGGCGCCACCTCCAGCGCCAATGCCAGCACCAGCGCCAATGCCAGCAGCCATGCCACCGCCACCGGAGGAGGTCGTCTATAAGGAGACCGGGGCAGGCGCTTTGCCATCAACCGAGGAGCGGATGATAGTCCGCACCGGGGAGATGTCACTGGTGGTGGAGGATGTAGTTGATTCCCTGGATGAGATAGCCCGGCTAGCGGTAAGATTTGATGGCTATGTAGTATCGTCCCGAATTTGGGGAGAGGAACAGGATAAGAGGGGACGGATTTCCATTCGGGTGCCCGATGACAGGTTTGAACAGACACTGGTCGAACTCGGAGAACTGGCAGTAAGGGTAAAATCGGAAAGCACCAGCAGCCGGGATATTACTGAGGAATATTT
>Ga0209978_10001410_pt1 | contig 10156 bp, 5 predicted proteins | sample BentaG_FD_182805 | JGI IMG/M metagenome (GOLD analysis project Ga0209978, IMG submission 182805) | Deep subsurface microbial communities from South Atlantic Ocean to uncover new lineages of life (NeLLi) - Benguela_00093 metaG (SPAdes)... | ecosystem: Environmental > Aquatic > Marine > Oceanic >...
CTGACTCGCTTGCTTTTTCTACCTGTCTAAGCACTTCCCTTGTTTCTCTAACTGATAAGGCCGCTAAAGGCTCATCAAGGATAAGGAGTTTGACTTTAAAATGCATAGCTCTTCCTATTGATATTGCTTGTCTCTCTCCTCCGGATAAAATCGATACAAATTCATTTGGCGACCTTACTCTTACACCAAGCCCCGTAACAGCCTTTTCGCATTCTTCATTCATCTTTTTCCTATCAAGTAAATGTATCGGTCCTATTCTTCTGGTTGGTTCTCTTCCTAAAAAAAAGTTCCTGGAGATGCTCATTATATCTACCAAAGATAGTGCTTGATGAACTGTTTCAATCCCCATTGCTCTCGCATCTTTTGGAGAGGAGAATTTTACTTCTTTATCTTCAAAATAAATCTTACCTCCATCTGGAGGGATTACCCCGGCAAGGATCTTTATAAGAGTAGATTTGCCTGCTCCATTATCCCCTAAAAGACCCAAGATTTCTCCAGATCGAACCTCAATACTTACCTTTCTTAATGCCTGGACTGCTCCAAAATTCTTTTCCATATCGACCATTTTTGCTAATGATGTAACTTCCTGCATAAATTATGACCCTCCTTCCTTTCTACATCTCTAAACGTCTAAGCTTAAGATTGATTGTTGCGGCTATGATTAAAATTGCTCCTACAAATGTTTGGTACCAATAGGCAGGTGCTCCTATCATTACCAGACCAGTCCTCATCATACCCATAAGGAATGCTCCAAAAAATACTCCAATGATTGTTCCATAACCTCCGGTTAAGAAGGTTCCTCCGATAACCGCTGAAGCAATTGCTTCCAATTCCATTCCTGTCCCAAATGATGCATTGGCAAGATTAAATCTACTAATTACGATACAACCTGATAATGAAGCCATTAGAGATGATAACATAAAATTTGTTACTTTTACTTTATTTGTATTTACTCCCATTGCCCTTGCTACTTCTTTATTTCCACCAGTTGCAAATACCCAATTCCCATAACGTGTATTGGTAAGGACAAGTGAGAATAGCAGAGTGAGTAAGAAGAACCAGATATGGGATGGTCGAAAACCGTGACCTATATATCGGGTTAATAAGGTAGGCATAATGATATCACTTTTATAACTAACCGACTCACCTCCGGTAACAGCTAAAAGTGACCCTCTTAAAAACAACATCATCCCCAAAGTTGCTATAAATGAAGGGATATGGGCTCGTAGGGTTATCATTCCATTACAAAAGCCAATAAAAGCTGCAAATGTCAATGTAATAATGAAAGCTAATGGTGAATTAAAGCTATTTGATAAGGTTACAAATAAAAAACCTGATAATGCATAAACGCTGCTAACTGAAAGATCGAATTCTCCAGCGATCATCAAAAAAGCTACACCAATGGCCATAATTCCTAATTCTGAAACTATAGTAAGTATCCCGGTAATATTACGTAAGGTTAAAAATTTTGATGAAAAAATAGAAAAAATTGTAAATAATATCAGAAAGGCAAGTATCACCCCAAATTCAGGCCACCTACGTATCTGAGAAAAGTTTAAAAATTGCCCTCGGGTTTCAACTCCCATGTTATTTGTTGAATTTTCCATCAATTCCTCCCAATAGTTATTTTATATAATGTTGGGTGGTGCTATTTCTTAGACACCACCCAACATATCTAATTATTGCTCCTTCCAACTATGCTTTACCTGTATCCTTCTTTAACTAAATCTTCTAAAGAAGGAATATCATCTACAGTAATGACTGCTGGTCCTGTGGAGACTGGTGCCGGTGGAGGAATGTATCCATATTTTGCACTTAAATAAGCAAATACTACTCCGAGATAACCCTGCAGGTATTGTTGTTGATCCATAGTAAACATTACTTTACCTTCCTGGATGTATTCGAGTATCTTAGAAGAACTATCCATTTGGGCAATCTTTACATCTACTCCTACTTTTATCCCATCTGCTTCTAAACGTGGGATAATCGTCTCTGTACGAAGAGTGTTTGAGCAGAAAATTGCATCAGTTTCGGGATGTGCTTTTAAATAAGCAGCTACCATCTCGGCACCTTTAACTGCATCCTCAGTAATATCCAAAGATTCTGCGATCACACCTTTTGCTTTCAGGGTATCCATGTAACCTCTTCCTCTTGCTTCGATGTGAGTAGCTCCTGGATGATGGTTAGCAAATATTGCGCGTTTGGGAGTAAATCTCTCTAATGTCTCCTGAGCTGCCTTAACTCCAATAAAGTAGCTATCTTCGCCAACATAAGTTAAAACAGGTATCCTGTCTTCGGGGTCTCTAAGGTCTGGTGCATTAATCGCTACTACCGGTAGCCCTTTAGCAATCTCTGCTCGAAGGGATTCATCCATAGCCTCAGGTGCAGTCAAGGTGCAAACTAAAGCATCGGGTTCGCTAGCCAAGGCTGCCTCTATATAGGCTATAAACTCTTCAAGTTTAAATACTGCAGGTCCGGTATAAATTACTTTTAAATCATCATATAGATCACCTGCGTCGAGTGCCCCCTTCTCACAAACTTTCCAGAATGGGTCAGCAATGCCACCGTGGACTACTACATAAATTGTATATTGCTTTTCTGCTGCGAAGGAAGATAGGAAGATACTCGAAAACAAGAAGATTACGATAAAGATGAACAAACCAGTTTTTAAATTACTTTTCATTTTTTACCTCCAAAAAATTTTTAAATTTCTAAAAAATATCCAGGAAAAATTTTCTCCTTATGTCTCACCTCCTCTTGTTAGTTCCCTGTTATTTAAAGGACAGTTTCTTTTTTCAGGGTATGGTTACAGGGAATTTCTTAATTTTTCAAGAAACCGAATTTTAGTAATTTTTGCACCAAAATAATTGTATTTGTATTAGAAACAATTCAAACAATATCTTATAAGTTAATTTCTAATGTTAGCCTGAACAATTTTAAATATTAAATGCGAACGATTGCATTATAATAATTTAAATCCAATAAAATTCTTTACTTTGATTTATTTTAATTGAATCACTTCTTTTGATTTCTAATTTTCGAGTATTTATACTTAGTTTTATCCCTCAATTACTTACTGAGCTCATTAACAGAAATTCAAAATAGTGATAAAAATAAGAAGGCACTTTCAGTGAAATTTTATAATCATAAAAATAACATTATAATTATGCATTCGATTGCAGTTAATTTAATTTTATACCAAGAGTATTCCTTTTGTCAAAAATTTTTTAGAAGATATTTTTTCAGGTAATTATGATAATAAATTTTCATTATTAAAACCTAAAAAATAATTTATTTTTAAATTCTTTTTACTTCTCAATCTATATCTTCTTTCGTTTGGAGACCTCTTTAGTTGCGCTATCTAGGGCTTATTTCCACCAAGAGACTTTATATAAGAATATAAAAGTCATAACTAATATCCTACACCTATTCATGCTTAATTTATAATACTTCAAAAATAATAGTCTTTATTTCTTTTGGTTTAAGCTCTATTTCTACTCCATCATCATAGGGCAATTCTTCCCTATAACTTTCATCCAGCTTACCCGAATAAACCTTGTGTATATCAAATCCTAATTTAATCTTTCCATTGATCTCTCTATCAGTAGGATTATAAATCCTGAACACTAATTTATCTTCAAATTCATTCTTTTTAATAGCACTAATCTCTAAATACTTGCCTTCTAATTGAATAAAAATACAGCTACTCGGTAGATTTCCAGATTGATTTTCTAATTGTCGGGTTAATATTTTTGTCTTATATTGTCTTGTCTTTTGAGAAATACGGGCTTCAGCCCAATTTCCTTGATGGGGTATAAGAGCATAAGAAAAAGTATTCTCGCCTAAACATTGTGCCTCTGGTGTGGCAAATGAAGGACCAGCATTTCCCTTTTTATATTCCAGATCCCCCCTGGATAACCAACCTACACAGCGGAGTAAGGTTAAGGCTATGGTATTATTATCAGGTATTATCTCGTATTCAGGCAAACCTTTATTTAATATCGCCAGTCCGTATTTGCTATCATTAATATCTATGAATCCTGAATTATGAGCAGTTTTATAAACCTTTTCCTGCCAGCCTTCACTGTCGGGCAACTTAATAAGTCGTTTTACTACATCAAAATGACCCTCAGCGTAAACATAATTGCTTTTAATAGCAGTGGGAAATTCTACTTGTAAACGATGATCACAGACTCTGTTATCAAATTTAGTTTTAAATTCTATTCTCTGAACTTCGCTAAATAATTTTATTTCAGATTCGATAGGACACTCCACCTTCTTATCTTCTCGAGATTTTCTATCAGATTTTAATCCGACTGGTAACATCATTTTTCCCGATACCTTTAAAATAGCTTCAGAGGGACCTACATCCTGGATGCTGATATTATCCAATCGACTAAGTATTATTTCATCATCTAAAGGAGGAGAATAAGTATATTCATCTCCTGCATCTCCCCCATCTACAAACCTATGGCAATTTTTAAAGATTTTGTTATTTATCTTATCTACAACGGTTATTGTTCCTTTGGTTTCAGCAATTACCTTATAATATTTATTTTCAATGTAATCTCTACCAGTTCTTATATCAGTCTCATATTCTTTAGACATCTTTAAATCATCAATTGCCTTGATAGTAAAAGTTTTATAACCACAGGCGGGAATATCTTTGGCAGTAAAAGATATATCAGCATAATTAACTTCCAGAGGCTGGGGGGATTTAAAAAGATCAAAAATAATTTTATAATCTAAGCCATAACCTTTCAATTGATAAGGAATCTCCTCTCTTTGTGTAGTTAAAACCTTAACTCGATTTAAATTAATCTCTTGGGGGAATTTAACCCTTGCCTCTACATTCTCATCTATAGAATAAGGTAGGGGGTTAAAGACCACAAGAGCCAGTTCATCTTCCTTTAAATAATCGATCTTAATCTTTCCTGTAATATAATCTAAACTTTTATTGATTACTTCTTGAGCAATCTGTTTGGACCAATCAAAGCGGGTCATCATCTCTTTATGTACCTGATCTATACTACACCCACAGATGCTATCATGGGGATGATTTTTTAATAACCATCTCCAGCTGGTCCAGATTAAATTCTGGGGATAATTATTGCCTAACAGCCAGGCCAGAGAAGCAGTCGGTTCAGCCCAATCCTCTAAAAGGGTTTCACATCTTTCATTGGCTTGTTTGATATACATACGGGAAGAATATACACTCTGTAAAATCGGAGCATCCTTACCTGATCTGAATTCACCGGTAACTTTATTAAGATTAGGCTTTACAGTCTCTTTAGCATAGTCTATATATTCTTTTAAGTTCCCTTGTTTTATCTTGATATCGCTAAAGCGTTTGTTTAACTCTTTTGCTAAACGGGGGATATGGGGTTGAGCTTGTAGATGATCAACGCCATTTAATAATAATAGCGATTTTGAGGTCTCTCGAGATAATAAATCATCAATTGCCTCTTTTATCAGCTTGTAAGCCTGGTCTACATCTTCAGGTAAACTCATAGCATTACAATAACCTACTTTAGGTAGATGAACAGCAAAAAGGTCTGTTCCATCAGGACCCTGCCAGATAAATTCATTCCCCTGGGTCTGATCGTATTCTATACCCCGCCAAAAAATAATATTATTAATTCCAAACCCTCTTAAGACCTGAGGCATTTGGGATATATGGCCAAAAGGATCGGGTATATAACCAATCTTCATTACTCTGCCGAACTCATAGGCAATTTTATGGCCTAAGAGTAAATTTCTTACAATCGATTCTGCACTCACCAGAAATTCATCAGGGAGAATATACCAGGGACCGACATGAATCCTGCCTTCAGTGATATATTTTTTAAGAATTCCCCTCCTTTCAGGATAGACTTCTAAATAATCCTCCAGAACAATGGTCTGACCATCTAAGGTAAAATCACTAAATGTTTTATCTTTTTCTAAAATATCAATTAAATTATCTACCAAATTAATCAATCTAATTCTAAATTGTTGAAATGTCTGATACCATTCTCTATCCCAATGAGTATGGGGTACAATGAATACCTTGTAGGGCTTTTTATTAATATTACCAACCATTTTGATTTTTCCTTTCTTTTTTACTCTTTTAAAAGAAACCGATACTTTTAAATCTATTTAAATTTTATTATTCTACCTTGCAATTTTTAAACATACAACCAATTAATTTATTGATATTACAACTTAAAAGAATTGTATATTTATCCCCTGCTCCACAATATAGTAAAAGCTTGTCATCACTCACAATGGCACCAGTTGGAAATACTACATTAGGCACATCTACCCGGTATTGCTTGCTTCCTTCTAACTCATAAGGCCTTGATGGAATATAAATTGGATTTTTAGTTCTACACATAACTTTTTTAGGATTATCTAAGTCTAAAATAGCTGCACATACTGAATAAGCTCTTTTAATTTTTCCCTCCACTCCATATTCCTTACAAATATCTTTGTTAATCTCTCCTACAGCATGATAGATAAACAGCCACCCTCTGTCTGTCTTTATCAACGGGATACCTGCACCTACTTTATCTTTTTCATGAGGGTACATTCCTGCTTCTATAAGTACATTTTTATCCTTCTGCTGGTAAATTTTCTCCCAGTTTTCTCTATATCTCGAAGGGTTTAATAGCTGGTCCATCCCCCCTTCGAGAACGGCCAGGTTAATATTTGGGTGGAATCTTAAAAGCATATACACTTTATTATTATCAAAAAAGGGTATAGCATTTCGGTTATCAAAAGAATCTATAATTCCCTGATAAGTAATATTTATAAAATCCTCGGTAGAATATATAGCTACTCTATCCGCATTCTTTCCCTTAAAAGGTGGTTTTATCTTCCCGGTGCCAACCAAAATATATTTTTGCTCATTTTTTACAATCCTTATATCTTCAATACCATAGATAAAATCCTGTTGATCTGTACCATCTCCCTTGATAACTATATCATGAAATCTTTCAAAATTCACCCCATCTTCACTTATCAAAGGCCATATCTCCGATATATAATTATCTAACCAATATCTTTCAATTTTTAATTTTTCATCAAAGGATTTTTTTCTTTGATAATCCTTTTGACACCGAGGTAAAAGTATCACCTTTCCCTCAGAAATTTCAGCTCCACCATTAAAAACTGCACCAGTCTGTAATTTTCCATCTTTATACCAGCTAAGACCTATGTCTTGAGGTTTGATAATAGGATTTCCCTCATAAGAATCCATTTTAAAAATGTTTTCTCCTAATTCTGTTCGAACAACTTCACCGTTACCTAATTCTTTAACAAGACGATCGAAAGAAAAATTCATTTTATTGCCTCATTTTTTTACTTTTTTATTCTTCCCATTATGGCGATAATCGACCACGATCCCATCGATAATCATTTTACCTTTTTGATAGCTAACTTTTCCTCCAGTTGGAGCAAGCACCAGAACCATAGCTGAATCCGACATGATATGAAAAACCGCAGTGCCACTGACGTTCCTTTTCAAAAAGGTTTGCGAAACCGAGTCATAAAGATCAACCGGTTGGGTTCCGACTTCGATTTTCACTTTTTTATATTCAGGAAAAGAATTGTAATAGAGATAGGTGGGATAGGCTTTTTCGTGAAAGAAATCCGTAGCCAGGCAATCCAATTGAAGAATCTTTTCCACATTGGTTCTGTTCACTACGGCAGCCAGATAGCCAACATGCGATGAACCGTAAAGCCCAAGATTTGATGGAAAGTTATGCCCCATCGCGTCTCCGGTCGCGTAAGGTCGTTTGCCTATATTGTCTCGCGAATGCTTCCTCAATCCCTCATATGCCAAACAATAATTCGGATCATTTTCATCGCACCAAGCTTTGTTATCCTGTAGTTCAGCGTCAAGTGCATTAGCATAAAACAATCTGGAAGCGTTGGCAAGATTCAACATCCATTTGCCAATCGTATGAGCATATCGTTGATCATACCGTACGATCGGAACTGACATTCCTGCCGCCTGGAAGGTGTTCATCGTAAACGCATATCCACCGGTATCGGTTGTACTACCCACCAGCCCGTTACAGTTGTATTCACCCCATCGCTCGCCACTAATCACTCCCCATCCATATCGGTTAACGCTGATACCTGTACACCATCGAAGCATCTTGTCCAGATCGTAATTCCTGCCCAGCTCAGCGTTCATACGCGCCGCGGTGATCGGGGCATACCGTAACATGATTTCATACAAAGGATTTTTTGCAGAATCTCTTTTTGAAAGGTATTCCATCGCCCAATCGGCGACATCCAGATGGTTCTGGTTTCCTCCGATGGCAAATGCCATATACCCTAACCAGCCATATGCTGCTGCCGCCCCTGCTTCTTTCCAGTGACGGTCATTTCTGGCTTGCATCGCGGCAAAATCGAATGACCAATGTTCATACTCCGGCACATTCCACGGCTCTTTGTTTCCCCCCAGAGATAAACTGCTCCGATATAATTGATCTGCAATATGCAACATTTTGGCTTTCATATTCTCCTCGCGAGGGTATCGGTCACAAATATGATAAAAGAGAAGATTGGGAAGCATTTTGTACCAATACTCGATTACACCACACCCGCCTTTGTAATTCCCGAACATCTCTTCCGACTCACAATAATAATAATCCGATACAAGCTGTACAAAGTTAATCCCTTTATAGTTAGTCATATCTAATCCAATTAAAGAACCGGTCACGACCAACGCCATGCCGTTTATTGCTTCGGTGTCTTTATTTTTCTTCCCGGCATAACTAGGCAATATAAACATTCCTTGCGAGGAAGAATTATCATTCCATTTCACCAAAGGAAGAAGGTTGCCCCTCTTGTTTTCATCCAAAACAAACTCCACATAATCTCGAGCAACTTTTTTCCAATCTCGTAAATAATAAGGAGACAGTTCACTCGGCATCGCATCAATCCGAGGTAGTGGTATTTGCTCGGCAGCAAAACAAACGGGAAACAATGATACCCTAAAAAAACATATACTACTACAAATAAACGATTTTAATAAAGTAAAAATATATTTCTGTTTCATGGGTATACATCTTTTTAAGAGAATATTTTAAGTGATATTTTTATTGACTATTAACCTATTTTTTAAGTAGTCGTATAGACTTCTTACCTTTATCTTATTCGATACACATCTTACTCTCTTATTCATCGAAGAAATTAAAGGGAAAAAGTTGTCCGAGGGCATATATTCCTCTTCAGAAGCTATAAAGACCCCAAAGGCTGGACGTTTGCATCGGAAGATCAGGTTGTTACCATCTCGGGTATATGATAATTCTGGATCTGGTAAGTGCATATCTCTAAAGTTATCAAAAAGAAAATAATTATCGAATTTCCCTTCATTACTTTGCACTACAATGTATATCACAGTATTGGATAGTATATTTGTGGGTAAATCGTGTATCTTAAGGATATCGATTGTGGAAACGAAATCCCTCGGGATTTGTATTTTTTCATACTTTTTCTCCCAAATCTTTTCTCCTGTAATATTCCAGACCTCCAGTGAAACCTGCACTGTTTTTTCCTCATGTATATCATTTATAACCATAACCTCAAGAGCTTGCTCCGATAGTTTATAATCTACGAAAGGCAAAATGTTAGCATAAAACTTCTTAGTATAATAATAAAGGGCTTTTGGCCTTTTGAAATAATCTACACAAGACCAGCTAAAGACAGGCCAACTATCATTATACTGCCAGTAGAGTGTGCCCGCTGTTTTGTATTTTCTCGCTCTCCAATGTTCTACCCCAAATTTTATAGCTTCAGCTTGGTTAAACTGAGAAAGATAGACAAATGCATCAAATTCCGTTATTGTCCCGAAGTGAGCATTAATGAAACGTAGTATCCTCTCCTGTCCATCTTTTTGTTTATTATGATTTAATATAACGGGATGGAATATCTCTTGTTCCTCTTTTTTAGCATAAAAGTTGATAGTCTTCGGATCAGGAGCAGCTTGAAATCCAAATTCACTTATGAATCTACCGCTCTCCTCAGCGTAATCTTTATAATCTGCCCAACCTGACCATACATTCCATATATGACAATCACCGGAACTCGCAGAATTTGCCTTATCTCCACCGTATGGACTCGAAGGCCAATAAGGCCTCGAAGGGTCCTCTTGGGCACATAT
>Ga0209978_10001411_pt1 | contig 10155 bp, 8 predicted proteins | sample BentaG_FD_182805 | JGI IMG/M metagenome (GOLD analysis project Ga0209978, IMG submission 182805) | Deep subsurface microbial communities from South Atlantic Ocean to uncover new lineages of life (NeLLi) - Benguela_00093 metaG (SPAdes)... | ecosystem: Environmental > Aquatic > Marine > Oceanic >...
AAGATAATCACCGATTCCTCGTATCTAGTCTCGGCGCTGACCTCGCCCAGATGTTCGTTGAAAGAGAAGGTCTGTCCTGGGGGGATGACCAGGCCGTGGAACTTAGAAGCGGCAACCTCGATGTTCTGTGCCCGAGCCGCTGATGAACCTTTGAAAGAGGTGGTACCTTCGCTGACCAGCTCCACGATCCCCAAGTTAGGCCCGTCGTCATCAGCCACCTGAGGCCTGATGGCCAAGATGGGCAGGGTAATCTCTCGGTTAGTGGTGGCCACCTGCGCGTTGATAAGCCGCATCGTCTCAGCGATATCCAAGGCCCGCGCTTCTCGGCTGTGCACGATAGGCGTCAGGCTGCCAGTCGAATCATCGAAGTCGAAACGGGCATTCTCAGGAGACCGCTCAATCTGAGGAGCAAGGCCTTCAACGTATGCACCAAGCATCTCCTGGTCCAACTCAACCTCCAACTCTGCCTTACTATCGTCTTCTTTGACCTGGCGGATGATCAACATATCGGAAATGGCCTCCTGGCTCAAAGTCCAGGGTCCAAGATCCTCCACCAGCTCACCTTGTGCTTCGAAGTTGGGACTGAGAACCAAAGGGCTGCCTATCATGGTCTCTACCAGGGCCTGGGGCTCGCTGACGTCGGCGATGAGAGGCAGTTTTTCCCCTACAACCACGGCTACTTCACCTCCTGAGAAGCTGGCAATGCGCTCGTAAAGAAGCTGTAGCGTGGCTGCCAGATCCACATCCCGCCCCACCTGGCTGGAAGTGACCCCGACCTCAAGGCCGTGCACGGTCAGATTGGCATTGTGTACCGGCCGATTCACCTCCCGGGCTAACTGACTCAGGAAGACCATAGCCACACCTGCGTCGAAGTTGAGGATAGGCTCGACAACGTAGCCATACCTCAGTGCTTGAATCTGCTCCTGTAAGCTGTCCCAGAGTGTGGCTCCTCGCCCCACTGCGTACGCTGAAACCGCCGTAGCCGCTGCATCAAGGCTCACGCCTAGATCTGATGGCGAAAATTGCCACGACTGCTGGCCATAGTGCAAGGTTAACTGCTCCCCCTGGTAAGGATTCAACTGGCGATCCAGGAGAGCCATAGCCTCCTTTAATTCAAGTCCACCCGAATCGAGGCCCAAGACAGTGACCCCAGGATAAATACGATCTTGATGCCGCCACTCATAGATTAGCACCGTCACGGATACGGCCAGGACGTTGATCGCCAGAACATAGGCCATAAAAATGGCTAATTGGATTATCAAGTGAGTGATTCGTCTCAAGGACATGAGTTTCAAGTCCCCATTAGCAATGTCAGCATTGCCTTGTGGATCGGGCCGTTACTGGCCAGACAGCCCTTGGAACTCGGGTGCCACGGTAGGCCAGCCAGGTCGCTGACGGCTCCTCCAGCCTCTTGGATTATCACGCTGGCGGCTGCCACGTCCCAAGGTTTCAGCGAGAGACTAAAATAGGCGTCTGTCCAACCTGCAGCCACGGAGCACAGACCCAAAGCTGCTGACCCCGTGTTGCGCAGAGTCCCAACTTTGGGGGCGACTTCAGCTACCAACCGGGCCATTTTGGAACGCAACTTTTGCTTGCGAGCCCAATCAAGGCCGACCAAGGCATCTATTAACCTCTCGACAGCGCTGACGTGGATCCTATCATCGTTGAGGTAAGCACTCTGACCGCGTTGAGCTCGAAACAATTGATCGCGAACTGGATCATAAACGACTCCCAGGATGACCTCCCCCCGATAGCTCAGAGCAACCGAGACAGAAAAGCACGGATAACCACGGGAGTAATTGGTGGTGCCATCCAAAGGATCCACAATCCAACAATAATTGGACACGCCGCCAGGCGTCTGACCCACTTCTTCGGCCCAAATATCATGGTCCGGGTACCGGGATCGAATGACCTCTACCGCCTTGGCTTGAGCCACCAGGTCGGCCTCAGTGACGATGTCTCGCAACCCTTTGAATCTGATCTCTTGAGTCCTCCCGAAATTTTCTAGGAGTACTTGGCCAACCTGACGAGCTGCCTGAATAGCGATCTCCAACACTGCTAAACCTCTAAACTTATCGGCTCTGTCTCCGAGAAGTATAACCTACCCCCAAGGGGTAAAATGGGCGGGTTGCGGCCACAAGAACCGCAACCAGCGTCCTGAGCTTGACTTCGGCCAGCCTTTTACCGCCTTCATCTCGGAGGTTGCCGCCATTATAGCAGAAAAGGCCAGTTCGGTCAAGGCGAATCAGGCCCCGGGAGTACAAACCCCCTGACATCAAACATCACCGTGCCCTCATTTCCTTCAGCGCTTCACACCGCGCCGCCACCCGCCTGACGTCCACGAAGATCTCTGGATCGTGAAAGGCGCGAAAGAGACGAAGACCACGAAAGTATTTCGCGCCTTTCGTGGCCTTTCACATGTTTGCGGTTCAAACCGCCCCCTCACTCACACCTCTCCCCCCAGTGCGCTGCCACCTTCACGATGTCCACGATCACTAACGGCTCTCCCGCAGCAGCGGGAGATAGACCTGGTAGGCACATGTTGAAGTAGGCGTAGCAGTCGGCGTGCCGGTTGGCACAATGAGCACCGAACCGCCGTCCGTCGTGCCTGGGACGCTCTGACCCGACGTATTGCCAAACGAAGCCGCCGGGTCTTGCGAGAAGTTGACCGCCACCTCCGTTGCGCTGGGCGGGCTGCCCACATTCAGCGTCATGGAGACAATCGTCCCGTCTGACAGCGAGGCCCGGGGGGACAAGAGATCGCCATAAAGAAGTCTAACTCGCCGTCGGTGTCGCCCCCATCAAAGGTGACCGAAACGTTAAATGCGCCTGGTAGGCTCAAGGTGACCGCGTCGGGGATGCCGTCCTGGTCACTGTCGGTGGCATCAAAGGCCAGGCAGGTTTGATCGAAGTCCACCGAGAAAGCGGTGGAGGCGATGCTATGATCGTTGCTGGTGAAGTTGACCGGCATGGAAACGGTCTGGCTAGCGTGGGTTGGGATATTGCTGGGGATGCTCAGGATTGGCCCGGAACCGTCCTGCGTGGGCGTGGCGGTTGGTGTGTTCGTGGGGGTGTTCGTGGGCGTGCTGGTTGATGTCTTGGTCGGCGTGGGCATTTGTGTGGACGTTGCTGTTCGAGTTGGTGTAGCTGTTTTGATCGCTGTGGGCGTGGGAGTTTGAGTTGGTGTTGGGGTAGCTGTCGGGGTCGGCGTTGGTGTGTTAGTGCGCGTGGGTGTTGGGGTGAAAGTCATCACCTGGATGGACGAAACTGTATCGTTGCCGATGATGTTATCGCTGAGTTGTGGATCATCGCCGGTGAAGGTCTCGCTTGTTCCCTGATAGTTAGGCTCCCGGTACAGGGTTGCGATATAGGAGCCTCATATCTTGATAGAGGTAACGATATTGTCCCCAATACAGCTATCCGTCAGGTCGGGATTGTCTCCGGTAAAGGTCTCGTGCATTCCTCGGTACTCATCATGCTCATACAAGGTCACTCCAGGGGGTGGGCCCGCGGGTACCCCGACGAAGCTCACGTCATCTCGACTGAGTGGAACGACAACCCACTTGCAGGTAGGCACAAAATCGTATCTATCGTCATAGGGGGCCACCCTGTAGCGACCTGCTTCGAGTCCGTCCTTGCGGTATTGACCATTGTGATCGGTGTATACTGAACCATAGCACCTGATGCCCACTCGCATTCCAGAGAAGGGATTTGATCCGCCTTCTGGCCCGGTCACATAGCCGGAGATAGAGTAGGTTTGGGGCCCTGGGGTCGGGGTTGAAGTAGGAGTTGGGGTGAATGTTGGCCCGGGAGTGACTGGGGTGTTCGTTGGGCTGGGAGTGGGGCCGCCACAGTCCTCTGAAGTTACCCATTCTCCAACATAGACTCTAGAGATGGCGATTTTATTCCCCCTCACAAAGCTCCAATCCAGCCCAGGCTGGCTCAGAGTCAGGGTTTATCTCCAGCGCCTTCTCTAACCAAGGAATAGCCTTGTCGCATTGGTCCAGGTAGACATACGAGAGGCCGAGCTCATAATAATACTCCTCGGACCGGCCTCCCAGCTCGATAGCCTGCTCCAAATTGGGGATAGCCTCTTCGTAGTTTCGCTGCACGTAATAGATAACACCCAAGTGGCCATAGGCACTGGCATACTCAGGATCGACCTCGATAGTCCTCTCTAGTTCAACTATGGCCCGCTCGTAATCCCCTTGGTGATAGTAGGTCCACCCCAGTTGGGCATAGCCGTTGGGGTTGCTGGGGTCAACTTCAATGGCCCTTTGGAACTGGACAATGGCTTGCTCGTAATCATCTAACACGCGGTAATTGCGGCCCAGGCTAATGTGAAGATAGCTCAGCTTGGGCTGAAGGGATATTGCGGTTTCGTATTCGGCGATGGCTGCTTCGTAATCCCCTTGTTTCTCCAGGACGTAACCCAAATTGCGATGGGCATCAACGCTGCGATCGTCAAGCCTGACGGCTTTCTCAGCAGCTTCCAGGGCCCTATCCCAGCGGCCCTTGTCCACATAGGCCTCAGCTAGATAGGCATAGGCTTCGGCCGAATTGGGGTCGAGCTCAACAGCTCGCAGACAAGCGGTGATGGCTTCATCTATTTGGCGGTCCCAGTCTAAGGCCATGCCCAAAATAGCGTGGCTCTCGGCGTTCTGCGGGTCGAGTTCGACGGCTCGTTGGGCCTGGCGTACTGCCTCGCTCGTGCGGCCACGCAACGTCAAAAGTTTGGCTAAGTGCACATAGGCTGCAACACCCTTAGGGTCGAGTTCCGTCGCTCTCTCGAAGGCTTCAATGGCTTCGTCCAGCTTGCCTTCTTGGAAAAACGCTTGGCCTTCAACCAGATACGATTGGGCGGTCCTGGTGGGTGTTGGGGTAGGCTCGAAAGGACGCGCCCAATCGGGCCGCTGAGTGATGACGTACAGGCCCGCTGCGATGAGTATCAACAGGATGAGCACGCGCAGGGGCGAAGACCTTCTCTTCTTCTCCGGTCGGATGTACATCCCGACGCTCCTTACCGGGTGCTGGAAGTTGGACACCGGTTACTGGCTTCCAGCTTCAGCCTCTAGTTTCTAGCTTGACCAAATTCAACTTGCCTAGCATCTGGAAGTATTCAACCAGAAGCTCTACGTCGCGTTGGCCAGTCTCTAGCTCTACTAAGTCAGCGATTTCAAGCAGGCTAAGCTTTCCATTGGCCCAATACTCGGCTAAGGTAGGCAGGGTATAAAACCCCTTCTTTCGTTCCTTGCGCACTCGCCACCACCGCTCCCGTTCTTCCTCGCTCAGTTGGTTCAGATAGGGGCGCAAAGAGACGGGGCCGCGATATAGCCGTCTGGGCACCATCGTCGCCGCCTTCTCCTCCCATTCGTCCTGTTCCCGCTTTGATGCCTCCGGTAGCTCGGCCCAATCTCGCCCCCTCGCACAGACCCGGATGGCCTCCTCACCTTTGGCTGACTCCCTTTTGGCGAATTCGGCCACTTCCTCTTGCCATCCTTCAACGGCAATCCCAGGGCTCAGGCGTTTCAGCGAGGCCAGGGCTTGCTGCTCGCGCTCGCTCAGGTAGGCAACCTTCTTGCGCAGGAGGGCGGTGGTCTCCCCCAGCTTATCAGTCCCCTCTTTCTCAAGGCTAAGGTGGGCTGTCTCAGTGACCTTCTCCTGAACGAGCCGTACAATGTCTCGTTTGAAACGGGCCACCATCTCGTAGCCCAACCAGGTGGCCTCTTCCTGGCCAGCGTTAGCTAGGAAGTAGGCGTAGGTCGCAGCCAAGCTCCCCACGCGGCTCAGCATAGCAGGGTCAACCTTGTCTGGGGTATCTTGGGAGGTGTGGTAGAATCTGTCGGGCCACTGGATGAGCATGGGCGTTGGCACCCCCACCGAGGGATCGGAGAGGATATAGTGGTCGCTGCCACCGGAGAAAGGGGTCACGGCGTGGCGGAAGAGAGCGTACCCTCCCGTCCCACCCCAGGCTGAGGTCTCGCCCAAAAACTCCTCCCGCAAGCGCTCCAGGAGACCGGGGGCAAAGGAGGGCATAGCCTGGGGTGGGCGCTCGATGAGGAAGGAACTTCCGCACAGCTCTTGGCTTTGGCCAACCATGTCCAAGTTGAGGCCAGCCACCATGTGCTCAATCTCGTCCTCATGGGCGGCCAGATAGGCGTAGGTGCCCGTCATCTCAGGTACCCACAGAAACCTTATGCCTCGCTTGGGTTGGGCCAGCTTCCCTCCGTCAACAAGCTTTTGCAGGGTGCGGGCGATTTCCAAGGCAGTGGCTGATCCTGAGGCGTTGTCATTGGCCGAGGGCCGGGGGTGGCAGAGATGGGCCACAATCACTACCTCTTGATTCGTTGCCCCAAGTATCAGAGCGGAGACAACCTCGATCTCCCCATCGTAGAAGCGGCTGACCACTTTGGCCCGAACCTTGACTTGTGGCTCTCCATCCCGAGTCCGCTTCTTGATCAGCCCACGCAGCTTTTCACCTTCCCGCGGTGAGAGGACGAAGCCGAAGCACTTCTTCTCCTGGCCTGTCCACCAAAAGGACGTGTACTGGAGGGCATCAGGCACGTCCATTCGGGCGCGGACGGGCGGGGTTTCCCTCATGCCGTCGGAGATGATGCCAATAGCGCCACGTTTCTCTACGGCCAACTCACGCACCCGGTCCAGATTGCCTTTCGTAAGCACTACCTTGCCTCTCAGGTCCAGCCCTTCGTAGTCTGCTTCCTCCTCGCCATCCTCCAGAAGAACCACCTCAGCTTCCCCCTCGAAGGGTGCGCTGCGCTGGATAAGGGAAATAGGGCAGTCACGGAAATCGGCCAGCTTGCGTCGCTCATCCTCTGGCTCGAAGAGGTGCAAGGCGGCTTCCATAGCCTCCCACTCTTGGAACATCCGCGCCGACCAGTACTGCGTCCTCTCATCCGCTGGGAAGAACAGGATCTCGGCCTGGATGCCCGCCTCGAGCAAGCGCTTCAGGCAATAATGTGCCGCCTCGCGGAAACCAGGACTGGCTTGCATGCGGTGATAGTGAGTGATGTCTACTACGTAGCCCTTGGCCGCCTGCCCTGAGAACTCTTCACGTATGGCTTCGAAGGCTTTCTTAAACATAATCGCAACCCCTTTCCTGTGTCGGTGTGCCCTGACGGAGTATATAGTATCACCATCCGGGACACAAGTCAAGGCCAATTGGGAGCGTGCGCAGCGAAAGCCCGGGGAGCACGAGGGGTGTCCCCTCGCTTCTCTTCTGACCCCTATATGTACTAGCTTGCGCAGAATCGCTGCGCAAGCCGAACTGGACAAGATAGCCGAAAAAGATTATAATTCACTTACTGGCTCTGGACCAGGGCCGTTCATTTGTGGGAAAACTCGCTGCCTGTCTGAGCATCTACTATCAGGTCTGAGCTAGCGTGGGTCTCAGCCTGGCAGAGGGGGAGGTACCGCTACGCAGAAAAGACATCGCCGAACAGCCCCAACTTGGCTCAAGGGCTTAGTCCTTCTGGTCATTCTCTTGCTCGTGGTCATCCTGGTTATCGTGGCCCTGGGAGTCTACCACGGGTTGCAAAAGCGCGTCCGCCTGACCCGAGAGACAGCGGAGGAACACTACGCTGCGGGCCTGGCCCACCTGGAGAACGGGGAATACGAATTAGCCGTAGCTGAGCTGGAACTGACCCTGCGCCTGGTGCCAAGTTACCGAGAGGCCGAGGAGAAGTTAAGTGAAGTTAAAGCCAAGCTCGAAGTCCAGGCAACGCCCACAGTTGAGATCCAAAAACAGGCCGCAGCCAGCTTCTTTAGGCAGGCCCAAACCTTCTATCATGAGAGAAGGTGGGAGAATGTAGTCCTCACGCTGGAGCGGTTGCGCACCGTGGATCCTGACTACGAGCCGGAGGCTGTGGAGGAGATGCTCTTAGCGACCTTCTATAGCCAGGGCTTACGATTAATCAACGAGGGACGGTTGGAGGAGGCCCTACGTTACCTGGACAAAGCTTTGGAGCTGAAGCCAGCACAGGAAGATGTTCTAAAGCAGAGAAAACTGGCCGCGCTCTACCTGACCGCTATAAGCTATTGGGGTGCCGATTGGGATAAGGCCATCGCCACCTTTTCTGAATTATACAGCATCGAGCCCGAATATATAGATGTAAAGCAGCGCCTCTATGAGGCCTACATCAATAAAGGAGATCTACACGCCGATCAAGATGAGTGGTGTTCGGCGGAGGAGCAATACGCGCTGGCAGTCGAGATCAAACCCGATCAAGCTGGGGAGGAGAAAAGAATTGGAGCCAACCGGCTGTGTTTGGGGATAACGCCGACACCCGTTATCACCAGCACCGTTGTCCCCGAAGAGGCCGTTAGTTTGCCGCTAGGCAAAATCGCCCTAGCCATCTACGACGAGGAGAGGGAAGTCTACGAAATCTTCGTCGTGTACGCGGAGGACATGCGTTGGGTGAAAGTGACCAGCCTTGCTGACCAACCAAGCTTGCGACCTGACGGGGAACTAGTTGCCTTTCGCTCGCGACGAAGTCAAAAGCCTGGTTTGCGTACCATGGACATCGAGGGAACCCGCGAAATCAGCGTCAGCGCCTCGGATGAGGCTGGCTATCCCACCTGGTCGCCCAATGGGGAGCGCATCGCCTTCGTCATCTACGACATAGAGGATGATTCATGGTGGATTTATGCCATCTCTTCCAATGGGCAGGGTGAGGCCGTGGAGCTGGCCTCCGGTTGGTCGCCGGCCTGGGGGCCCAAAGGTCTACTGGCCTACACAGGCTGCGGCGAGGAGCGCGAAAACTGCGGCATCCGCTTTACCGATGAAGACTTATCCAATCCCTTCGTGATTACCGCTGACCCCCGCGATATCGGGCTGGCCTGGTCCCCCGACGGAACGCAAATAGCCTACATGTCCGATCACGACGGCAACTGGGAGGTCTATGCGGTTACCGTGCCAGAGGGCCGGGTAAGGCGGCTGACCACTAACGAAGCCAGAGACGGCCTCCCCGCCTGGTCTCCCGACGGGCAACATATCGCTTTCGTCTCCGACCGCGACGGCATCTGGGCCCTTTATACCATGAAACCTGATGGCAGCGATCAAACCAAAATCTTCGACCTCGGGCCTGAGCACCCCGATTGGCTGGATCAGCGCATCTCCTGGGTGAGGTGAGTAACGAGTCAACGAGGAACGAGTTAACGAGTTGCTCGTTCCTCATTTGATCAGGAGACCTTGCAAGCCCTTCGGACCGAATAGCGAGCTTGACGTTTTGGGGCAAATAGTTTATACTATTAGCAAACGGGGCGTAGCGCAGATGGCCAGTACGCAGTATTTGGCTGAACCGACTTGCGGTGTGATCAATTCAAGCATGCATGGTTCAGAGCACAGTCCCGAGGTGTGAAATGGGAGCGCCGAAGAAGAAAGAGCAAATTCGGGCTCGTGAAATGCGCCAGCAGGGGCTTGCTATCACCGAAATTGCCAGAAGGCTGGGAGTATCAAAAGGGTCGGTATCGGTTTGGGTGCGGGACGTTCCCTTAACCGAGGAACAACGCCAAGCATTGAGGGAACGCGTGTGGGCCGGTCAAGTCGCTGGGCGGCAGAAGGCCCGTCTTGTCAACCAGCAGCGTCAAGCTGAGCACATGGCAGAGCTTAAACGCCGCGCGTATGAGATGACTGAGGTTCATTGGAATGAGCCCTTATTCGTCGCTGGAGTGATGCTTTATCAAGGGGAAGGGCGTCGGAGTGGAAATACCGAGATAGTCAATTCTGACCCCCGGTTTCTACGGCTATTCAAGCGGTGGGTTGACACCCACACCCCAGGATATGAGTTCACGCTAAGGATTCGCCTTTTCGATGACAATGACGAGGAAGAGAGCCTGGAGTACTGGACCTCGCAAGTGCCAGTGGAGCGAGTTATGATACGGCGACGTGAGGGTGGGAAACGCAGTAGCGGCAAGCTCCGTCATGGAATGGCAGGCCTATATGTTCATGCCAGTACGGACCTAAATCGTATATTGGGATACATATTCACAGCATTAACTGAACGCTTGTTGTAATCGGGGCGTAGCGCAGTCAGGTCAGCGCGCTTGGCTTGGGTCCAAGAGGTCGGCGGTTCGAGTCCGCCCGCCCCGACCAAACTAGCAGATGGCACTATCAGCTATCGGCCATCAGCTATCAGC
>Ga0209978_10001412_pt1 | contig 10155 bp, 10 predicted proteins | sample BentaG_FD_182805 | JGI IMG/M metagenome (GOLD analysis project Ga0209978, IMG submission 182805) | Deep subsurface microbial communities from South Atlantic Ocean to uncover new lineages of life (NeLLi) - Benguela_00093 metaG (SPAdes)... | ecosystem: Environmental > Aquatic > Marine > Oceanic >...
GTTTTCTATTTGTTTCGTTCGACTGGTAACAAAGATTCGGATTTTGCGAGGTTGTACGTGTCGAAAATGGTTTCCTTTGGATCGATTTGAAAACGTTGATTATGGACAGTGTAAAGAGAATCAGGTATGCGATGTGTGGAATCAAAAGCGTATATGCGTGCGTAAGTTCAAAGGGGACTGAAACGGGGAAGTAGAGGAGTGAGGGGAGTAAAACTGTTAGGGTGAGTACAGAGAGATGCGGGTGTAGCATATGGTTTTTTAGTAGCTTTTGTATGTCTTTTGTTTTAAGCATTACTGCCCCTGCGGCTACGAAGCTGCTCCATTCCAGGATGATGTTGGTTTGGCTAAATATGCAGATTGGTAGGCCGTACCATGTTGATGTTATGGGCGAGAGAAGTTGGGCTCCTTGTGCTTGTGCGCCGCCTGTTATGAAGTCTCCGATTAAGCTGTGTTGCGCCAATGCGGCGAAATAGGGTATTGCTTTGCTTCTGTATCGAATGAAGAGTGGGATGAATATTACTGTTGCAGTTATGATTGAGTGGGTTATGGTTCGGTGTTCCACGCCGGGGATTAGTATGTCTACGTCGGGTATCATCGAGAATAGGAATACGAGTGGGAGGTTGACTTCCTGTTTCAGAAGCTTAGCTGACCCTTTGGCGAATAAGTAGCCTAATGACAGGTGGCCTACAGCAAACATGTTGTTCCCCGAATCAACAATGCTGCCTCATAAATATTCTTTCTTCTTGATCGCGAAGCTTAAAACAAAAGAAGGGTGGGATGGCTTAGTAGCCATTGTTGAAGTCGTCTAACGTGTCTTTCAACTCTAAAGCATAGTCTCTGTCTTCGCCTCGTGGGTTGTTGCCCAGTGGGTGTGTCGATAGGAGTCGTCTGCGTCTTCTATTGTGTCAAGCACTAGTTGGGAGGTATATGCACCGTTTGCCACATTCAGTTTGGTGGCTATGAGCTAAGCTGCAAGCATGACTTTTTGCAGTGCCGATATAATTAATGAACGAAATCAATACGAGTTTCAACATGTGCACGACCTTTCTTAACGAACTTGCGGAGTTTTTTTGTCATGCGCGCACTATGAGACAAATTGGAAAACAATGGAAAAAACTACCAAAAAAGCTACCAAACACCTACCAAATCCCAGAAATCATAGAACTCGGAGAAGATAATTGGCAACACTGAAGAAAGTTGTATCAACCTTGGCTTTTCCGTATTTATTATTAAACTTAAGTGAACTGTTTCAGACTCAGAAACAGGAAATTCTTCTTGTGTCAACAAAACACAATCCTTCAGTCCAGACTATTCTTATCAACGATACGCGCGCCAAATATTGTTGATGCTTAGAGCAGTGCTTCAAAGTAATCAAAAAATAGAATAATCATCAGAACTATTCTTCTTAAAGAGGAATACGAATGGAGAGTAAAAAAGATCCGTAATGAAATCAATCACTTGGAGATTGCTGGGTATCATCATTCTCGGAGCAATAGCTTGGTTCCTCACAGAAAGTTGGGAAATCACCGCAACTGTGACCATACTATTTCATGTTATAAGAGTAATGCTATACTATTTTCATGAAAGGTTGTGGGATAGAATTGACTGGGGGCTTAAGTATAAAAATGAGTTGACAGAGAAAGAAAAGAAGAAAATGATGGAAAAATTGAGACGCCTTGGATATTTAGATTAAGGAAAAACGAGCGAACTCAACTTTTTTGTGTGTGTAGAGGGTTCAAATCCCACCGCCACACCAGTTTAGCTTAAGGTGAATGCAGGGCAACGTGCATCTTGACTTGTTCTCTGCAAAACTTTAAGATGAAACATATCAGAAGACTTGGGCTATTACACACACTTAGACACACTTTTTTCTGGTAGTTTTTTGCAGAAATTTTGCAAGTTAGTTTAACAATGGAATCCTACCAAATTGAAATGCGCGTGCGACCCAATTCTTGGTTAATAGACGAAGACATAAAAAATGAATGCGGAACCGAACAAGTCGCTCTAAAGAAGCCGCAATTTGACAACAATTCTGACTTTGTCAACAGATTTCAGACGCAAGTTCGACTTCATCTTAGCCCATTCCATATTCACTCACGCTGGAAAAACCCACATCCGCAAATGCCTCTCGGAAACCACAAAAGTCATGAAATCAAACACCATTTTTGCAGCAACTTTCATAGAAGGCAAACAGGACTATGAACGCGACGAATGGGTTTATCCTAGTGTCGTAACCTACAAAATGTCAACCATGAAAACACTTGCAAAGATTTTTGACCTATATTCTCAGCCTGTTAACTGGCAGCACCCTAACAACCATACACGGTTGCTTATATCTCCATACAAAAAAGAATATCCCGACACAACTCATTCAGAATTAACAGCGAACTAAAATATTACAAGTAACGAGTTGAACGATTAGAAAACAGCCTATATGTGAAAATAGGTTTGCAAATAAACAAGTTCATGAGAAAACTCAAACGTTAAGCTTATCCGTAATCATGTCGCAACCAAAAAAATCTTCTTCACAGATTGCAAAAAACGATTTTCTCATGATAATGCTCTGCGAAGATGCTGCAGCATGTTCTCCTTCCAAAGGTTAACGTCTTCATTTCGCAGGATGCAACCGGCAGCGTCTTGGTGGCCTCCTCCAGACGCTTGAACCAAGCCTGCGACAGTTGCTTCAGCTAAAGCGGCTAGGTTGGTTTTTATTTTGCTTTCTCTTCGCAAAGACACCTTTAGCGTTTTCTGAGTTTCCGGGGACATTACGGCGATTATCGTGTTTGGGTTGCTGTGCTGTAGCTGCGTGGCTATTTGGCTGGTAACGTTGAATTTCGGTTTGAGCGAGTAAAATACTACTCGGGCATCTAGATGAAACTCGGCTTCAGAGTCAAACTGTTCCAGATATTTTCTTAATTCTTCGTCAACTTCTCTCCTAAACCTGTGGAGGAGTCTGGCTTTTTTCGTTTTGCCTTCCAGCAACGCTGTAGGGTCATCCAATTGCAACGCTTCATTCAAAGCTTCAACCGCCACTCTTGCACCAGAATAGTCTGAGTGTTGATAGCCAGCGTTTACAAGATGTGCCATAATCATTAGGGGAGAGCGAAGCGCAGTTGGCTGGTCGATGGTTTTGAAAGGATAAAGAGAAGGATAACGGTGTCTCACTTCTTCCAGCAAGTCTCCGCATTCTTTAGCTCGATAATCTGCAACTGCGCCTACAGCACCTACCCAACACGCATCATCTTCCTTTGTGTAATGCTTGTATAGAACGTAAGAATAGCATGATGCGGGGATGTTTCTAAGATTAAAGTTCAACGGGTTTATGTGGACGCATCTTTCAGGCCACCTGAGAGATTTTGATTGAATATGATGGTCATATATCAACATACGTGCGCCAAGAAAGCTTAGAAGGTTCTTAATTTTCTCTATGGAATTTGTAAACGCGAGATCAACTGAGACTATAAATTTTGGTTTTTCTTCTTGTAGTTTCTTAAGAAGTCTCGGTGTTAGCTCAACTGAATGCTTCTCTGGCGAGGCGAAATTGAGAAATCCATGTGTGGTTTGCTTGGAAACCAGATTAAGGAGGGTTGCAGTGGCGCAGCAACCGTCCGCGTCGTCGTGAAAAAGTAAGAATGCAGAATCTTCCTTTAGAACATGGGATAACATTGCTTCGGATTGTTTAATGATTGCTGTCCATTTTTCCAAGCGTGGTCCAACTTCCGACAATTGCTAAAGACAAGCTACGTAGTTTTCTGTAGAGTGGTTTTTTAAGACTTGATGTAGCCGAGTTTCTCAAGTTTTCTAATTATCTTTTCCACATTGTTTCGCGAGTTAGCATGTTGTGTATCCAGCAGCACTTCGGGGTTCAGAGGTTCCTCGTAAGGATCTTGAATCCCTGTCATGTTAGTTATCTCTCCAGCGAGGGCTTTCTTGTAAAGCCCTTTCGGATCCCGTCGAATGCATTCTTTGATGGAGCAATTTAGGTAAACTTCGACGAATTTTGGCAGATGTTCTCTTGCGTAGGCTCTAGTGCTTCTGTAGGGCGAGATCAGAGAAACGATAGCGTTTACTCCATTTCTTGTTAGAAGTTTGCAGACGTAGATTATTCTTTTGTTGTGTGTGTCTCTGTCCTCTTTGCTGAAGCCTAGCCCCTTGCTAAGGTTTCTTCTCACTTCGTCGCCGTCAAACAGCTCCACCTTAAGATTCCTTTCCTTCAATTCACCAAGTAGTCTTTTAGCAATCGTTGTCTTCCCCGAACCAGGCAAGCCTGTCAGCCAAACCACAAATCCTTGATCTTCTTGGTTCATTCACGTCACCTCTTCAACAATTTTTCCTTCCATGTCTTCGGGAACTGTAATTCCCATGACTTTTAGCACGGTTGGAGCAAAATCCAACAGGTTTATGTCTTTTATTTTTGTGCCTCCCATTTTTCGTTTGGGATCATAATACAGGAAGGCTCCATAGTGGGAGTGTACAGCATCATCAGGGCCTTTGTCGTTTTCAGGTAGATAATATGAATCATAGCCTAAAGTTCCTGCTGAACGCCAGCTCAAGTCGTCAAAGTAGACTGTAAGGTCTGGATAGTCGCCTTTGCCGTTTGGATAGATTTCCTCAGGAGAGTACACTTTTGTGTCCCATTTTTCGCCTTTTGGCCCTCGAATGGCTTTCAAGTCGTCTGTTATTTGGTCTCTAAATTTCTCGTAGTTCTTAGGCTCTATGACTCCTTGGGGGTCTCTTCCTTTGATGTTAAAGAACATTCTTGCGTGGTAGCCGCCCCATCCCCAAGCTTGGGTTTTGGGCCAGTCAACTTCTGTTTTTGTAAGCGAAGTTCCTCTTGGCGGTGTTTTCTTGAGTTTTAGATATTCTTTTTCAATTAGCCACTGGTTGACGCAGAAGGCTCCTTTCATTCGTTTGACGCCGTGGTCTGATACTATAATCACTGAGGTGTTATCGTCTGTAAGTTTTAGTAGTTTGCCAATTTCGCTGTCGATGAGCTTGTAGTAGTCCAGAATGACGTGCTCGTATTTGTTGTTAGGTTTGTAAAGATGGTGTTCCTTGTCAAAGAATTTCCAGAATGCATGATGCACTCTGTCTACGCCTATTTCAACGAACATGAAGAAATGCCAAGGCTTGGTTTTAGCGAGATATCTCAGAACTGTGAAGTGTTGCTTTGTCATTTCGTGAAGCTGCTTTATCATCTTGTCTTTGTCATCTGTTCTAAACACAACGTCAAGAAGATACTCCCCAACCAACCGCTCAATCTCCTGCTTTAACGCCCGCGGATAGGTGTAGTCTTTATCAGCACTTGGAGTCATGAAACCTGATATTAAAAAGCCGTTGACTGGCTTTGGAGGATATGCTGGTGGTACGCCGACAACCGCCACTTTCTTGTCATGATCTCCTAAAATGTTCCAAACAGTTTTTTCCTTGATCGAATGGGAGTTGGCGAGCCAAATGTCGTTGTAGGTTCCGGGTTTGCGGTGGCGAAAGCCATAAATTCCAAGTTTTCCCGCGTTTTTGCTTGTAGCCATGACCATCCAAGCGGGAATCGTTATGGGCGGATTCGCACTCTCCATCCTTGCATGCACGCCGTCGTCAAGCATTCTTCTTATGTTCGGCATTTCGTCTGCAAATTGGTCGAACAGCAGTTCAGGCGGAGCACAATCCAAGCCAATTACCAAAACTCGTTTAGCTTTCATCTCTCTGCACTCCTATTCAACAAATGGATTTGGGTGCCTCGCAATTATTTCAGCAACTTCAGGACGCATCAGCTTCTTCGGTGGAATCTGTCCTTCTGAAAACATTTTCCGTATCTTTGTCCCACTAAAATTAATGTGCTCTTTTTCGCCATGAGGACATGCTTTCTCGTTGGTGACGGCGCCGCATCGCTTGCAGTAGAAGAACGACTTGAAAAACAACGGTGAAATGCCGAGATCTGGAAACTCGTCAAAGATTTTTTGAGCATCATAAGGACCATAGAAATTACCTACACCCGCATGGTCTCTGCCAACAATAAAGTGGGTGCAGCCGAAGTTTTTCCTAACAATGGCGTGAAAGATGGCTTCTCTTGGACCTGCATAGCGCATTTCGAAAGGTAAAATAGACATTACTACTGACTTTTTAAGGTAGTAGTTTTTCATCAAAGCATTATAAGCTTCGAGGATTACTTCGTCTTTGAAATCGCCTTTCTTCTTCTTACCAATCACAGGATTTATGAAAACTCCATCAACAAAAGCAAGCGCAGTCTTCTGCACGTACTCGTGCCCGAGATGCGGCGGATTCCGTGTCTGAAATCCCACAACGGTCTTCCAACCTTTCTCTTTGAATAACACTCTCGTTTCCAGAGGCTCTAACTTATATTGGTCATAGGGTCCTTGGGGTTCGTTGATTAAGTCGATTTTGCCTCCGAGAAAAACTTCTCCCAAGCCTTTAGTCATTACTACTCCAGGATGAGCCAAATCCAGTGTGCCAAATGTGTGGTTTGCCAGTTCATCTTTGTCAAAATTGTATTTCTCCTCAAGATGCATCAACGCCAAAGGCTTGCCATGGAAGTATAGTGCCATCTCGTCTCCTTCATCAAATCTCTCAGCTCTGCTCTTTGAAACGTCAAGTAAAATTGGAATTGTCCACGCTAAATCGCTGGGAAGCCGCATCAAATGCAATACTGCTTCAAGTTCTTCTCGGTTCATAAAACCCTCAAGAGGACTAAAAACTCCTTTAGCAATATTTTCGATATCGCTTGCAACTGCATCTGAAACTTCAATTTTCTCTAATCTTACAGCCGTTTCTAACGCTTTTTCCCTTTCTCGTTCTCTTGGAACCCTGTTTATTAGCTTGCCACTGTGTGGTTTTGGCATTTGATCCTCCCCGTCTAGTCAATGTAGCCTAGCGCTCTCAATCTTTCCTTGACTCTTTCTTTGTCTTCTTCGCTGAAGGGTTCTTCATCTTCTTCTTCAGCCATTATTTCTCGCAGCACGTAGGCGACGTAGCTTGAAACTGATGTGAAGCCTGTGTCTTTGATTCTTTCTTCAACTTTTTTGAAGAGAGGTGTAGGAATAGAGACTGTGGTGAATTTCTTTCTTTCTTGCTCTTTTTTCTTGGTCATGCTGGTTTCCTCTTAATTATATATCATTACTGGGAATGACTCTCGCATTTAAAGACTTTCATATCTCTAGACATGCATGCATAACGATCATTGGAAGCGAATAGTCTAGACATCCTTATCAAAACTAGGTATCGACGGTCGCCAGATCATCCTTGGTTTCTGACAGAATGACCAGTCAATACATCAAAAAATGGTTCTGGATGCTTTTCTAAAGAGATTATGAATGTTGTTTCTTGTTTGTTCTCGTATCCGGATTTCTGTCTTATTTTGGTCATTTTCTACAGAGAAAGTATGTGTCTTATGTTTCTTTAAAATGGTTTTCAGTTCTATAGAGATGTTATGGTCTACGGAGTGAGTGGTATTCCTACTGTTTTCTTCTTCTTTACCATGAGGAATGCAAGAGCAATAAACATGGCTGCCGTTGCTCCGATCGTTCCAAGCGGTATTTCTGGCACGGCGTTGAATGAAGTGGCTCTAATCTTTATGACATTTTCAACTCCTGATTTTTCCGTTCCTGTGGAGTCTTGAAAGAATACTTGGACTCCCCAGTCACCCAATTCATCTGGTACATGAGTATTTTGTGCATAGAATATGAGGGTGCTGCTGCCGTTGTTCCATTCCCCCATAGTCCCATTTGGCGAGACATTGACAACGTCTTCCCATGCGACTGGTCCATTTCCGTCAGGGGGTTCATGCCATCTGAACGTTACCTGCACCACGCTGGGGTCAAGCGTCCCCGCTGTTACTGTTACAGGTGTGCCTGGAGGAACATCAACTCCGTGGTGGTTTGAGGTTATGGCGTATCCTGTTCCTAATGTTTCCCATGGAGCATAGACTACGCTGATAAAAACTAGCAATTGTATGGATATCAGGGCGTACATTAATGTAAGTTTGAGCTTCAACTCGATTTTTCCTTCTTCATAGTTTTTTAGCAGTCGTTAAATATATATGTGCACGGTGAATAACTATAGACGATTTTATACGTTGTTCTAGACTTTGGCTTTGATGCTTGCCATCATTATTGTCTTAAGAATTTTGAAGCCGTCGGTGAGAGGGTTGAGATGTGAGCATCCATCCTTCCGTTTTCTAGAGGTGATCGGTATCTCCTGTACTGTGTTGCCGTTTTTTAGGGCTTTAACCGTTAGCTCTGTTTCCACTTGGTAACCTTTTGAGGTTATTTTGATTTGGTTGATTATTTTCTTTTTGAAGGCTCTGAACCCGGTTTGGCTGTCTGTGATGCGTTTTTGGGTGATGATTCGGATTAGGAGGTTGATTAGGTGGTTTCCAAGGATGTGAAGTTTCTTGGTTGAATTTTTTCCTTGTCCGTTTGTGAATCTAGATCCTATGACTATGTCCGCGCCGTTTAAGATTGGTATTAACAGTCTTTTTATGTCTGCTGGGTCGTGGGAACCGTCTGCGTCTATGGTGATTATGATGTCTCCTTTAGCGTGGTGAAAGCCTCGCCTTAGAGCGTAGCCTTTACCTTGATTTTTTCCATTGGTTAGGATGGTTGCTTTATGTCTATATGCCAGCTGTGCTGTTTTGTCTGTTGATCCATCGTCAACTACTATGATTTCATATGGAAGTTGGATTGCTTCTAGCGTCTTGTAGATTCTAGACAGCGTGTTTTCTATGGTTTTCTCTTCATTAAACGCAGGAATTACTACTGAAATTGTTGGGTTCAACCGTTTGTCCTCTATTTTGGATGGTTAAAATAAAATGTGAATGAGAGCTTTAAGTTCCCATGGTATATGGTTTCAGAAGCTGTTTCTAGAACTTTGGCGCAAATGTTCTATGCTGCGGGCAGGTTTGAAAGGAAATAAGAAGTGTAATGTTAAATGGGTGCTATAACTCGTAACAGAACCGTGACCATAAACGCTGCACCAAGAACGAGAGCTACCAGTCTTAGACGGCTTTTCTCGATTACGAAGTCTCCGAGTTGTTCTGAGTAGGGGGATATGAGTTCTGAGGTTACGAGGAGAATTATTGCTGTGACGGCTATCCAGAGGCTGATATCAGACATGGAGAGGGGAAATTGCATTGCCTAGGCTTCCAATGTTTGATACCATAATTCGATAGTTGCTAGATCAGGGGAAGCCGTATCCTTCGTTATGGTTACAAGTTTCCCGGATGCTTTTGAAAGGGCGCAGGCGATGGCGCTGGCTAAAGGGCAGCCTAGAAGGTGAACGCTTTTCAACCTGCGTTCGGGAGAGTAAAGGTCTTTGTAGATTGAATCTTCGATTTTAACATGTAGAAGGTTTTTTTCGTCGTAGATTTCGACGTTTCTAGCCAGTTCTAGGTTGCTCATAATTAGTTTTGGGAGCGTGTCGGGAAGGTTTTCAGGGTTGATTTTTGTGAAGTCGGTTCTTAATTCTTTTTCGAATAGGCTCATGACGCCGAATCCTGGAGGGGTGATGCATATTCCTTTTGGGTTTTCAAGTATGAACTGTTTTTTAGCCATTTCTTCTATGGTTGGCATTGTAGTGGTGTCTTCGGCTGAGATGAGGACGGTCATTTCTTTGAGTTCTTTGAGGTATTCTGGGAGGTAGATGTCTTTGGGGTATGGAGGTATGTAGAGGGCTTTGCCTTTGTATCCTAAGTCGTCTATGATTCTGTCGATGGTTGTGTATGATGAGATTGCGGTTGAGTCTAGGAGGGTTCCTTTTACGAATTTGATTGGTCTTATGAAGAAGAATAGGGCACCCCAGAATGTGAGGCCTAGGCCTATGAAGGCTAGGACCGTGGAGGAAGTGAATAAGGATCCTGTTAACGCTAGCGCGCCAATGATGAGCAGCAGGAATCCGATTTTGCCAGAAGGTATCTTTCTAGACTTTTGTAGCTGTATTTTTAGAAGTTCGTTTTCTTTTTGCACTGCTTGAAGCGATTCGATGAGATACTTTACCGTGGTGGGCTCAGTTTCGTTAGTTGTTTCTTTTCGTGTTTTATCCGAGTCTTTGGTTTTGTTAGAGGGCATCTGTTGCTCATCTGATGTTGTGGGAAAGCTTCTTATTAAAACTTCCAAATTAGCTTTGGGTTGTTTTGAACGTTTA
>Ga0209978_10001413_pt1 | contig 10150 bp, 8 predicted proteins | sample BentaG_FD_182805 | JGI IMG/M metagenome (GOLD analysis project Ga0209978, IMG submission 182805) | Deep subsurface microbial communities from South Atlantic Ocean to uncover new lineages of life (NeLLi) - Benguela_00093 metaG (SPAdes)... | ecosystem: Environmental > Aquatic > Marine > Oceanic >...
CTTTCTCCATTTGATTTAATACCATCGACCTCTTTTGCTCTTTCTTGTTCAATATCACCAACTCTTTCATATGGTGACATTTTCTCAGAACACTTAGATGGTGACAAAATCATAGAACATTAACAAACTACAAATCAGTCCGTGCGGAATGTAGTCGCGGGTTTGGGGAGAGGGTAACAGTTAGCCAAAGTGTTTGGTGAGGTAACAATCCTGGATTATGTGGTTATGAAATTGGAGTCCGGGATTCACATCGTCAACTCTTTGTCTGTGATTACAAGAGAATCTGCTACTTTACCACACCTACGTTGTTAATGTTTTTTTCAACATCTTCTACTGGTGAAACAACAGCCAGTTCATCCCCAATTGTGCTTATGAATCCTAGAGACTCCCCCAAATCTTTTATAGGGCAGACCTTTTAGTCAGATGGTCCAGAATCAGGGGGGTTACGCCGCCAACGCTATCGCGGTAATCTCAATATGAGCATCGGCTGGTAGAGATTTTACTTCTACCGTGGTACGGCCCGGCGGGTTGGCCTTGAAATATTCAGCGTAAATAGCGTTCATCTTGGAGAACTGGTTTAGATCCATCATGAAGACAAAAGTACTAACAACTAAGTCCATGTTGGAACCTGCTTCCTCAAGGATGGCTTTGATGTTCTCTAGGGTTTGCCTGGTCTCTGGCTCAATGCCTCCAGGGACTATTTGCTTGGTGGTGGGGTCCATCCCTTTTTCCCCAGCGACAAAGATGAAACCGCTAGCCTTAATTGCCTGGGAGTAAGGTCCCACCGGTGGGCCAGCCTTGTCCGTCTTGATAACCTGAATGGATTTCTGTGATACTTTTACCATTTTGCAGCCTCCTCACCGTGTTTTGTTTAATGAATTCTTTCTCTTGACACCTAAGAGACTATGCCCAAGATTCATAGCCATTCGCCAATCAAGAACTTCTGAGTGCCCTAGTCGAGCATTATAGCTCGATGTCAGATTTTGTTCAAGCTGACCTACCCCCTAAAAATCAGCCCAGCTATAATGTTAGCCTACATAGGTAGAAAGGGGATAGTTCACCGGATTGAACATTCCGTCATAAAGTGCAATCGTATAGAACCATACGCTTTAAAGACGGATTTGCCATAACTGATAATACAGAGGCTGTAAGTTTTTATTCGGCTGATTTACATAGTCAGACTGTGGTGGTATAATGTCAACAACACTTGATTAAAACAGAAATCGCGTTTGTTGACCTCCTTCACGCTTCCCAGCTATAATTCCCTCACAATCTTTGGTCTATAGGAGGCGTGATATGGTGATACTGTTTTTAATTGTGGGACTTGTTCTACTCGTCGCTGGTGGTGCCGGGCTTGTTCTAACCTATGCAAATTTCCCACTGGCTACTCTTGATTGGATTGAAGGTAATCTCACTTATGGAGTATTCACAGTCTTAGGCTTCGCGGTTATTATTCTGGCCACAATAATCCCTCGGGAAACGTAATAGATCGAAGCCAGGTGTGGTAAGGCCTAAACAGATAATAGTTGTTGTCAATTCGCAGAATATTGTGGATTTCTTCTCACGACTTTACGTGGATTAATCTTGATTTCCAGTTCCCGTACTGCAGGCCCAGTATCGTCTACCTTTGAGAAATCTGTAGGCTTTATCTTGAACTGTAGATTCGTGGTATCTCCTATCACTGACCGTTTGATAGTTTTCTAGGTCAAGAAACCTATAGTTATTGGGGTCAAGCAACAAGTTCTGAATAGCACATCGATTTGTCTTATATTTCATAGGTTGCCTCCTAGCTCTCTAAATCTTATTGTAGCCTTGGTTAGGACTTTTGTCTAGGTCATAGGAGAGACGGAGAGAACTCTGGCTTGACGGCTAGGATTGCCCCCTCTTCAAAGGGGAGGGGGAGGATATAAAAAAGGGGGGCTTCGCCCCTCTTAGACACTCTGTCATGTGAAACCTATGCTTGAACAAAATGACGAACTGTTCACGTTCCAACAACAGCGAAGGAGCATCAAATTCATTCAGCAGTTCGAGTCGACCAAGGTGAGCCGCGGGCTACCCTCTTCAAGCCTTTAAGCAAAACTTTTCGAGTGTCTTTGGCCGCTTCGTACGACCCGTATTGACGTACGGCTTCTAGGTAATTCACGGCATTCTCGTATAGACCGACTATGACCCTTTGAAGGGCAAGAAGACCAGCCTGCTTTAAGTCACGCCCCAATCGTTCTGTTAGTGTCAGACTAAGCTTCTGAGATAGCACCGTGATTCTGCTCATATCACAAGGAACAGCTAGAAAACGAATCACTAAACGTTCTATACACTCCGAATCCGTGGTGCACCTGCTGAACAGACCTGTCAAATCCCTTCCCCGTTCAACGAGCCACTTTTCTTTGAGTTCCTCATAATCCTCGTCTCTGACAGCTTTTGAGATGTCTCTAAGGCGTCCCCAGTTTTCCCCGACTGTCTCCTCCGCGAGAGTTTTTGCAATCGCATCATTATAGAAGCGCATTCTTTCCCAAATGTCGCTTCTGCCAGTATCTTGTAGATATTGCTTAGTGAAGGCAATTTCCTTAGGGAAGAAAGACTCTGGCATGGAAAGCTCTTTGTTAAGATCATAATTATGGTTTAGCCACGCGAGACCAAAAAGCTCGATATTTACAGCTATCATCTCTTTAAGAAAAATATCAAAGTCAACTCCTTGAAAGGAGGTGTCAGTCGCTTCTAACCAAATACTGGCGTCGGCAAAGAAGTATGCTGGGGATGCCTCATCATTGACCGCGGGACTAAAGATTTGGGACTCAAAGTATTCCCTACATACGTCCTCAGTAGTAAGCTTCCGTTTAGACTTTGAAGACTTCATGTAGTATCTTCCTCACTTCCGCTTGTGATGGAACAATACCATGGATTGAGGCTGAGGTCAACTAGGCTTAACCCCTATGATTAGACAGGTAAGGCGAGGAGCGTCTGGAGGGGTTCTTCGCGGACTGATTGAACTTTCTAGTAATTTGTTACCTGATTGCACAAAATAGCGGATCGTGACTTACCCCTGTACTACCAGATAGCCTTCACACCAGGGCTTATTTTTGTTAGAATTGGATTGATAAGATGAATTACTATTTAGGTGTGGACATTGGCTCGGTCAATGCCAAATTGTTGCTCATTGATGAGAGCGGCAGTATTATCCGGATTGGCACTGAAAGAATCACTGTCAATCCTAAGGTTGCGGTCAACTCACTACTTGCTGGATTGGGCGAAAAGTTTAAGCTTGAGGAGATTGTTGCTGCCGGTGTGTCCGGCTCAGGTAAAGCAGTTGTCCCGAGAGAGTTTGGCTGGGCGGAATACAGCGGTTCACTGGCCATGGCGTCGGGGCTTCTTCACGGTCATCCTGATGCCAAGACTATCATACAAATTGGCGGGCAGACCTCCCTGGTGATAGAGCTGGAAGACGGGTTAGGGAAGCCGTGGAAGGTGGCCTCAAATCCGCTTTGTGCTGCTGGTACGGGTAGGTTCCTTGAGCAGCAGGCCTATCGGCTTGGTATCAGCATGGACGACTTTGCCAACCTGGCGCTGCAGTGCCAGGGAAGCCCGCCGAGAATAGCCGCCAGATGTAGCGTTTTTGCCAAGAGCGACCTCATCCATCTGCAACAGAAGGGTGTTCCGGTTGAGGCGATGCTCTACGCACTCTGCGAAAGCATTGCCCGGATGGTCGCTTCTCTTCGGAAGGGGACCTTTGCTGAGCCAGTCTACTTTGTCGGTGGTGTTGCCGCCAACAGCGCCATAGTTAAAGCCATAAACGAGGTGCTCTCGGCCAGGAATGCACATCCAGTGCAGGTCATTGTTCCCGAAAATTATCCTTACATTGCGGCCCTGGGGGCAGCTTTACTCTCAATAGGGAAGAGTTCGCGAGTGGCTATGCTGCCAGAAGCCGATGCCCACCAGCGCTACTTTGAGATGCCCAGGCTTCAGACCGTTTCTCTAACGGGTAATAAGCCAAATGGGGAGATAAAGGGGCCATGCCCGGGCTATCTCGGTGTGGATGTCGGCTCGACCAGCACCAAGGCAGTGATACTTGATGAATCCGGGGAAGAAATTCTGGCCAAGAACTACCTGATGACCGCAGGCAGGCCGATTGATGCCGTCAAGCAGGTCTTCAGGAATCTGCTTCGGGATGGGGCGGGTAAGGTCAGTATAGCTGGCGTCGGTGTTACCGGCTCGGGGAGATACCTAGTCGGCAGCTTCATCGGGGCCGACCTGATTAAGAACGAGATTACCGCCCAGACAAGGGCCGCCGCCGAGATAGATGCCGAAGCCGACATTATCGAGATTGGCGGCCAGGACTCCAAGCTCGTCATCAAGAGGAACGGCATTGTCGTTGACTACCAGATGAACAAGGCGTGTGCTGCGGGAACGGGTAGCTTCATTGATGAACTGGCCGAAATGCTTGGTGTTTCCGTGAATAATGGGGATTTCGCCAGGCTGGCATTTACCGCACCCCACACTATCGACCTAGGGACAAGGTGTGCTGCCTTTATGGGGCAGGCAGTCCCGTCGGCACAGCAGGAGGGCGTGCCTCTGGAGGTCATTGCCGCCAGCCTTGCCAATTCCATCGCCAAGAACTATCTATCTAAAGTCGTCGGCACCAGAAAACTGGGTAATAAGATTATCCTCACCGGGGCGGTCTTCTATAACCAGGCTGTTATCTCTGCTTTTCAGCACCAGCTCAAGAAGAAGACCCTCACGGTCGCTGAGCACAGGGAAGTCAGCGGCGCCATCGGTGCCGCCCTTCTGGCCAGGGAGACATCCGGGCAGAGGTCAAAATTCAAGGGATTCCAGCAGGTCATTGATAGCGAGTGCACCCTGTCTGTATTCACCTGTAAGAAATGCGATAACAACTGCACCATCACCCGGATGCAGGTACCCAATGAGAGGCCGACCTTCTATGGCAGCCGTTGCGACCTCTTCGACAGTACCATCAGCCAAGGAAGGGCGGAGACCTTTTTTGACGAACGTGAAAAATTGCTCTTCCGGGAATACATGGAGGGTTCCAGCAGCGGGACTTCAGTGGGTATCCCCAGGGCGCTCCTGGTATATGACTACGCGCCGCTACTTATCGGTTTCCTCAATGCGCTTGGGGTGAGGGTTGTCCTCTCCAGCAAGACCACCAAAGAAATCATGGAGCAGGCGGCGGAGCTGAGCTACACCGACAACTGCTTCCCCATCAAGCTTCTGCACGGGCACGCCGCCACGCTTAATAATTGTGATTACATACTTTTTCCCTGTGCTATCCGGCTGGGCAGGAAAGATGGAGATGAAAACCAGAAATACGCCTGTCCCCTGGTCCAGGCCTCGCCGTTTATAATACGCCAGGCCCTCAACCTCGGTGAACGGCTGCTGGCCCCCATAATTGACTTCAGCCGGAGCGACGCTGAGACGCTAAACAACCTGGCCGACGTTGCGGTGAAGATGGGTTTCAACCGGAGGGAAGCCAAGAAAGCGGCCATCGCCGGTATTAGAGCCCAGCAAAAGTTCGAGGCGGACCGGGCAGCACTCGGCGAAAAGCTGTTAAAGCAGCTTCGCGAAAACGACCAACTGGGCGTGGTCCTCTTCTCCAGGTCTTACATGTCGCAGGACTCGGGGGCAAACCTCGGCATTACGGAAAAGCTGGCCCAGCTTGGCGTAGTGCCAATACCCATCGACTTTCTGCCCCTGGCTTCAGTGGACCCGAAGCAATACTCAGACCGGCCCTACTGGATGTGCGAGAGTAAGTTCATCGCCGGTGCGAGCATAGCTGCATCAGACCGAAAGCTATATGGGCTGGCATTGACCAACTTTGGCTGCGGCCCGAACTCGTTTATACTGCGAATTCTGGAGGACATCATGGGCGATAAGCCACTCGGGCAGCTGGAGATAGATGAGCACGCTGCCGAGGCCGGTATCATTACCCGGCTTGAGGCCTTCGTTGATACCATTAAAGGGTATGCCCGTTCGACTAAACAGCATGAGACCGTATACAGAGACATCTACCGGGGAACGAGTGCCTCCATCAACTCCAGGAAAACACTTCTTATACCCAGGATGGCGTCGCATGCTGAGGCTGTGGCGGCGGCAATGGAGGCATACGGGGTCAGGGCGGTGGTGCTCCCCGAGCCGGATGAACGCAATATCCTGTACAGTAACCAGGTGACATCGGGCACGGAGTGTTTGCCATTCCGGGTAACCCTGGGCGACTTCATGAGGTTCTATCATGAGGATGGCGCCGGGTTGAAGGATGTTGAGGGCTTTATGAGCGGGTCATTTGGCCCGTGCCGCATCGGCAAGTATGCTACCGAGCAGATGAGGGTCCTTAAAGATATCGGCTTTGATCTTCCCATACGGACTACGGTATCCAACAATGCCTATCATGATTTGGGCCTTGCCCCTGAATTTGAACGCCTCGCCTGGAAGGGTATAGTCGCCATAGACTACCTGCAGAAGCTCCTCTGGCACACCCGTCCCTACGAAATACAAAAGGGTTCGGCGGATAGACTCTTCGATGAATACACCGGTCGGATTGCCGACCATATCCGGAGGAAGGAGAATTTCGATGGCATCCTGAAGCAGGCATTAGGTGAGTTCAGGTCTGTAGTTGCCCCGGGTCGGCCAGCAAGACCACTAGTTGGCATTAATGGCGAAATATTTTTGCGTTCCAATGAGTTCAGCAATAGTAAACTGGTGAGGGTCTGCGAAGATGCCGGTCTTGAGGTCGTCGTTTCCCCTGTCGGCGAATGGATCAAATACACCTCCTACAGGAATGTTGAGGATGCCTTCAAATACCGGAAAATCAAGCAAATACTGAAAAGCTACATAAGGAAGCTGGTTCAGGAGCACGATGAGCACCGGGTAGCCAGTCATTTTCGGGAGATGGTGGATGGCAGGGAGCCATCGACAGCCGAGATACTGGCGAAATCGGCCCAATACCTGTCTCCTAGGTGTGGTAGCGAGGCAGTGCTCAGTATCGGCAGCGGCATTGAGTGGATAGAGCGCCCGGACTTCGCCGGTGTCATATCAGTCATGCCCCACGGCTGCATGCCCGGCGGAATTGTGGCGGCCATGGCGGAGAAGTTCAGCACGACTTACCAGAAGCCCTGGATTAGCCTGACCTATGACGGTTTTCTGGAGACCAATAATTCCGCCAGAATCAACGAGTTTGCCGAGCTGGTTAGGTTTTGCAGCGGCGACGCTAAAGAGCAGGTGGCAAAAGCGGTAAGGTAAGCTGTTCCCAAACAATCTGTCAAGCAAACGGGGTATTGATAGAGGAATGGAGAAGGGAATATAATCAGGCAAGGTCGCACAGTGCCCTTAACTACCGACCGCCTGCTCCCGCGGCTATGTTGTTGACAACTCTAACTCAATAAGTGGTACAACTATTGGGGGCAGGTCACTATGATTTAGAATGAATCTCAAAAAGACAGCGTCATATACAAAGAATACAGCATTACTTGGAGAGAGCGTCGTGGAGTACTGGTTACACTATTTTAGTAACAGACGCTTCCCAAAGAATCAGGAATTCTATGTTGTTTACACTAACGTGGATCACAGCATCCCCTTTCAGCCTAATTCAGCTCTTCACTATTGGCTTATTAATTTTAAGTTCATTCCAACTTCAATAAAATTAGGAGATGCAACATCTGGTGAGTCCTTTAATGATATTAGGCATGCATATGTGGATATTGCTAAGGAAGGGGGCGCTGCATTTAGGGAAGTACCGACAATTATGCCTCATTTTTCTGAGCATAGTGGATACGCATTGCACGTGGCTCAGACATTGCTAAAACCAATAAATTGCTCTCCCTCCCTGCATACAGCAGCTCCTTTTTTTGCATACAACCTAGGCGTAAAATATTTTCCTGAAAAAGAACCAGAGCTACGCCGACATATTGGGGGTGTTGTCTCAACTGTTATCAAAACAAAACTCCATGCCATGATTGATATTGCATTTGGCATGTTTCTTTCTAAAAAAGCAGTTAAAGATAAACTCGGCTTGGATTTCTATGATTTGGAATTTTTCTTTACTCAGGAACAAAAAAACAAGGATAACATCCCATATGAGCATATGTACAGAATGTACCATGAGATTAACGAATTAGAAAAGACAATGGAGGGTAAGGAAAGCAAGTTACTAAAGATTATGGAGCGCTATTTTCAAGAAATAGGCTTGCCTCGCGTTAAGCGAGAACAAAGTAACTGCCTCTATGATCTCGAACAGAAAGTGCTCGTCTATTCTCCCGAGTTAAAAGTTGGGAAAGGGCTGTTGTAGTATGCCTGTGCAGCGCTTTTTCTCCATCAGAGCCAAGTCATGAATATTGGCATTGTTACTGAAAACTACGGGCCCGTTTATGACGGGTACATGGTCTATGTAGCCAACCTGTTCCAGAATCTTACTAAAAAGGGGCACAACGTTTACGTCTTCGCCCCTCAGTATCCGCAATTCAATCCAAATAGTGAACCCCACGTAACCCGGGTTCCATCCATTTACTCCCGGGTCCTCCCGCCGTATCGGGTCTCGAAACCATGGGCTGCCAAGAACATTTTTCATCAACTTTTCCGGCAATTGCGTCTGGATATTGTCCATTCTCAAATTCCCTCTCTCATGATCTATCCCGCCTGCGCGGTCTCCAAAGAGCTTGGAATTCCTCATGTCGCTACATACCATACCTATCTGGAGCGATACATGACTCACTATGTCCCAATCGTCCCGCAGGTGCTTGCAAGGTGGCTGGCGAAGACCTATAGCCGTTCCGCGTGCAGCCGTACTGACTGCGTGATTGTCCCCTCAGTAGCCATTGGAAAGCTGCTCCAAGGGTATGGTATCGAGACGAAAACGGAGTACATCCCGCACGGGATCGATATCGAGACATTCAAAGATGCCAACGGCCTCAGTATCAGGAGGGAGTTCGGGCTAGAGAAGAGCGACAAAATCCTTATTTACGTGGGTCGGTTGACCAGTGAGAAGAATATCCGATTTCTTTTCACGGTGCTAAGCCGGCTATTGAGAGATAATACCGTGAGCCGCTTGAAGATGATCATCGTCGGGACAGGCAGGCACGAGACAGGGATCAAGAGGGAATGCTGCACTATGGGACTTAGCGAGGCTGTAATCTTCGCAGGCTTGGTTAAAGACCGTCGCCGGCTGGCAGATTTTTACGCCGCGGGAGACGTTTTCGTCTTCGCGTCGGTCACTGAAGTTTTCGGGTTAGTTCTACTGGAAGCCCAAGCCTGCGGCACACCAATCGTCGCTGTAGGCGAGGGCGGCGTCTGCAATGTGGTGGAAGATGGCCATGGCGGATTCCTGACGCGATTGGATGTGGAGCAGTTCACCGAGACAGTACGTAGGTTGCTCTTGGATCCTGAACTAAGGCGGGAACAATCTTGTAAGGCTCGGGAGCATGCAAACACGTTTTCTTTAGATGTCATGACCGAGAGTTTGCTAAGAGTGTACGAGTCCTTGGCGGAAGCCAAACGGACTACCTGAAGGAAGAAAAATACGGGTGACTTGCGGCCCGGTTATAAGATAGCGATGGTTTGAAGCGGTTGACCGGAGGTGTGACTTCGTTGCACATTTGTCCATAATGTTTACTCCCCTTGAGTTAACAATTACTCATTTTGTTAAGCCAAGCTCCACAACTCTCAGGCAGGTAACACTAGCCGTGCACGACTAGTGAATTATGTCCTTGACTGGGTATCCGAAAGGAGCTTAAGCTAGTCTGGCTTGTTGATTTTGGTGACACCCTGAACCTAAGTCAGGGTGTTATGATCAATCCATTTTCCAATGTCTCCAAAAGGGTTATCTGTTGTTGACACTCTACCACGGGTGTATAATTGCCGTAATCAAAAAGACTACTTAAAATCACCAAATCAAAGTAAATTAGAGGAATACTTATGAAAGCGATTGTATGCACAAAATACGGACCACCGGATGTTCTAGAGCTCAAAGAGGTAGAAAAACCTATTCCTAAGGACAATGAGGTACTCATAAAAATACATGCGACAACAGTTAATCGAACGGACTGCGCTATTCGAAAGGCTGAACCATTTATTTCAAGATTTGTCACTGGTCTCATAAGACCAAAGAAGACGATACTAGGGACTGAGTTTGCCGGTAAAATTGAAGCAGTTG
>Ga0209978_10001414_pt1 | contig 10146 bp, 5 predicted proteins | sample BentaG_FD_182805 | JGI IMG/M metagenome (GOLD analysis project Ga0209978, IMG submission 182805) | Deep subsurface microbial communities from South Atlantic Ocean to uncover new lineages of life (NeLLi) - Benguela_00093 metaG (SPAdes)... | ecosystem: Environmental > Aquatic > Marine > Oceanic >...
TAAATCAGCTTTTGTTGCTGAAGGTGTGAGTAAAGATGATGAAGGTATCGAAACGAATGTTGCAGAAAAAATAATTGAGCAATTAGTGGCGTTCGGAGTTAAACACGTTTATGGTATACCTGGAGATTCTAACCTACCTCTCCTCAATGCTATAAGAAAAAATGATAATATCGATTTTATTTTAACTCGACACGAAGAAACAGCGGCCTTTATGGCTTCTGCTCATGGAAAAATAACAGGTAAATTAGGTGTTTGTATGTCTATTGCTGGTCCTGGTGCAACAAATTTAATCACAGGATTGATGGATGCGGCTACTGATAGAAGCCCTGTATTAGCACTTGTAGGTCAAATACCTGAAGTATATCTTGGAAGCGAGGCTTTTCAAGAAATATCTCAAATCGCATTATTTCGCCCTTTCGCGGAATATGCTGAGACGGTAGCTAGAGCTAATCAAGCTATGAAGTTAACTATGATGGCAGCAAAATATGCTCTCAAGAAACCAGGGCTATCTGTATTGAGCTGTCCAACAGATGTACTAGCTGATAAGTTGGATGATCCCATTATTGAACCAGATAAGAGGATTTTTAGCAGTGAATCGGTTTCAGCGGATCAAGACATTCAAAAAGCTGTGGATCTAATTAACAGGTGTAATAGACCTGTTATTTTTGGAGGTTGGGGTTCCCGATTTTCGGGAAATCTGCTTATGGAGTTATCTAGAAAACTTAAAGCCCCAATTGCAACCACGTCTCGGGCTAAAGGTGTCGTTCATGAAACGTATCAATATTCCTTAGGGGTATTGGGTTCCATAGGTACGAAATATGCTGCCAAGGCTATTAGAGATTGTGATTTAATAATTATCATCGGTTCTGGTTTTAGACAAGCAAATTTAGTGTCTCCAGGTGTAAAGTTTGTGCAGATTGACAAGGATCCTACAAGAATCGGAAAGACATTTGATGTTCATGTTGGATTGGTCGGAGACGGGCATCGCGTTTTAGAAAAATTAGTGCCTTTAGTGGAAGAAAAAGAAGAAAATGAGGACTTCTTATCCCAAGTTTTCGACATGAAACTTCAGCATATGGAAGAATTAGAAAAGGAATCGAAAGATTTTTCGTTTCCTATCAATCCAGGTTTTGTGATACAAGCCTTAAGAAGACATATAGATACTAATGCGATTATAACCGTAGACGTAGGAGACCATACATATTGGTTTTACAAGAAATTCCTTTGTGAAGGGCATAAACCTTACTTAAATGCTAATATGGCAAGCATGGGTTTCGCTTTACCGGCAGCTTTAGCTGCAAAGTTGGACTTTCCCAATAGACAAGTAGTTTGTGTTGCGGGAGATGGTGGTTTTGGCATGTTAATGGCTGATTTCACCACTGCTGTAAGAGAAAAACTAAATATTGTTGCTATTGTGTTTAATGATGGTGTACTAAAGAACATTAAAAAGGAATTAGTACGCGATGGTTATCCAATATTTGGCGTTGCGTTTCCTAACCCAAATTTTGCCCAATTTGCTGAATCATGTGGAGGATTTGGCGTAAGGGTGGATAAGCCAGATAAGCTGGATGGAGCATTGCAGGAAGCCTTAAAGTCTGGTAAACCTGCTATCGTTGAGGTTATGATAGATCCAGATAAAACGGCTGCTTCTACCAAAAAGGTTGATTAACTGTTAGGTGAGAAATTATGAGTTTAAATATTAATACAAAGGTTAAGTTGAACAATGGTGTTGAGATGCCACTTTTCGGATTAGGCACATGGGAAATATCTGAAGGCGAAACTATTACCAATGCGGTACAATGGGCCATAAGTAATGGCTATAGACATATTGATACAGCATGGGTATATGGAAATGAAAATGGTGTTGGAAAGGGTTTAAGGTTCTCCCTAGAAGAGCAAACTGTTAAACGAGAAGAAATTTTTATTACTACAAAGCTTTGGGTTGATTCTTTTAAATACGAGAAGGCATTAGAAGCTTTTGATAGAAGTCTAAACAATTTAGGATTAGACTATGTGGATCTTTATTTGCTACACTGGCCAGTACCAGCCTATCGACAAGAAGCTTGGAAAGCTCTAGAATTCATTCTTAAAGAGGGTAAAGCTCGTTCAATTGGGGTTAGTAATTTTTATCAACATCATCTTGATGAATTACTAAGTGGAGCCGATATAATTCCTGCTGTAAATCAAGTTGAATTTTCTCCATATCTTTATTTAAAAGAGCTTAAAGAGTACTGTGACATTAAAGGGATAAGATTAGAAGCATATAGCCCCTTGACACGAGGTAGAAAGATAAAAGATTCAAAACTCCTGGATATAGCGAACAAATATAATAAATCTAGTGCTCAAATCCTAATACGTTGGGGTTTACAACATAAAGTTATAGAAATTCCAAAATCATCTAAAGAAGATCATATAATTGAAAATAGCAACATCTTTGATTTTACTATTTCCGAGGATGATATGGCTCTTTTAGATAAGTTCGATGAAGAATTGTATGTGGGATTATGGAATCCTACACAACCTCGATGGAAATAGAAAATATCTCTTTTTGATTTTTTTTTCTATTTTTCTGTTATCCAATTATCTCTGATATCTTTAATAGCAGTTCCTGGCATTACACCTTTAGGACACACTCTATTACAGACGAAAAACTTTTCACAAGCGGGAACAGCGTCATCTTGCAAAACCCGCGAGAGAACGCTTTTTTGTTTCTCGCTGTCGATTCTCGAATCTCTTATAAATCTATCTGATTTTGCTAACTGAGCTGGACCTAGATATCCCGGATTTTTTGCGTTTACAGGGCACATCCAGCATATTCCACATAATATGCAATAGACTAACCTTTCTATTTTCTTCATTTCGTTAGGCGATTGCGTCGATTCCGGGGCGATATCGTTCCAATCTTTTGTAAAGTAGGGTTCCACTTCTCGATAAAACTTCCAGAATGGTTCCATATCTACCACTAAATCTTTAATGACAGTCATATTTGGTAATGGTTCTATTAAAATTTCATTTTCTTGGTCCCAATCAGATGTATCTCCAAAAACTACTTCTGGAAGATTTATAGGTTTTTTAGCGGTTTTAACCGTTACTACTTGAGTTCTACAAGCTAGCATAGGAACTTTATCTATCGTCATTCCACAGCTACCACAGATTGCTCCTCTGCACGCATAACGGAAAGCGAAGGTAGAGTCGTGATAATCTTGTATGGAAAAAAGAGCATCTAAAACAGACATTTTGGGTGAGATTACGACATTAAACCGCTCATAGTGAGGTTTTGATTCCACTTCTTTTTGCCGGAATACCAAGAAAGTCTGATATGTCTTCATAAGGTAAACATTATAAAGGCTCTAATTAAACAATTTCCTAATAAATTAAAAGCTTATAGTAGTATAAACAAAAAAGATTTGAAAAACTTTCATTGTTGTGAACTCGATTCTATTATTGTTCAATTCAAACTAAATTTTTAAAAGAAATAGAAAAACATTATAAATTGAACTGATTGTTTATTAATCATTCAAAGTAATTAATATTAGACAGTTAAGGTCGAAATAAAACATAATTGATCCTATATGACTTTAGAGGAAATTGAAGAATCCCTATTAGAAAAGGCACGAGAGGAGGAAAGAAAGTATAATTGGGTAGAAGCTGCAAAGTCGTATGAAATAGTAGCGAAATCTTATTTGGATAAAAAAATGGTGAAAAAAGCGGCAGATGTTTACAATAAACTCGGAATTAGTTACAGATTTGCAATTGAAACAGCAGAAACTACCGAAGATTATTTAGAGCAAATCAATTGTGGGATCAAGGCTTATAGGAAAGCAATAAATCTCTTTAAGCAGACTAGAAATAAGCCAATGGAATTAGAATGTAGAGCAGAAATATTCTACATTAGTACATTTGTTACAGATTCTATTATGGAACAGAAAGAAATGCTTATCAGTTCAATGGAACTTTTCATTGAAGCAGGTGATCTCTTCTATAAGAGAGAAGATCAGAAAAGTATAGCAAGAACTTTAAGTCGTGGAGCATGGATTTCGAGTTTTTTACTAGTATATCTTAGCGATCCTAATGAGATCGAAAAAGTTTCTCAGAAATGCAGAGAAATAGCAAAAAGATCATGGGTATTATCAAAGGAGATTAAAAATATTCAATATACTGCCGAATCATTATTCGGGGAAGAGTTTTCAATTTTAGCTCAAATATTCACTACACCTTTTAAGGGGGATGAACGCTGGAAGGAATACTTCAGACAATTCCGTTTAAGGTGTGATGAAACTTTAAAGCTTTTTGATGATAGTGACAATTTTAGAGCCCTCGGAGTAATTTATTTGGTGGTTGGTGCAACATATTGTTGGTTTTCAGAACATTACATCGAGGATGAAAAAGAACAGACGGATAACTTTGATAAAGGATTAATTTTTCTCAAAAAAGCTTTATTTTTGGCCAGAGAAGCAAAGAATAAATGGCTTATAATACTTTCCCAATATTACTTGAACTGGATGGCTTTTCGTGCTCGTAAATTTAAAGATCTTCAGAAGAGAATAATGAGTGACCTTAAAGAAATTATGGAGTTAGGAAGAATATATTCAGGTTCATTTTCATCAATAAATTTTTTGTCCAATTTTCTACCAGCGTTCTATTATTCCAATCTTGCTCAAAGGAGTTTTTTCCCCACAACCCAGAGGAAGTCCTATGCAAAAAAAGGTATTGAATACGCTAAGGAGTCCCTAAAGATGGTTAAATCTCTACCATTTGCTGCATGGCCATACCAGATGCTTACTTGGTCATATTCCCAATTAGTAGTTCTCTCCTCGAGAGGAGATGATAGAGATGAATACTCTCAACTTATGCTTAAATATGCAAAGAAAGCTGAAAAAATTGGTGAAAAATATGAAGGAGGATTTACTAGAGCTGCCGAATTCTCTTCCCTCTATAGAGCATATAAAACTCTTGCAGATACTGCTCAAAATGTAGAAGAGAGAATTAAAATGCTGACAGCCGCAATAGATTCTCAGGAGAAGTATATGGATTATGCAACGGAATCTCGAACAGGTGTTATAGCAGCCCAAATGGGGTTAGGGCTCCTTTATGAAGAACTTGGTATTTTGACAAGAAGAAATGAGACAATATTTAGAGCAAGGGAATTATTTCTTGATGTAATTAAAGGTAGTCTTGATAGAAGATATTATTCTTACGCAGGTACAACATATGAATATATTGCGCGTATAGAGGATCGGTTAGGTAATCACACAACTTCAGCAGATTATTATCTGAAAGCTCAAGAAAATCACACAAAATCATTTGAAAGCATTGGATATCGACTACTAAAAAAAAGGATTAAGGAAAAAATAGACTATGCTCATGCGTGGAATCTGATTGAGATGGCTAAAGCAAATCATAGAAATGAAGGTCATTTAAAGGCAAAGGAATGCTATGAAAAGTCTAGTGAAATTTTGCAAAAAATCCCTAGGTATTCTTTTGAAGGATATTACAATGCTGCTTGGGCCTTGTTAGAAGAAGCAGAATTATTAAGTAAACAAGAAAGACAAGAGGAAGCAATAAATCAATATAAAGATACAATACAAGCTTTCGAGGAAACTATAAAAATACTTAGAAATGCGTTGGAAAAAGCTGAAGGGCAACCCGAAAGGGAACGCATAGACAAACTTCAGAAGGTAGCAAAAGTAAGAATAAATTATTGTGATGCTAGAATTAATTTAGAGGAAGCTAGAATTTTAGGGAAAACTGGGGATCACTCAACAGCTGCAGAAAAATTTGCTATGGCAGCATCCGTTTTTAGAACTGTGTGTACACGATATAAGTTAGAGAGAGAAAGAAAGGAACTTGAAGCTATATACTATTTATGCCGAGCTTGGGAAAGTATGGAGCTTGCAGAAAAATTTGAAGAACCAGAAAGGTTTAGTTATGCTGCAAATCTATTCACAAAAGCTAGTAAACTCTTTGTTGATACAAAATTAAAGTTATTGGCTTCAGGTAATTCAGCATTTTGCCAAGCTCTTGAATTAAGTTGTAAATTTGATGAATCAATGGATATTAGTATAAAAATGGATTTATATCCCAAAGTGAAATTGATGCTAAGTAAAGCAGCTTCTTCATATGGTAAAAGTGGCTTTGAAAATGTAGCAGATTGGGCTTTAGCTACTTCGATTTATTTTGATGCTGCTTGGCACTTAATTCAAGCTGATAAAGAACCGGATATCAGTAAAAAAGGAAGGTTATTAGGTATTGGATCAAATTATTTAAAGTCAACTTTAGAAATATTTAGCAAAGCGGGCTATAAGAATAAAGTTGTTGAGGTTCAAGACAGATTAAACAGAGTGGAGAAGGAAGAATCAATTCTTTTTTCAGCTTTAAGCACGATAAAAGAACCCTCAATCTCCCGCAGTACTTTGGGTATAATTGCTCCTTCTTGTCCTATCGAAAGCAGTCGTTCTCCTAGATTAGGTGAAGCCCGCCAGTTCACTGAAGAAGAAAGACGAGTATTAATAGAGAAAATGGAAAAGAAAAAAGAAGTATTTCAAAAAGATTTGGAAATAAAAGAACTAAAAAATACAATTAAAATATTTATAAGTTATGCGACCGAGGACTCTAAAAAATTTAAAATCCCTATAATCGCAAAGACCTTAACAAAGTACCCTCTAATCGAGACAGTTTTATATTGGGAAGAAGATCTTCATGATGATATATATGATTATATGGATTCAAATCTAGGAAAATGTGACATTTTTCTTTTATTTTGTTCCCAAAATGCTCTTAAATCTGATGCTGTAAAAATGGAATGGCGAGCAGCCCTAAAAATTAAGAAAAAAATTATACCCGTCTTTAGAAGAGAACAGGATATTCCGACATTACTTTCCACCAAATTGGGTGTTCAGTTTAACGAAAGTGATTTAGAAGGTACAAATAAAAGTATTTACGATCTGATTTTGAAAAAGTTAGAGATTTAATGATTGATTGGATTTATTATACTTTGACTCAGTTTTATTTTAAAAATCTAGTCAAATTATACTTAATGTTCATATTATTTTTTCACAAGATGATTTTTAAGTAGAGAAAAATGGAAAAGAAATGAACAAGATAATACATGATATTAAAATTTCTGAAAATTCTATACATCTAATCATCCAATATTTAGTATTTCCTTTCTTTTACTTCAAAAATTCCTAATACTACTGGTTTAGTTTTCAAATCTAAGCCATCTTTTACACGATATATCATCGAATGGTTAAGAAAATTATCGTCGTTACGAGAATCGTAGTCCCATCGATAATGACCGCCCCTACTTTCTTTTCTCCATAGAGCCGCATACGCAGTTGCTTCTGCTATATCTAAAAGACTTCGAAGTTCTAGATTTCGAAGTAATCCGTAGTTAAATCTACGATCTTCTGTAGAAACATTGACGTTTAAAAAATCTTTTTGTAAACCAACAAGGATTTCGTTCGCTTCTTTCAGATCATCGTGAGTTCTAAAAACTCCGACGTTTTTGTTCATAGTTTCGCCCATCATATTCTTGATATCTACTGGTTTTTTACCTGTGTTGCTATCCCAGCTTTTTAGAAGTTTTTCAACGTTTTCTAAAACACTCTCTTCAGCACTTTTTACCTCACTTAATGGAACTTTTTTAGGTAAACCAATTTCTAATAGCTTTCTTCCAATATAACGACCAAAGACAGCAGTTTCTAACAAAGAATTTCCACCCAAACGATTAGCACCGTGAACAGAAAGACAAGAACACTCACCAATTGTGTATAAACCTGGGAGATCTGTTTCTCCATATATGCCCTTATATTTTGTCCCGATCCCACCCATCGAATAATGCTGTCCAGGTTGTACGGGTATTGGTTCTTCAATAGGATCCACTCCAGCAAAGAAAATGGATATGTCTCTTATTCCCGGCAACCTTTCCTTTATGCGGTCAGCACCCAGATGAGTAAGGTCCAAATGAACATAAGCGTTTTCAAAACCTCTTCCCTCAAGAACTTCAATATCGTTAGCTCTTGCGACTATATCTCTTGGAGCAAGTTCCATTGCTTTTGGAGCGGTTTTTGCCATAAATCGTTCACCCTCTGTGTTAAATAAATATCCACCTTCTCCACGCGCACCTTCAGTTATTAAAATATTCGTACCATAAAGCGTCGTGGGGTGAAATTGTACGAACTCTATGTCTTGCATGGGAACTCCCGCACGAAACGCGGCACCTACACCATCACCCGTATTAATCAAGGCATTTGTAGAATGTTTAAAAATCCTACCGAATCCTCCTGTTGCTAATATGACATAGGAAGCTCGAAAAATTACGAGTTCACCTTTCGCTATATCTAATGTAATTACTCCTGCAATTTTTTCGTTGACGACTATTAAATCTATTAAAAAATATTCGTCAAAAAACTCTACACCATTTCTTACGCTCTGTTCATTTAATGTATGGAGTAAAGCGTGTCCTGTGCGATCTCCTGCATAGCAGGTTCGAGGGAATCCTGCTCCACCAAAGGGACGTTGAGCAATAAGCCCAGATTCCAATCTAGAAAATGGCGCTCCCATGCTTTCAAACTCTACAACGATTTTGGGCGCTTCTTTACACATGAACATCACTACATCTTGATCTGCGAGATAGTCTGAGCCTTTTACGGTGTCAAAAGCGTGTCCTTCTGGCGTGTCATTTTTGCTTTCTTCTAAATTACCCAACGCAGCATTAATTCCTCCTTGAGCCGCTCCTGAATGACTTCGGACGGGATAAACTTTGCTTATAACCGCGGTGTTCCATTTATCCGATAATTCTAAACCGGCTCTAAGCCCACTTAAACCGGCACCTACGACAACTACATCAAATTCTTCTACTCTCATTAAAAGTTAATATTCTTATATGATTAAAAAGATTTTACTAATAATCTATAAAAAAATGTGTTTAGAAAGGGGGCTTATTTTGGATTAATAATCAAAAATAAGTGCGTTTCCTTTTTTACCGGCAATTTTGATTAATCCCATCTTTCTTAAACAATAACTCATTTTTCGAGCTAAATTTAGTGGTTTTTTAAGTGAATATGCTAAATCTTTATTTGTAAATGGAGTCTTTAGACTTGTAGGCTTAAGCATGAGAAAATCCATGGGCGTGTAAAAAGCTTTTTTTTCCAATACTTTCACTAATTTCCGGTCGTATATCCTCCAACCATTTCTTCTCCAACTTCTACTCCCTTCATTTTTACGATATTCTTCTATCTGAACTAGGGGCAATTCAATAGTGAAATTTGGATTTGAAATTAATTCTGGAATTCTGATCAATTCTTCGAATATATCTACGTATGAGTTATGTTTTGGAGATAATCTCTTACTAATAGCTCTATTTGATTGAGATTCTACATTAATAATCCACTTGTCTTTTACAATTGGATGTATTAAAAGAATTTTATGATTAGCTATTAGTTTTTCTAGTTTTTTCTTAATTTGAGAAAAATTTTTCGTTTGTATCTCAATTAGAAGATTAGCTCGCACTATATCAATTATAAAATTTTCAACTGGTGCTTCAAGCTGGTCTTCTGACTCTTTATACCATAACTTTAAGTCAGAATGGAGAGAACTCTCATGTAAAGTTCCAATGCTTGATGAAAAATTACGGATCGGCTCGGTCACAATTTATATTTATTAGCTTACTAAATTAAAATGAATATAATATGGTAATATCCATAACATAAAAGTGTAAAATATGTTAATTTGTGAGTCGATCTACAAGTAGAGTTTTAAATGCTTGGATATCTTTCCAAGAAGTTGCACATCGTATCAAATTTCCTTTTTCGCTAATTTTAGTTAACCCACTATCAGTGACTTCGATTTTTAGATTTTCAATGTTAACCAAATCTTCAGAAAAACCGAGATAAATCGCTACTGTGTCAAATAGCACCGAAGTTTGATTATTCTTAACCATAATCAATTTGGGGATTAATTTCTTTTTCCATATATTATAGTTTTCCTTAATTGATTTAACTACTAAATTTTCGCATTCCATAAATCGCTCAAATAACGCTCCTGAGAGCACTATATCTCCACATGTGTCTAATGGCGTAATAATTTTCTCCCAAGGCGCCTGAAATACATCTCTACATGCTTTAATGTTCTTTTTCACATTAT
>Ga0209978_10001415_pt1 | contig 10144 bp, 10 predicted proteins | sample BentaG_FD_182805 | JGI IMG/M metagenome (GOLD analysis project Ga0209978, IMG submission 182805) | Deep subsurface microbial communities from South Atlantic Ocean to uncover new lineages of life (NeLLi) - Benguela_00093 metaG (SPAdes)... | ecosystem: Environmental > Aquatic > Marine > Oceanic >...
CTTCAGCATCTGGTCGGAGAGTCAGGGAAGGAATGTGAGCATTTGGCCCAGCTAGAATGCACCCTTTCGTGAATCCCCGAGGATGCGACCATGGATGGTAAGAGGTTGTCTTTGGGAGAGCTAAACCAAGAGATTGTCGACACGTAGTTCAAAGAGCGGGGCTGGTCAGTAGCTCGACTGGACAGCCCCGACGCGCCGACAAGCGCTTGTGTCTGCTCAGGTCTGATGGGTTGGCAAATCTCTCAGGATGTATCATCGTAGTATAGTGTCAACTGGTTTGCGGGCCAAGGCGCAGTTCAATACGTGCAGTCGGTAGGGCCGTTTCGGTCTGGTACGGACCGGTGAAGGAATCTGGTGGGACTCCCTTTCTTACGGAACAACTGGACAGGCGGAATATGGCAAGCCATCATTTTGCTGGTTGTCGCTTGCACTGCTTCGCCTGCCCAGCCCCCTACGCCCCTTGATACGACCCCCACACCCGTCTCCTTGTGGGCCCCGTCCCCAACTTCCGCTCAGGCACTCCCGGTTACGGCAACGACCACACCCACGGCTACCCCCGTACCAACCACAGCCCTGACCCCTACCTCAACAGCCGCCCCAGAAGACCGTTACGAGGCTCTCACGCGCGAGTACCCGCAGATCGAAGAATACATTCGTCTGGTTAGGGCGCGCGATACCATGCCTGAACCCGAGGCGATAACTGAACTGGAGCTGCTGATCTCCGAATATCCCGAGACTCCCGTAGCCCACGAAGCTCACCTGTGTCTGGCCAGATATTTCGCTTCGATCGGCGACTCGAGAGCCTACGATCACTACGGCACGGCCCTGGCTTTGGACAGCCCCCCGACCCTGAAATTGGAGTGGGCCCGATACCTCCAGGTCGCAGGGCGAAGGGAAGAAGCCTACACGGCTTTACGGCAGATCTTTCGCCGCTTCCCAGACGAGGCGCGGCCCGCTCTTGTGCCCCTGGCGGCCGACCCTCTGACCCTGGCCGCCGACCTTTTGGCTTTTGGCTTCCCGGAGGATGTCTTGGCAGTTCTTCCGGGCCCGATGGACTCGCCCAAGATCCTGGCCCTACGTGCCGCGGCCCTCATGGCTCTGGGTCGGACAGAGGAAGCCTTGGCCACGTACGAGGCGTGGCTGGCCATCGCCCCGGATAGCGTGGATGCCCGGCTGGGCAAGGCAGGAGCCTTGTCGCGGCTGGGCCGGAGCGAAGAAGCTCTTACCCTCTACGCTGCGTTACCCGCAACGGGAGCCCAGTTGGCGCGAGGCGAAATCCTCGAGGGGCTGGGCCGCAAAGCCGAAGCGTTGGAAGCGTACCTTCACCTCTCCGACCTCGTGGCTTGGTGGCGAGCGGCGGGCATCCTTGAGGAGCTCGGCAGGAGAAGTGAAGCCGTTCCTCTTTACGAGCAGGTGGCGCGCTCCTCCTCGGTTCTCGGCGACGACGCCGCCTACCGCCTTTGGGTGCTGGCCAAGCGCCTCGGCGACACGTCCCGCGCCGACGTTGCCCGGGAGATTCTCGAGGGCTTTTGGCCCAACTACTACACCCTCCTGGTGAGGGACACGGGGTTCAGAGGCGATATTGCTCCCGGCCTGGCCACCCCTGCCGAGGCGCGGCTCGTGGTGGAGAGAGCCCATGCCCTCGATCGGCTGGGGTATCCTGAGTGGGCGATAAGCGAGCTGGTTTACGCGGCGCGCGCCACAGATGATCCGGCGATGGACTTGGCCTTTGGCCAGGCCCTTTATGAGAGGGCCGCCTACCGCCAGGCCAGCCGGATAGGGGTGGCCATTCTGTCCCGCAAGGACTCCTCTCTCTGGACGCTGGCGGCCTGGCGACTGGCCTACCCGAAAGCCTATCCACAGGCGGTCGATACTGCAGCACGGGAGTTTGGCGTGGATCCTCTCCTCATCTGGTCCGTGATGCGACAGGAGAGCAGTTTTTATCCCGAGGCCGTCTCTGTCTCCTATGCCCAAGGGCTGATGCAGGTCATTCCTTCGACCCGCGATCTGATCGCCAGGGCCCTCGGCACCTCAGCAGGGCCCGAATCGATGTTCGATCCGGGGACCAGCATTCGCTTCGGGGCCTACTACCTGGGCGAGATGGTGCGGCGGTTCGGAGGGGATGTGGAGCACGCGGTGGCGGCCTACAACGGCGGCCCCACTACGGTCCAGCGCACACTGGACTATCCGATGGTGCGGGACCGTAACGACTTCTATCGCTGGCTTGCCAAGGCCCAGAGCCGGGAATTTGTCAACCGGGTGATGCTCAACTACGCAGTGTACCAGTGGCTGGAGCGCGTCGAGGTGACGGAGTACCACGGCCAACGGTTGCCGTTAGCCTGAGATTCATGACGGTCTGCAAAACAGGAGCCCCTTCCGTCCTCACTGGGGAAGGGACCGTTCTTTCTGGGATGGGCTGTTCAACCCCATGGCAAGCCCTCCGTTGAACAGTTCAGCGGGAGATAGCTATTCCAATATTCGCAAGCTCTCCGAGGGCCTCTGGAGGCTCACGGGAGGGTGGGAGAGGTACCGAAGAAGAGAATCGAGGCAGCCCTCGCGGACGGGATGTAAGCTGACAGCGCTGCCATCTGTTCCCAAGCTAGTAGACACCGTGGTATTGACTGGGTGCGGATTTCATATTATCTTAGTTGTGTCTCGCCCTACTTCGCTACACGGTTCTGAAGACGTGCGCATCGTCTTGGAGGCTGGCATGGCTCTTGAGGACAGCGCGGACCTAGTCTCCATCGGGGAACTCCTGATAGACAGAATCGCCATCGGTTCGGCCTGCCGGCGATTCTTTGGTGGCGCTCCGGCGAACGTTGCCGTCAACTACGCTCAATTGGGAAGTACGGCAGCTATCATCGCAAAAGTGGGCGCAGATTCGGCTGGGCGCTTCTTACTCGACACATTGAGGGCTCATGGCGTGCTTTCTGAGGGCGTGGTTGTTGATCCCAGACACCGGACTAGCGAGGTATACATCGACTTGGGGGAGACGCCCTCCCGCAGCATGCGGGATGCCGATATCCACTTGCGGCCTGGCGAGATCTCCGTCGACCTGCTAAGCAGGTGTCGAATTCTGCACACCTCAGTCTTCTCCTTAGCGCAGGAACCCTCCCGTTCGGCAGTGCGGGAGACGGTGAGGCTGGCGAAGGAAAGCGGGAAGCTGATTTCTTTGGAGCCCAACTATCGGTCTTGGATTTGGCCCCATCGGCAGGAGGCGCTTAGAACACTGGAAGAGCTAATGGTCTCGGTGGATGCGGTGAAACCTTCACTACAAGATGCCCGCTCCCTGTACGGTGAGATGGCGGCAGTGGAGTACCTTCACCTCTTCAGTGGGTTGGGTCCTTCTTTGGTGGTACTGACCCTGGGGCAAGAGGGATGCCTTGTCTACCACGAGGGCGAGATGATCAGGGTGCCCGGCTATGAGGTGGAGGTTGTAGACACCACTGGTGCAGGAGACGCTTTTTGGGCTGGCTTTCTCTTGAAGTGGCTAGGTGGCGAGACGCCGGTTGAGGCAGCTAGGTTTGGGAACGCTGTGGCAGCGTTGAAGGTGGGCACAGTGGGCGCCATCGCTCCTCTGCCTCCTGCAGAAGGCGTGTATGCTGAGTTGGAAGGTCGTTTGGCAGAGGTAAGAAGTCCAAAGGGTAGCGAAGATGCATCCCCATGACGTGAGGCCGGAATCCAGCGCCAAAGAGCCCGGGGAGGGCCTAGCCAATTGGTTCGATTGGGTCTCCGGGGGGTGCCAGGGGCCGCAACCCTCTCCACCTTTGCGAGAGGCGAAGAATCTAGGAACCCGTGAACACAGCCTGAGAAGGAGAAAAGGGGCTCTGCCCGAGCTCAAGACTCCCAGCGAGGCCGAAGTAGCCGACTTCCTAAGAGAGCGCTACCCATCTGGCCTTACCGTCGCGGTGGTCAGCTATCACACCAACCCTCTCTACGCTATCAAAGAGCGCGTCCGGGCTGAGGAGGGCATCGATATAGACCCTTTCGACCAGGGAGGCCAGGGAACTTATCAGGAGAGGGTGGCCTTCGAGCTGGCTGAGAGATTCGGCCTGCGGATTGTGAGTTTCACCCTGGCTCGCTCCTTTCTCACCAGAGCCCGGTACCTGAATATCCACCCACGAGCTCCCGTTGTTCCCATCCCGCACTCTGGGCGCTATGTGGAAGATGAGAGCGGCCTGGTCGAGAAGGAGAATATCTACTTCATAATAGATGAGCTGGTGGACAACACGGTGGACTACCTTGTTGAGAATGATGTCCAAGTAGACCTTTTCTCTGGGCACTATGCCACGGGCATGGCAGCCGCCTATAGACTCGCGCAGCGGTATGGGAAAGTCGTAGGTAGGGTGATACCCTATTCGGCTACCACTCACTCCCTGGGTTGGGATCGCTTCGTGGCTACCTACGACACCTATACAACCGCAGAATTGAAGAGATTCAATTTCGATCGTAGGCTTACGGAAGAGACGCGCGCTATGCAGGCGGCTGACTTGGTCGTGACTGTCGCCCCTGACGAGATTGAGACAGTTACTCATCCCAGCCTCTATGATGTCTCGGCCGAGAAGGTGGTTTCCGTCCCCGGGGGAGTGGACACCCAACTCTTTCATCCCTACAACCCAGCGCAGGATGAAGATGACGTCGCCACTCTACGAAGGAAGCATGGCATAGGCGAGGACGATCGGTTGATCCTGGCCATCGGTCGGCTGTGGGACTACCGAAGAAAGGGCGTAGATCTGGTGGTCGAGACCTTCGCGCGAGTGCAGGAAGCCATGGAGCCAGACGCCAGCGCTCTTCACTTGGCGCTGGTGGGAGTTCCGCCCCGTGATCACCCGTTGGCCCAGTGGCGGGAGTTGCGAAAGGAAGTGGAGGATCTAGTCCGTAGGAGCGGGGTAGAGAGTAGCACTTTGCTGGTAGAGATGGTGCCCCACGAGGTCGTTCCAGTTTGGCTTCACCTGACAGCCCTTTCAAGGGGGTTGGTCTTGGCGTTACCCAGAGTCGAGCCCTGGGGACTGATGAACCTGGAGGCGATGGCCACAGGCAATTTGGTGGTGACCATCGACCAGGGTGGGCCCCCCAACTACATCCAAAGTGGATATAACGGCTTGCTAGTGAATAGAGATGATCTTGAAGGCATAGTTCGGCGGGTAACCGAGGCCTTGAGGAACGAAGATCAAGCCAAGAAGATCAGGGAGAAGGCCCATCTCACCGCTTCAAAGGGGTACTCCTGGGCAGATGTGGCTGGCAGGTTCCTCTGGGCTCACCTCGACGCAATCACCAGAGAGAGGTCATGGGGCTGTAAGAAGTAGCGGGCTTCTTCCATCCTCACTCTGGAAGGGGCTGTTGTTGCTGGGATGGGGTCGTGGCGCGTAGGTCAGCGGTCAGCGTGGTCATAAACCGCGAGGGGCATACATGTAGGCTATGAACTCGTCGGCACCGATGTCGTAGAGGAATTCACGGAAACGGCAAGTAAGATCGTGGTTACCGCAGTCTCTGGGCAACCACGATTCCTTTACGGAACATTTTCCAGTCGTTCAGCTGTTCGTTGCCAAAACGTGGTTGATCTGAGTGTGGTTTGCGGTTACAATAGGCAGCATGTCAAGAACCAAGTTCCGAATGGGTCGGCGCCGGTTTCTGCAGAGCACTGGCGCAGCGGCGTTGGCTGCATTTCTGTCTAGTTGTGGCTTGTCCACCAATGGGCCGCCGCCCTCCCCCTCGCCCAGCCGTGTCACTCATCTGCCTTCACCCGCTACGACTTCTACTTCGTCCCCCGTAGCTACGCCAACCGCAACGGCCGCACGGGTCGATGCGTCTCAGTCGCCGTTGGCCTCGCCGCTGCCGACGCCCTTTCCCGCCGGTCCTCCCAGTAAGTTGGGCCTGTTCGTAGCCTGGAATCACCCTCAGATCATGGATCTGATCGCCACGCGCAATGTGACCTTGCTCAAAACGCTGGAGCTTGACCCGACTTTTCTGGCCGACGTCCGGGCTAGTTCGCCCGAGACGCTCATCGTGGGACGGGTGATGTTGGGGCAAGTCGACCTTAGTCGGGCCGGTATGGGTGCCGAAGCCCGCCGCGTGCTGGAGGCAGTGTTGCCCTTGGCGTTGGACGAGCGTCGCGTAGGGTTGGTGGATGCCTGGGAGGGGTTCAACGAACCGGTGGCCGGCGACGAGGACCAGATGCGTAGGCTGGCTGCTCTGGAGGCCGAGCGGGTGCGTCTGCTGGCCGAGAACGGCCTGAGGGCCGTGGTGGGCAACTTTGGCGCGGGGCAGCCGCCCCTGGAATGGTGGACTGCCTTCCGCCCAGCGTTGGAGGCGGCCCAGGCCCACGGAGGCTACCTGGGCCTGCACGAATACTCGGCACCGACGATGTGGTTCAATACCAATCGCGCCCCCCTGGACTTCCGCGCGGATTCAGCCGACGAGGGCTGGCTGACGTTGCGCTACCGCAAAGTCTACCGCCAGTTCCTCATCCCCTGGGGGCTACGCCTGCCGCTACTCATCACTGAATGCGGGGTGGATGGTTTGGTGACCGGGCGTCCCGGGCCACCCGGCAAGGGTTGGAAGGATTTCGCCGGCTACTGGGCCGAGCTGGGCATGGGCCAGGACGCAGCAGGCAATTACGTGGAACAGTTAGCCTGGTACGATAGCCAATTGCAGCAAGATGACTACGTGCTAGGCGCGGCAGTCTTCGCCATGACTGCTTTTCAAGGGTGGGAAAGCTACCAGCTTCAGGGCGAGGCGGCAGAGATTCTGCAGCAATACCTGTCGGTCCACACGGTCCACTAAATGTCTTGGCGACTCCTTGTTACGGATAATCACGCTTGGTCTGTCCCCTGCCGGGTGCGTCCTGAAGCTCTCATCCGCCGGTTGGTGAGAGGCTCCTGTGCAGGCGGGGATCAACATCTGGACGCAAAATTCCAAGGGGATGTGGAGGGCATTGGTGCTCTCGCCATATCTCCCAACTATGCAACCCATCAAACAATCTTCGCCGGAACCTATGACGGCGGCGTCTTCAAATCCACCAACGGCGGCTCCTCCTGGCAGGCCATGAACGCCGGGCTGACGGACTTCAGCATTCAGGCTCTGGCTCTCACCCCCACCACCCCGCCCACCTTATTTGCAGGCACCCAGGGCAGCAGTGTCTGGCAATACACCATCGAACTGCTTCATAAAACCTACCTTCCCTTCATCATGAAGAACCACTAGGGATCAGCCCGCCACAAAATCAAACGCCCCTTCCATCCTCACTCGGAAGCAGCACTTGCTTTGTCCGTAGAATTCCAAGGGTATCTCCCTCCCGCCTCCTCCTGGATTTTCACGGTGCCGCACTGTTGTGCTCAATAGCACTCGTTGCCATACTAAAACCATGAGTCATCCCCGTCACCCTAGAACCGATCTGGGGACTAGATCAGCCAGCGGTCACAGCGTCAACTTGAGAGAGCCCAAAGAGACGGATAGGAGTTCGCGGAGCCGTGAGGCTCTTAATGCCATCCTTATCCTAGTACCCATCTTGACCATCGCCGGCATAATGGTCTGGATGTTGCAGCCAGCCTCAGCGGCCACAGGGCTATTGCGGGTGGCCTCTGTCGATGCGGGGCAAGGCGAGACTTCCCATATCTATCTGCCATTGGTACTGAAGGCGTGGCCTCCCACGCCAACACCGACACCCACCCCCACGGCAACACCAATCCCTACAGCTACACCGGGGACTGTCATGGTGTATGATATGTATGGCAATGTTAGGGATTTGAATTGGGCTTGGGAGAAGTATGGGGTTTGGATAGAAGAGGCCAGCCCTGGGCTTGACGGTTCGGTGTTCCGCATAGTGGAGTTGAGAGAGCAATCAGGCCCCGCGAACATCGACGTGTGGGTCTTGGGCGAGGGAGGAGGGCCTATGGCGGGGGTAACCGTACGCAAGTCGTGGCCCGACGGCCAGGTCGAACAGATCACAGATCTTGATGGCAGAACGGGGTTCGGCATGGGGGGAGGAGACAAGCATCCTGAAGGAACCAGTGGTCCACTCTCCTTTGAAGTCGTGGCGAGTGCTGCTTCCGATGTCGGTCGGGGCTTTGGATGGCTGGGTGGTACGGCTCACGACCATTTCAACATAGTCTTCCGATTGGTGCGGTGAGGCAGCCTAAGGCGGTGAGGGATGCCATGAGTGATAAGGAATCGGCGGCTATGGCCACGATGAGCACACGCGCTGAGGCTGTACGCCTAACACCAACCGAGCGTCGCTTGCTGACGTGCTTAGTTCGCAATGCAGGACGGATCGTCAGTCACGGGGAACTCCTGGAGGAGATGTCACCTCCTCGTTGTGCCTGTAGATCCGAGGGTGATACTTGTGCTCGAAGATGGCTAGCCAAGTGATGGTCCCGATGATGGCGATGGCAAGGAAGATGGTGCAAAAGGATCTATCCAAGCAGTTCACCTGTCTCGGTCGCCTTTTCCTTGCCAGCCGCGCAGGCGGACATCCCGCCGTCTGTAGGGCGTCGCTCAGGGACCGCATAGGGCTGTAGAGTTCCTTTGAAGGCACTACGCGTCTGGGATGTCGAAACAATAACCGAGTCCACGAACGGTACGGAGATAGCGCGGTTTGCTGGAGTCGTCTCCCAGCGCCTTGCGAAGCATATGTACGTGAACATCCAGGGTTCTCGTATCTCCCATGTAGTTGGTTTGCCAGACGTTTTCCATCAGGAATTGGCGCGTCAGAACCTTTCCACGACTAGCCATGAAGACCTGCAAGAGTGTGCACATTTTTGGCGTGATGTGAATGCGCTTTCTGCCTCTAGTTAGGGAGCCCTCAGCCACGTTGAGAGACAGGCCTCCGAGCACTAAGTTCCGCTGGCTACCTCCACTGACTTTTGAGGGCGTCCTTTTTCTGTCTCTTGTTGGTTTCATCCTGTGCCTGGTTCCCCTCTCACCCTGCCGCAGAAGATCCTAGTGACCACTCAGCCGGTTTCTCCTCGGAAATAGAAGATACTGAAGGCTACTGCGAAGCCACCGAGGATGAGGATGTTCAACCAATCGCTTGTTGGGAAACCGGCAAAGATCAAGCCCCACAGAGTAACGAGAGTGCCCAGAATGGTCCAGACAATCTCCATCTGAACCACGATCTTCACCTTCTCCCAGGCCGTCTCCGTGTATGACAACCAGGAACTGGTTGCGAAACCCAGAATGGCTGCACCGATCGCTCGGTACCACTGCGGCTCCTGCATAGGTACACCGATCAGGTTCCCCCACACGTTGGGCATCAGCAAGTAAGCAAGCCCGAAGAGGGTAGCCAGGACGGCGTGGACCAGAAAGGTGATGTGCAACCCGGGCGAGATCCGCTTTTCCATACCTTTGCCTCCCGCGTCAAACACCTCGCTTTCAATGGTGCGATGTCGCCTGACTCCTTAGCCTCTCCCCTCTCACCCTGCCGCAGAAGAGGTAAGCCTGCCGTTCAGCACACCCCTATCTTTTCAGCTGCCCTGGACACAGGCACGAGCGGTACAAGCACTGGCGTTGTGGTGAACCTGCACTTCATACCACTGCCCTTCCGCAAACCACCCGATAGGCGGTACCATATCCGATGCGTATAACAGGAATTGGAGTTCTTCTTGCCGGCGGATTCCCGCTTGCCATGGTACAGACAAGACATCCTCCCATTTCCCGCCGCGGATCGGAGCTGTACCCATTTGCCAAACTCGATCATGAGGAGAAGATGTCCAATGCTGCCCGAGACGGTTCCCTTCCTCATCAACTCTGAACAGGTCAATTTGCCCAATTACTCGCCCATGCCTCCAAGGGCCTACCTTGAATAGGAAAACGGCATCTGGCTGTCCATCCGGCCCCAGCTGGCTCGGGCCTGGCCCTACTTGGTCGTCGCGCTTCCCCAAGAATGTTAGTTCAAGCTCCGTTGGTGGCCACGTCTTGCCGGCGTCCCACATCTTCTGATAGGTTCTGTATAGGCGAGGGAACAGTTTCTCACTTCTGCTCGGGCTGAGCTCAAAGCTTGGGCGTGCGCTGGGATCAAAATGATAGGGGAGCAGTTCGACAACCGCCCTGCCCCTTGCTAGCGCCGCATCGACAAAGAAGACAGAAAGATTGGGCAAAGCGAAATACACCCGAAGCTGCAGGCTCTCCCTGACTTTGCCCCTGAGCG
>Ga0209978_10001416_pt1 | contig 10142 bp, 8 predicted proteins | sample BentaG_FD_182805 | JGI IMG/M metagenome (GOLD analysis project Ga0209978, IMG submission 182805) | Deep subsurface microbial communities from South Atlantic Ocean to uncover new lineages of life (NeLLi) - Benguela_00093 metaG (SPAdes)... | ecosystem: Environmental > Aquatic > Marine > Oceanic >...
AGGCCTGCCGCAGCCAAGTTCCTCCCCCATGTCATAGTGTATTTCACTGCACGGCCCACAAGGTCCCGAATCACCAGCCGGGCCCCAGAAATTGTCCTCCTCACCAAATCGTAATATCCTCTCAACAGGGACTCCAACTTGTTGCCAAAATGCGAAAGATTCATCATCATCAAGATAAATAGTTATCCATAGTCGCTCTTCAGGCAATTTCAAATATTGGGTAACAAATTCCCAGGCCCAGGAAATAGTCTCTTTCTTAAAGTAGTCACCCACACTGAAATTCCCCAGCATCTCAAAAAAGGTAAGATGCTTTATATCACTCACAGCATCTATATCAGTAGTGCGAAAACACTTCTGACAGGATGTTAATCGCAAACTGGGAGCTTTCTCCAAACCCAGGAAATAAGGCTTCATCTGCACCATGCCAGCAGTGGTCAATAATAAGGTGGGATCTCCATGGGGAATTAAAGATGCACTAGGGATAGTCTTATGTCCCTTGTTTTCAAAGAATTTCAGAAAAATCCGTCTGATTTCGTCACTAGTCACTTGTAGCTACCGTTTCTGGCTTCAACATATAGTAGTTTAGCTATCAATTGATGCCTTAGTTCAACTATGCTAGCATAAACGCTAGCATCGGGCAAAGAGGCTGGTGTGAATGCAATCGATCTCAGAGGAATAAACATGACTGCCTGGTTTATGACACATGGCATCCGTATCTTGGCAATCATTTTAATCTCCATTATTCTGTGCCTTTTGCTACGCCACTTTGTGCCTCCCATGGTTAAGAAGTTTGTGTCTCAGCAAATGAAAAAACAGCCTAAGGGGGAAATTAAAAAAAGAGCCACTACCTTATCCTCATTTTTTACTAAGACAGGCACAGTAATTATTGCCATTTTCGCCATTTTCACCATACTCCCTGAATTTGAAGTGAACATTGCTGCAGCACTAGCTGGCCTTGGTATTGTGGGGATCGCTGTCGCTTTTGGTGCCCAAAATTTAATAAGGGACTTGCTCGCTGGCATATTTATCTTGCTAGAAGATCAATACCGCATAGGCGATGTAGTCAATGTTGCTGGCATCGGTGGTTTAGTTGAGGAAATAGGATTACGCCGTACTATCCTCAGAGATTTGGATGGCATAGTTCATTCCATTCCCAACGGTGAAATTAAAATAGCCAGCAATCTTACCAAGGGGTACTCTAGAGTGAACTTAAATATCTCCGTAGGCTACGGAGAAGACCTTGACCATGTTATCGAAGTCATAAATAGAGCATGTAAGGAAATGGCTGAAGACCCCAAATGGAGTGCAGACTTTGTGAGTACGCCAAAGGTGCTCCGGGTAGATAACTTAGGCGATTCAGGTATTGACATTAAAATACTGGGGGATACCAAACCAATCCGCCAATGGGATGTAATGGGAGAATTACGCCTCCGAATTAAAAGGACTTTTGACAAGGAAGGCATCGAAATTCCGTGGCCACATACCAAAGTCTATTTTGGTAACAGCCCTCTCCGCATAGAAAAAAACCAACCATCATCAACGGATTCTACAGATACAAAAGCTGAAACACATTAAACACAAGAGCTGCTAAGCTCAGCCACTAAAAATTCAAGGGCTAACTGGTCATTATATTTGCCAGTTTTAATGGCTATATCAGCTTCCAAAAGCTTATCATAAGCTCTTCTTATGTGCTCAAAATCATATAGTTTGGCTTGGCTGAGCGTTTTATCCAGAGCGTAAGGATGCAAACCTAATTTAGCTTGAAGTTGCTGCCGAGGCAAGCTTGAGCCCAGCTCTATGGCCCGCGCTATTAAACGGATTTGCCTGGTGATCATAGCCAGAATGTGCGTCGCTGAGATGCCTTCCTGATACAGCCAATGTAGCATCCGTTGAGCTATTTCCATTTTGCCTTCAACAATTGCGTCTACCAAAACAAAAATGTTAGTTTCTTGAGCATAGCCCACTAATTGCTTCACATCATCTTCACTGATAATACGCCCTTGAGCATAAAGACCCAGCTTCAGGATTTCATTATTCATCATCCACAAATTTCCACCGATAAGCTCAACCAGCAAATCCACAGCTTCAGGAGTAATACTACCTCCCTCCTCGCTTACTCGTTGTTGTACCCAGGATATTAACCTCTTACCTTGCAACAAGCGAAAGGCCTTCACCTCAGCTAATGGCGAAAGTTTCTTCAGCAAGGGGTTATTACCGCTTATTTTGCCATCAATCAGTATAAGCACAGTGGTTGATGCCATTTGTTCGATGTATGAAGCTAAACCTTCCCACTCTCCAAGTTCACTGGCAGCTTTGCTAGCAGTACGCCTATTAAGTCGTCTCTTACCTGGCTTTGGCTCAAACCTGCTTAGCAAACCATCAACCATAACTAAGCGATATGAGGACAAGAAAGGGATAGTGCCGCAATTCCCTTTAAGCTCACTCAAGGTTAGCTTTTGCCCATCTAGCCTGGCAGTATTAACTGCCAGCATTTGTGGGTCGCCTAAGCCAGCTTTAATCCTCCCAACAGCTTGATTAAGGGAGAAATCATCCTTGCCGTAAAAAATATAAAACATCCTTTAGTATTTTATCACAACGTAAAATCTCCCTGCTGAGAGGCTGAAGTATAAACATGCTAAAATATTAACCATGAAAGTTACCATTGTTGGGTTGCCAAAGAGCGGCAAGACAACTATTTTTAACGCCCTGACCAAAGGCAAGGCTGAAACCACCGCTTACTCCCCCTTCCTAACTCCAAACATAGGTGTGGCTAAAGTGCCTGATTCACGATTACCAACGTTGGGAAACATATTCCATCCCCAAAAAACCATCCCCGCTGAAGTAAGCTATGTAGATATTGCCGGCTCAGCTAAAGCTTCCAGCAGTAAGGGAGAAATGGAGGGAAAACTTTTGGGCTACCTGACTACTGCCGATGCCTTACTTCAAGTAGTTAGAGCTTTTGAAGATGAAAAAATACCCCACCCCGTGGGAAGCATAAACCCTAAGAGAGATATAGCAAACCTGGATTTAGAACTTGTTTTTTCCGATTTGGCCATCATTGAAAGAAGATTGGATAAACTGGAGACCAGCCTAAAAGGTGCTAAAGCATCGGAGCGTGAGCCATATTTGAAAGAGCAAGCTCTCTTAGAAAAAATCAAGGCGGCATTGGAAAAGGATATACCCCTAAGACAGCAGAGTTTATCTGGTGGCGAACTTAAAATGCTGTCTAATTACCAGTTTCTCACGGCTAAACCTATGTTAATTGCTCTTAACATTGGAGAGGCGCAAATACCAGAAACCTCACAATTAGAAAATGAGATAAAGTCACGTTATCCTCAATTTGCTGTGGTAGCTTTATGCGGCAAGCTGGAAATGGAATTAGGCCAACTCAGTGACACCGAGGCTAAGGAATTCCGTGAAGCTATGGGGCTAACCACACCAGCACTTGAGCAGGTTATTAACCTCTCCTATAATCTTTTGGGGCTAATTTCTTTCTTCACCACAGCTTCCGCTGAGTTAAAAGCCTGGACCATCCCCCATGGCACCACAGCACCAAAGGCAGCAGGAAAGGTACACACTGATATAGAAAGAGGCTTTATCAGAGCTGAAGTAATAAACTACACTGATTTGGAGAGATGTGGCAACTTGGCTGAGGCTCGAAAGAAAGGTTTACTTAGAACCGAAGGCAAGAACTATGTCGTCCAGGATGGCGATGTAATTACCTTTTTATTTAATGTTTGAACGAAATAGCATTTGGTTCCATAGATTTATCTGGCCAAATCTTAACCCCTTGAGGTAGCCTGTTGCCCTTCCCAATTCTTACATTATCTCCCAAAACACAGCCATCCCCAACCTCACTTCCCTCACCAACATAACAATTAGAGGCAAGTACACAGTTTCTAACTTTAGCTCCCTTGCTAACCTTACAGTTTTGCCATAATACTGCCCCTTCCACCGTAGCACCTTCCTCTATCCGACATGCAGGCCCTAAAACAACGGGCCCCTTTACCACACAATTCCTATCAATAAAACAACCACCACCAATTATCGCTGGCCCCTCAATTCGAGCTAAGGAATGAACAAAACCCCTATCCTCAAATCTCACACCCTTTTCACTGAGATAGCGATGAAGCAAATCATGATTTAACTTTAGGTATTTCTCCGGCGTGCCTATATCAATCCAATAAGTCTCAAATGGGTAGCTATAGAGAACCTGTCCTTTTTCTATAGCAGCAGGAAAGACATCATGCTCAAAGGTAAAGAAATCTTTGGGAGGGATGTAGTTTAAGATTTCCGGCTCCAGAATATAAATGCCCGCATTAATCATTTTGCTGGTTACCTCACCCCAGTTCGGCTTTTCTTTAAAATCTTTGACCCTGCCCTGGCTGTCTGTCTCCACTACTCCATAGCTAGTGGGATCCTCCACCGAAGTCAAAGCTATAGTCGCAGCAGCATTCCTCTCACAATGCAGATTTATCATGCTGCTTAGATCAAAATCAGTGAAAATATCGCCATTAAAAACAATATAAGAACTATCCAGAAACTTTTCAGCATTTTTTACTGCACCTGCCGAGCCCAGAGGTAATTCTTCCACCAGATAGCTTATTTTCACACCAAACCTACCGCCATCACCAAAATAACTTCGAATTTGCTCTGGCAGGTGACTCAATGTGAGGATAATTTCATTAACATTGTGCTTCTTGAGATAACCGATAAGATGCTCCAAGAAAGGATGATTTAATACGGGCACCATCGCCTTAGTCGTATTACAGCTAAGAGGACGCAGCCTGGTTGCTCTCCCACCAGCTAAAATAATGGCTTTCATTTTCTCCATGCCTGATGAAAACCAAAGTGCTCTAGCCACTCCTTTTGCTAAGTTTGAACCACGGGTGATAGCTGGTTATAGAATTCCTGTCCAACTCACCATTGATAAAATAATTAGCAACTCTTAGATAATCTGCCACTCTATCAGGCATAAGAAAGTGATTCTTAACATAGGTATGAGCCTTCTCTCCTATTGATTCTGCCTCACGTGGATTCTTCAATAAACGAACAATTTTTTTCGCCGCCTTTTTTGCTGAAGTAATAAAGAGCCCAGTTTCGCCTCCCCTGACCTGAATAGGAATTGCCCCCACCTCCCTGGTTATCACTGGCTTAGCCTTCCACATTGCTTCGGTAATAACCAGCCCAAAGCCCTCCCTGATAGAGGGTTGCAATATCACTCTTGCAGCTCTCTGCAGGGCATTGACCTCTAAAGCGCTAACCTGCACATCTTCAGGAAGCCTGATAACATGAATATCAGGGTCTCCTTTTGCCTCCTCGCGAGTTTGATCTAGTATCGTCGCTCCTTCAGGATCATCTGAAGCCATGCCCCCAGCTATTACCAGTTGGCAATTCATCTCTTTTTTGACCATTTTATATGCCCTGATGCTAGTATCAATGCCCTTCCAGGGATCAAACCTGCCTACCTGAACCAGTAAAGGAACACTCTGGTCTATCCCATATTTCTCCAATACTTTAGCAATTTCCTCAACACCTAGTTTCTTATTCTTCAGGGAAAGTGGGTCAATAAAGGGTGGAATTATATATTTCTGTAGCGGCCAACAGCCTATTACATAATGGGCGCCAGAGAATATAACAGCATCATAAAAATTTGCCCAAAATGTGATGAACTGCCATAACCCACGGTTGTTTTCCATAATGTCTTCCTCTACATCAAAGTGGCTCCTCCACAGCCACTTTTTATTTCCTCTCTTCAAATAGCGAGCTAAACCAAGTGGTTGCGGATCATGCACAACTGATATGTCCGGATTGTAGTTTTCGTAATCCTCAGCATAGATAGCAGCGTTTTCCTCCAAAACAGAGTAGTATATTTTTGTCATTTCAGGAGTGAGAGTGCCTTTCTTGCCCTGTAAAAGGTTATAGATAGTTTTCGTCACCTGGTAGAAAGACTCCGTGCCCGACATAACCTTCCATTCATCCTCTAACCCTAACTGGTTTAAGAATGGTACTTGAGAATAAAGCATCTCGGCTACACCTCCACCCACAGCTGTGGAGTTAACTTCCAATATCCTAGCTCCATTAAGCTTAGCCGCAAGCTTTCGTAGCTCCTCTATTCTCTCTTCACCCACTATAGGAATATAATCCTCGACAGGAGAAGCAGAGAAGGGTTGAAATCCCTTCCTTCGGCTATATGCAGTGCCATCTTCTAGAGGAAATCCGTTCTTAATCACCTCTTTAGCTGCTTCCTTTGTTTCACTTTTCATATTAACTACCTCCTGACTTAAAGGTCTCACTCAATATCCTGAGAAATTGATATACTTCCTCTGGCGAATCTAGGAAGTATTGAGCTACGGGCTCAGTATCCTCACCGCCTACATAAATGGAAATTCCGCCACTATCACCAACTGTGCGAAAACCATCGTAATCCGTTACATCGTCGCCAAAAAATACCATTAGTGGTTCCCTTTTCCACTTAAGATTTTGGGCTATAAAAGCTATAGCTTTGCCTTTGTCCCAATCCACTGCTGGCTTTACTTCGTACACTCTTTTCCCTTCACTAACTTTTATTTTGCCCGAAGTAGCGCGGGGTTTAATAATATTACAGAAGATTCTATTTAGCTCCTCTAGTTGCGCTTCATCTACCAGTCGGTAATGCAGGCTTAGTGTTAAACCTTTGTCTTCTATTATAGCCCCTCTAATGTCAGCTAGTTCCCTGCTGATATCCTGACACAAAGAACATATAACAGGCTGAGTTTTCTTAGCCACAGGGTTGACATAAGTAATGCCTAGCCCCTCTATCTCCAAACCATGGTTCCCAGCATAGATAATGCCCTTGATACTCACTCGTTTTCGTAAATCCTCCAGAGCTCTGCCACTTATAACTCCTAAGGTTAAACTGGGATTCTCAATCAGGTTTTGTAAGCACTCTTTAACCTGCAGTGATAACTTAGCTAATTCAGGCCTCCCTACAATAGGAGTTAACGTACCATCATAATCAATCAGCAATAATACATGCTCGGCTCTTTTAATCCTTGCCACAACAACATTGCTGCAAGAGAGAAGAGCTTTCATGCCAATTTCGCCAACTCTAGAATTATATCTGCGGCCCACTTATAGATGTTATTTTCCCTAATTATGTTCCTTTTTCTCCGCATCCGCTTATATCTCTCTATTCTGGGCATCTCCAGGGCCTCTTGCATTGAGTCTGCAAGATGGTCAATAGCATAAGGATTTATCAACAAGGCGTCATCAAGTTCTTTAGCAGCTCCAGCAAAACGGCTTAATAGCAAAACACCATCATTGTCATATCGGCTAGCGACAAACTCCTTGGCCACCAAATTCATGCCATCATGTAAAGAGCTTACTATACACAGGTTTGCCATACTCCTCAGAGCTGACAACGTAATTGTGGGTACAGGGCCGACCATGGTGATTATGGGTTCCCAATCTCCCAAGCCATGCTTCAGGTTTATCCTTCCCACCAGCGCATCTATTCTTTCTCCTAACTTTCTATAGATTGGTATTTCTGTGCGGCTGGGCACTGCCACTTGTATAAAGGTCATCTTTCCTTTATATTCTGGATACCTCTCAAAAAAACGGTCTATAGCCTTCAGCCTTTGGGGAATCCCTTTAATATAATCCAAACGGTCGATACTAACCCCAACAAGTTTATCATCTAGGCTTAACTCCTTTTTCAATCTCTCCATCTCTTCCTTTACCTCCACGCTTTGAGCCTCATTAGAAAGCTGCTCAAAATCTACGCTTATAGGAAAGGGGAGCACCTCCGTTTTCTTTCCCTCTACAGTGGCTTCGGATTTTTCATAGTTAACTTTGGATTCAGCGATAGTTCTATTTACTGTGGTGAGGAAATTACGACAATGGCGCACTGTATGGAAGCCTAAAAGGTCATTTCCTAAGAGGCCATCCAATATCTCTTCTCGCCAGGGACAGCTTTGAAAGACTTTTTGCCTGGGCCAGGGGATATGCCAAAATTGTGCTACAATAGTCTCTGGATTAGCTTTCTTTATTAAGCGCGGCAACAAGGCCAGATGATAATCTTGAATAAAAACCACCACTTTCCTATCCCCTATCTCCTCTAAAACACTTTGAGCAAAAATTTCATTCACCTTTTTATAAACATCCCATTGAGATTCATCAAATACAGGCTTGATATCAACAGCATGGCACAGAGGCCAGAGGGCCTGGTTGGAAAAACCATAATAGTAGCTATTCACCTCCTCCTCAGTTAACCACACTCGTTTTAAAGTATAATGTGGCTCTTCCGGAGGCATCATCACTTTGTTTTGAGAATCTACTGCGACCCTATCAGCATCACCACTACCATGAGCTATCCAAATACCACCTATAGCAGAAAGCACTGGATCCAGGGCTATAGTCATACCTCCAACTGCAGTTTCACATCTAATTTCATTGCCCTGATAACTGTGAATATATGGCTCGCGATTGGAGACAATTATAAAGGGGTAATCAGATAATTCTGCTTTCGCAGATTGACACAAACTTTCCTCATCCCACACCTGCCTAATTCGCATATAGCTATCTTTATGAAACACCCCTTTACCTTACCATAACCTTTGCGAATATCCAATACAGCTACAAAAACAGGACTTAAAGGTCCTCTATTAAGCTCGGCTTGAGGGAATTTAGACAATTTTTTAAATGAGCACACTGGTATTGATAAAATTCTGGTGCTGTGACATAATCACAGGAATTCTAAACCAAAAAATAGAGGTAAATGTACTATGAGCAATAAAACAACCAGTGATTTTGAAAAGGTGGTAGGCCACATCAACACCGCCTGTAAACAGCTAAATATTGATGACGCTTACCGTCTGCGGATGGGAAAATGCGAACGTGAGCTAACAGCCAATTTCCCCGTAAGAATGGACAATGGGAAAGTAATAATTTTCACTGGCTTCAGAGTCCAGCATAGTGACTCCCGCGGACCAAGCAAAGGTGGAATTCGCTACCATCCGGATGTTACTTTAGATGAAACTAAAGCTTTAGCAGCCCAGATGACTCTAAAGGCTGCGGTTGCCAATATACCTTACGGCGGAGCCAAAGGAAGTGTAATTTGCAATCCAAAGCTCATGTCCCAGAATGAATTGATGAGGCTGACCCGGCGCTATACCTGCGAAATCTCACTCCTAATAGGTCCTGAAAGAGATATCCCGGCTCCCGATGTAGGCACAAATCCTCAAATCATGGCATGGATTATGGATACCTATAGCATGGCCAAAGGCTATTCTGTCCCAGCGGTGGTCACGGGTAAACCTCTAGAACTAGGCGGTAGCAAGGGCAGGTTTGCAGCTACTGGCCGGGGCTGCATGATAAGTGCCCAATTAGCAGCCAAGCAAAAAAACTTGAGCCTTAAGGAAGCCACCGTAGCAGTTCAGGGCGCCGGCAATGTAGCTGCCTCAGCAGCCAAACTGCTAGCTAAAGAAGGTTGTCAAATCATAGCCATAAGCGATTCCAAAGGTGGGGTTTATAGTTCAAAAGGCCTAAACATAGAGAGTGTGCTCAATCACAAAAAAGAAACAAGCTCGGTAATCGATTTCAAGGGCGCTGACACTATAACTAATGCTGAACTTTTAACACTACCCTGTGACATCTTGGTGCCAGCAGCTATGGAAAACCAAATAACAGCAGATAATGCATCACAAATAAAGGCCAGGATTATTGTAGAAGGCGCCAACGGGCCAACTACTCCTGAAGCATCTAAAATCCTCTACGCTAACGGAATACTTGCTGTTCCGGATATATTAGCCAACATAGGTGGGGTAGTAGTATCATATTTTGAGTGGGTACAAAACATACAATCTCTCTTTTGGGAAGAAGAGGAGGTAAACGATAACCTACGAAGATTAATGACTAGTGCCTTTATGGAAGTATTGGGAATTAGTCAGGCGAAGAAAACAGATATGAGAAGTGCCGCCTACATGTTAGCGGTAAAGCGAGTGGCGGGTGCTATGGCCATAAGAGGAATATACCCCTAAATCATATAAACAGACACGGGGCTCCCAAAGGACATTTTAGTGAATACGGTGAAGATTATTCCCTGCCTTGACGTGCAAGATGGAAGAGTAGTTAAGGGAATAAAATTTGTAAACCTCAGAGAC
>Ga0209978_10001417_pt1 | contig 10141 bp, 12 predicted proteins | sample BentaG_FD_182805 | JGI IMG/M metagenome (GOLD analysis project Ga0209978, IMG submission 182805) | Deep subsurface microbial communities from South Atlantic Ocean to uncover new lineages of life (NeLLi) - Benguela_00093 metaG (SPAdes)... | ecosystem: Environmental > Aquatic > Marine > Oceanic >...
TGGAGGACCTTGCCTTGAAAGACCCTGATTTGGCCAGGGTCTATCAGAAGATAGTTGATCTGGAGGAAAAACTAGGTGTCGCATCACCCGCTCTCGAAAAAAAGATGGAGCCGCCTTCGGGGGCTGCGGAGAAAAAAGAGCCAAAGATAACTCCTCTATCTACCCCTAAAGTCGGGGAAAGAAAAGAGGAAGAAACTAAACAGGGAAAAGGCTCACCTCAGGCTCAAAAGGGGGAAAAGCCCCAGCCCCAGGGGGAAGAAGCTCCCGCGACTGACCAACTTGATGAGTTTCTCCAAAAGTGGGAGCTTGCGGTCAGGGAAGTTGAGAGTAGGCGAAAATATCTTGGCTCCATCATGCTGAAGGCAAAGGTTTTGAAGGTAGAGGGTAGCTCCGCTACCCTGGGACTGGCGAAACCGTTTCACCGGGAGAGCCTAAAAAAGAAAGAAAACGTTCGCCTTATTCAGGAAGTTCTCGACAAATTCGTCGGTTCTAACTTCACCCTCCGCTATGTCTTGCTTGAAGAGGAAAAAGAGAGAACGCCAGAGGAGGTTTCCTCCAGGAACAAACTAGCGGATCTGGTGGCCAGGACCACGGATCTTTTCCAAGGAGAAATAGTGGAGGATACAACCAGGAGGTAGTTTCGATGATAGAGGATGTTGCCAAACTCCTTCGGCAATTTCATGTTATGCAGGGGGAGATGAAGAAAATTCAGGAACAAATCGCCAGAGAAGAAGTTACTGGCTCTAGCGGCGGAGAAATGGTCAAGGTAACCATTAATGGCAAGTTTGAGGTGCTTGATGTGCAATTGGACAGGAAACTCTTGGAAGAGGGTAATGTAGATATGCTCGAGGGTATGATCGTCGCAGCGATGAACAACGCCGTGGCAAAGATGCAGGAGTTGCTCAAGGAGAAGGTGAAAGAACTCACCGGGGGACTAAATCTAGGGGAGCTGGGAATCCCCGGGCTTCTTAGTTAAGCCTTGTATTCCGACGATCTCCTCAGGACCTTGCTTTTCACATATCGAGGGTATCTAGACAAAGGGAAATGTGGAATTTGCTGGTGAGCTAACTCTTTCAGAAAGCTCTGGACAGGAGCTGAAATTTTGGGCAAAGCGTGATTGGCAAGCGTTTCTTGTACATCCCCCGCCAAGAGCCTGTAGCCCTTGTCCTGGAGGGGGTTGACACGAGGTTGGACTTGTATATAATTATAGTTCAAAAAAGGAGGGTGCAGGATGAAGATTAAGCCCCTGGGTAAGAGAATAGTGGTGAAAGCTCTGAAACAGGAAGAGAAAACAGAAGGAGGGATTTATCTACCTGAGACTGCCAGTAAGGAAAAACCCCAGCAGGGAAAGGTAACCGCGGTTGGAGCCGAGTTCAAAGGGGTTAAGATAGGCGACACAGTCATCTTTGCCAAATACGGGGGGACGGAGATAAAGATCGAAGACGAAGACTATCTCGTCCTCGGCGAGGATGATGTTTTGGGCGTAATAGAATAAAAGTAACAGGAGGGAATAAGAATGGCTAAGCAAATACTATTTAGAGCCGACGCCAGACAGGCTCTAGTGAGGGGTGTGGATCAGCTGGCTGACGCTGTCACCATTACCCTGGGTCCTAAAGGGCAAAACGTGGCTCTGGCCAAAAGTTTTGGTTCTCCCACCGTCACTGACGACGGGGTGACAGTAGCCAAGGACATTGAACTTAAGGATCCCAGTGAGAATGTAGGTGCGCAGCTAGTCAAAGAGGTAGCTGAAAAAACCAAAGATGTAGCCGGGGACGGAACGACTACAGCTACTCTTCTTACTCAATACATAATTCATCAAGGATTGAAACATGTCATGGCGGGGGTCAATCCCACTCATCTGAGAAAAGGAATAGAAAAAGCGGTAAATGCAACAGTAGATGAGATCAAGAAAATGAGCAAAGTGGTCAAGGACAAAACGGCCATCGGCCAGGTAGCCACAGTAGCTGCTTCCAACGATCTCGCCGTAGGTGATCTCATTGCTGATGCTATGGATAAGGTAGGAGAGGATGGAGTCATCACTATTGAAGAGGGTAAAACAGCCACCACCAACCTGGAAATTGTGGAAGGTATGCAGTTCGATAGAGGGTATTTGTCCCCTTATTTCATTACCAATCCCGATAAGATGGAAGTGGTGATGGAGGATGTCTACATTCTCCTACATGACAAGAAGATCAGCAATATGAAGGACCTACTTCCTCTTCTGGAGAAAGTGGCTAATACAGGTAAAGCCTTCCTCCTTATTTGTGAGGATGTGGAGGGCGAAGCCTTGGCTACCTTGGTGGTCAATAAGATCCGGGGAACTCTGAAGTGCGCCGCCGTCAAAGCTCCCGGCTTTGGAGATCGAAGGAAAGCCATGCTGGAGGATCTTGGTGTCCTTACCGGAGGCGAGGTGATAGCCGAAGATCTCGGCTTGAAACTGGAGAGTGTTGATATTTCTACGCTGGGCAAAGCCAAGCGAATAAAGATCGACAATGAGAATACCACCATTATTGAGGGTCAGGGTGAGCGGAAAAAGATCGAAGGTAGGATAGCTCAGATCAAACTTCAGAAAGATGATACAGATTCTGACTACGACCGAGAGAAGCTTGAGGAAAGATTGGCTAAGCTGGCTGGTGGAGTAGCGGTGATTAATGTGGGTGCCGCCACAGAAGCAGAGATGAAGACCAACAAAGCCAGAATTGAAGATGCTGTAGCTGCCACCAGAGCTGCTGTGGAAGAGGGAATAGTACCTGGGGGAGGGGTAACTCTTATCAGGGCTATTGCCGCTCTAGGTAAGGTGAAGGCGGATAATCCTGATGAGCAAATTGGAATAAGAATTATTCGGGATTCCCTCAGAGAGCCGCTTCGTAAGATTGCGGAAAATGCTGGTCTAGAAGGAGGGGTGGTGGCGGAAGAAGTCATGAAGAGACAGGGTTCGGTCGGGTTCAATGCAGAGACTGGGAAATACGAGGATCTATCAGAGGCTGGGGTCATCGATCCTGCCAAGGTGGTTCGAAGCACCATCCAGAATGCAGCCAGTGTTGCTACCCTTATTCTGACTACTGACGCTCTGGTTACTGACATACCGGAAGAAAAAGAAAAAGGACCTGGAATGCCTCCTGGAGGCATGGGAGGTATGCCACCTCAGTACTAAGCTGACAAAGGTAAATAGTGAACTTTGAGGGCAGAAGGATTCTCCTTCTGCCCTCTTCTATTTTTGGCTTGCCTCATTATCTGTGGCCTGTGCCGATGTGTCCAGACCTCCTAAAGTAATCTTGAGGACTCGCTATTTATTCTTACTTCCGCGTCTTTTTTTTGCTCTTTTTATACTTGGCCGGCGGATCTACCACCGTTGGATCTGGTAGCGGTTTTCCCTGAGTTAGGATACTAATTATTTGCATAACCAAGCTCAGGTCTCGCTTGCTTAATCTCTGACTCAGCCTCAATAGATCCTGCCTCTCTTTGTCTTTCAGCAAATCCTTTATCTCGCTGGGCAAAAGATTGAGCGAACGCAAGAACTTATGATCCTCAAAGAAGTATCCCAGGGGTACCGAGAAAGCTTTTCCTATCTTCTCCAGCATTTTAAGGGAAGGATATTGCTCTCCCCTTTCTATTTTCCCTATATAGGTATAATCTACCTTGCCCGGTACTTTTTGGGCAAACTCCTTCTGGGTCAATCCCAGGTTTTTCCTTATCTTCCGAAGTCTTTTCCCCACTGTTTCGATCATCATTTCTCCTCCTCTAACTTATACAAAACTTGATGGTCTTTCTGAGTAATAATACAAAGAAGCGATTAACTCTAGTAATTGTCAATTAAGACGGTGGAGTACCTACCCAGATAGCAATAGACTTTTGCTTAGCCGGATTCCTTGTTCTGTGGGGAAGAGTGGAGTGAAACCACATAAAATCCCCCTCTTCTTTCATGTTTCCCTCAGAGATCAAGACCACGGTGTACACCTGCAGGACTGGTAACTCAATACAGTATAACTAAATATATTTATTCTGCAAGTTCGCACATTAGACTCTCCTCTGCAATAACTCTGAACACCTCCTAATGTATAAAGATTTTGTGTCCCAATTCATCCCTGACAAGGTAATCCATATGTCCTACCATAGTAACTACGGGCCTCGGTGCTGAATAGGTCTTCTGTAAGAATCCCTAATACTCTACTTTCAAGAGGATCAATTCTGGGTGTGTAATGAACAAAATAGCTTCTCAAGAAAACATAATTGGCGAAAGGAAAATCCCATGCAAGTAGACAAAAGAGTTTTACTCAAGGCTTTTCTGAGAAGGGAAGATCTATGCAAGAAGTTATCGCCGGATCACATTAGATTGTTCTTACTCTTGGTAGTCTCTAGCGAAAAAGGCAAAAGGGAAGGGAAACTGAGCTGGGAGAATGTTAAGGAGTATTTGGGGGATAATTTCGGAAAGGATCGGTTGAAAAGAACAGCTTCAAGTTTAGAAAAGGTGGGGAGGAATCTTATTCGACTCTTTCCACTTGGATGGTGCAGTTTGTTACCACCGCTGCTATGGCTCCTACTGCAGCCAGGATAGGAGCAAGTAGAGCTCCTACTGCCGCAACTGTCAGAGGAATTTCCATTAAGATTTTCCCCTCCTGTTTTATGACGATCCTCCTGATATTTCCTTCATGAATTATTTCTCTAACCCGGCTCAGCAGCTCACTTCCCGAAATCTCAAATTCCTCTTTCCTGACTCCTCTGTCTGCCCCAACCCTTGCCCCGCATTGTGAGCAGAACTTGGCATTAGCAGGCAGCCTTGCCTGGCACTTTGCACAAACCGCTGTTTTTTGCATCATGTCTCCTTCCTGGACATCCTTGATGGTAAAGTAGCGTGGCGACGTTACGGGTTAATTATAGACCTGCTGGATTCTTTGTCAACGAGCTCAATTCTTTTGGCTAGAGTGGTACTGCACACTTTTCAAGGAACCGCTAGCGGGATAAAGAGAGGCTCTCCGAGCCCATTCTTACCAAATTCCCGGATGATGCCCTGGCCTTCGACTGAGGTAACCCATCCGATGTAGGCCATGGCCAGGACATAGTTGACGTAGGGGAATTTGGCTGGATTTACAGCAATGATACCGTAGGGATTGAAAAGATCAGGGTCCCCCTCCGAGAGCACCTCAAGGTCAAGTCTGTCTGAGTAGGCAAGGTAGGTGCCTCTATCTGCCAGGGTGTAGGCGAGTTTCTGGTTTGCTATTTGAATCACAGCACCCATTCCCTGACCCGCCTCCGAGTACCACGTACCTTGGGGCACAATTTTAGCCTTTTCCCATAGGGCCAGCTCTTTCTTATGAGTTCCTGAGTCATCTCCCCTTGAGACAAAGAAAGCCTCTGTGTGGGCGATCTTTCTCAAGGCCTCTTTGGCGTCTTTCATTCCGCGGATTTCCGCCGGATCGGCTGCCGAACCGATTATGAGAAAATCGTTGCACATAACATCTCTTCGATTGACGCCATACCCGTCGGAAAGGAATTTCTCCTCTGCCTCGCGGTCGTGAACAAAAACCACATCCACATCTCCATTGGAGGCGATCTTAAGGGCTTTGCCTGTCCCAACAGCGATGATGTCAACGCGGCAGTTGAATCTTTTTTCAAAAGGAGGATTTAGAGCCTGGAAAAGGCCGGAGTTATCGATACTGGTGGTACTGGAGACCTTCAATCTTTCCAGAGCAAGGCTTGAGGTAGCACTGGAAAAGATCAAAACCAAGGCTAGAGGTAGAATCGTCACCCACGGTCTCATTTGGCTTCTCCTTCCTTCAGTTGATTCTCGCCTTGTTTGTTGCTTTTTTCTTCTTGCCACTTCCTTTCTCCTTCTTTGATACTGTTCATGCTCTTTCTCAAGCCCTTTTCTTTGACCAATTTCCTGGCTGCCCAGGTCGTCCTTTGAGACGGAGATGGCGAGTCTTTTCCAGATTGGCTTTCAAGAAAGGCACTCCCCTTCTTTAGAATATCATACCGCGGAAGCCTGTCAAGAACATCTGGCCACCTTGGTAAGTTTGGGTCATAATAACTCCATTTTGGTTATCCTAGGGCTTGACTTTTTGAGGTGTTCTGCTAGGGTTCTTCCAGTGCTCGGGAAGGAAGAACTCTATGAGCTATTTCACTGAGGGCCTCTTCACTGCTGGCCGCCTTCTTTTTGCTGTGGATCCTGAGGTCTACGGGATTGTTGGCCGCTCGCTGAGGATTTCTCTCACCGCCACATTTTTTGCCAGCCTGGTGGGAATCCCTCTCGGTTTCCTTGTTGGGTCGAGGGATTTTCGGGGAAAGGCTATTGTGGTCATCGTTGTCCACACTCTTATGGCACTTCCTACCGTGGTGGTGGGTCTTTTAGGCTATGCTATTCTCTCAAGGCAGGCTCCTTTAGGTTTCCTTGAGCTTCTCTTTACTCCTCGAGCCATCATTATGGGCGAGTTCATTCTCTCACTGCCTATTATTACGGCTCTGACCATCTCAGCAATTCACGGACTTGATCGGCGGGCAGTTCTCACAGCTCAGACTCTGGGAGCGGGAAAGTTCCGGGTAGCCTGGACGAGTTTGATGGAAGCACGATATTCTGTTCTGGCGGCAGTCATTGTGGGCTTTGGACGGGCAGCATCTGAGGTAGGGTCCGCCATGATGCTGGGGGGCAACATTCGATTCTATACCCGAACTATGACTACTGCGATTGCTCTAGAAACCAGCAAGGGAGAATTTGGATTTGCTCTGGCCCTGGGGCTATTTTTGCTTCTGGTGGTATTCTCGGTGAATATTCTCCTCCACCTTTTTCAGATGAAGGGTAGGGTAAGATGATGATGTCCGCACGTCATCCGCAGTTTGAGCTTCTGGACATTGTCCACCGGTACGATGGGAAGAAAGCTCTGGAGATCGGTCATTTGGTCCTGCATGGAGGTGAGATTTACGGATTTGTGGGGCCCAATGGCTCGGGGAAAACCACGCTTCTGTACATTATGAATCTACTCCTTCGACCCACCGAGGGCCAGATATTTTTTGAAGGAAAACCTATCTATCAAGATGCAAACTGCAGAAGCTCGGCCCAAAGAAAGATGACCATGGTTCTACAGAACCCATATCTATTTGATACCACCGTGGAAAAAAACCTGGAGTATTCCCTCAAGCTCAGGGGGCTGCCTAGAGAAAAGCGCCTCGGCCTCGTCCGGGATGCTCTGGATGAGGTGGGTCTTGTGGGCTTTGAGAAGCGAAGGGCAAGGCAGCTCTCGGGTGGGGAAGTACAACTGGTGGCATTAGCCAGAGCCCTGGCTCTCGGTCCCAGGGTTCTTTTTCTGGACGAGCCCACTGCCAATGTTGATGCCAAGCGCATCCGGCAGCTAGAAAATATTATCACAAAGATTAACCGGGAGCGAGGTACCACTGTTGTTCTCACCACTCACAATCTGGATGAGGCCTATCGAATAGCTCACAGAGTTTTCTCCCTCTTCGAAGGAAACCTGGTTTCTCCAACCATGCATAATCTCTTCAAAGGGGCTATTCGCACCTCCCCAGAGGGAACCTGCTTCGACACGGGGAAGATAAGAATCCAGATTCCTTCTGAATACAAGGATTCTGAATCAGAGCATGCTACGGTGGATCCGGATGAGATTATTCTGTCCCGGGAGCCTTTTGTTTCCAGTGCGCGCAACAGTTTTGCTGGTGCCATCGTCCAGATATCTTCTGAGGGGGATAGGGTATATCTGGACGTTGAGTCAGGTGAAGTATTCAGGGTCGAGATTACCGGTCAATCTTTCCGGGAGATGGGGTTAAATGTCAGATCCAGAATCTACCTTACGTTCAAAGCAACCTCGGTGCACATTCTTTAGCCAAAACATGAATGAGGAGTGAAGAGCATGGAGAAAGAAATGCTGACAGCCAGGGAAGTGGCAGCGTATCTTAATATCAATGAGAAGATGGTCTACCGTCTGGTTCGAGAAGCTCGCCTGCCGGGGACTCAGATTACAGGAAAATGGACCTTTTCTCGGCCTCTCATTCGAAACTGGGTCGAATCACAGTCTCTTCATAAGCTGAAGGTTCCCCACCCGGCCCCTCATCCTTCCTCGCTTCCCTCTCATAACCTGTTTATTGCGGGAAGCAACGATCTTATCATGGAGAAGATGCAAACTCATCTCCTCAAAGGGTTCTCTCCGGGGATCGTGACCTACATGGCCAATACAGGAAGCCTGGGAGGGCTGAGGGCTCTTCATCTGGGACGGGCCCATATGGCAGGCGTGCATCTTTATCATCCCCAGACCAAAGAATACAATATTCCCTACTTGAAAGATTTCCTCCCCGAAGAAGAAGTTCTTGTCTTCCATCTTGCCTGTAGGAACCAGGGATTCATCTTGAATCCGCATCGGAGTGCTTTTTTTGAAGGCGTGGGAGATCTAGCTTCCTCCGATATGCGATTGGTTAACAGGGAGCCAGGATCAGGAACCCGGTTGCTCCTGGATCACCTTCTGGCAGAGGAAGGTATTAGCCCGAGGAAGGTCCGTGGATATCCTCACGAAGTCTTCACACATATGGAGGTGGGGCTGGCAGTTTTGCGTGGTGAGGCAGACGTCGGACTTGGCATACAACCAGTGGCAGAGCGCCTTCACCTTAAGTTCCTGCCCATAACCACTGAGCGTTATGATTTGGTAGTACCCAAAGAAAACCTTTCAATCAAGGGCGTTCAGGTATTCTTGAATCTCCTCCACTCAGCCAGGTTCTCTAAGTTGGCCGGTGATCTTGTCGGATATGACCTGAAAGACTCGGGCAAGATGGTCCACTAGCTTCAGCTCGCATAATGGCAGCCTTTGCCACCAGATGTTCATTTTCCTAAAGGACGAGTCATTTCCCCAGAATAGCCTCTTTTGCGAGCGGCCTGCGGTGAGTCAAAAATATAGCGTGAGCTCAGGAAGAAGTCAATCTACAAACTTGCGCTCCAGCCAAATACGGATAAACTTACAAGGGGACGTGGAAGGCCCCTTGGCGAGATAGCGGAGGTGGTGAAATGCCAGAAAACAAGCCCATACTGGTATTAGGCAGTATCAATATGGATTTTGTGGTCAAGGCAGAGAGAGTCCCCAAGCCAGGAGAAACTCTTATGGGTTCTCACTTTTCCATAATTCCAGGGGGTAAGGGAGCCAACCAAGCGGTCTCAATTGCCCGTCTTGGCGGGAAGGTAGTTTTAGGTGGATGCCTGGGCGGTGATTCTCTGGGACAAAAGTTGAAAGAAGGGTTAGACAAAGAAGGAGTGATCACTGACTATCTTACAATAGATAGAGAGCAGCACTCAGGAGTCACGATGATCATTATTGATGAAGACGGAGATAATAGTATTGTTCTGGATCCTGGAGCAAACATGAAATTCTCACCCGAGCGCGCTGTTTGCCTCAAAGAGGTTCTTCCTGAGGTAAGTGTTGTCCTGGCTCAACTTGAAATACCGATTGAGACAGTTGGTTTTGTTTTTCAGGAAGCAAAGAAACTGAAAATAACAACTGTTTTGGATGCAGGTCCAGCCAGACCGCTCTCTCCTTCTCTTCTACGTAATGTAGATATTCTCTCTCCCAATCAGACAGAGCTGGCAACTTTACTCAAGCGCGAGATAAAGGACTCTGAGCAGGCAAAAAAAGAAGCAGAAAAGCTTCTTGGCTGGGGGATAAACACACTAATCTTAAAACTGGGAAAGAAGGGGTCCTACCTATTGACAGCCGAGACTAGATCTTATTTCCCCGCTTATGAGGTCAAAGCAGTGGACAGTACCGCTGCAGGAGATGCCTTTATGGGTGCTCTATGTTTAAGCTTGAGTCAGGGCAAATCCTTACCTCAGGCCATAGAATTTGCCAACCTGGCGGGGGCGTATGCCGCAACTAAAATGGGTGCTCAGCCTTCACTGCCTACCTATGAAGAAATGCGCCAATTGAAAGGGCAGCTGATCGGCAGGAAATGCGCATGAAACTTCTTGTCTTGCTTAAGAGGATAAGGGAGGAGCCATTCATTGGCACATAAAGTCTATCGCACAAGATTCCCTGTCTCCAAACTTCGAAGGAAAAGGAACTATAAGAGGATGCAGCATCAAATCTCTCTCCCCAGAAAGGGCGCCAGAGGGGGGAGGGGGATATCTCGAAGAAGAGTATAGGGGAAAAAACGG
>Ga0209978_10001420_pt1 | contig 10137 bp, 11 predicted proteins | sample BentaG_FD_182805 | JGI IMG/M metagenome (GOLD analysis project Ga0209978, IMG submission 182805) | Deep subsurface microbial communities from South Atlantic Ocean to uncover new lineages of life (NeLLi) - Benguela_00093 metaG (SPAdes)... | ecosystem: Environmental > Aquatic > Marine > Oceanic >...
GGGCGTAGATCTGATACCTCGGTAGCTATATTGGTAGCCTCCAGCAATCCCTTAGACCAGTTTGTGATAAATCATCCTGATTATTTCTTTGGAGAGTCACCGGAGAGTGCGGTTATTGACGCAGATAATTTGAGCATTTTAGTCAGTCATATCAGGTGTGCTTCTTTTGAATTGCCCTTTGAAGAAGGAGAGGATTTTGGCACTAAAAAACTTAAGGATATTTTGGAGTATTTAGAGAAAGAAGGCGTACTTCATTATGTGCAGAAGAAATGGCATTGGATGAGCGAGGTCTATCCCACCGATGAAATAAGCTTACGTAGTGCCTCGGTGGATAATTTTGTAATTATAGATACCACCGACCAGCAAGAACAGGTTATCGGAGAGATGGATAAGGCCAGTGTACCCACCCTTATCTATGAAGGAGCTATTTACCTACACGAAGGTGAGCAGTATGCTATTAATAGATTGGATTACCAAAATAAGAGGGCTTATGCAGAAAAGGTTAAGGTTAATTATTACACCGATGCCCAGACTGAAACTGATATTAAGGTTTTAGATGTATTTGAGAAGGGTGAAGAATCAAATATGGAACATGCCTATGGAGAGGTAGTCATTACTACCTTTTCTACCCGTTATAAAAAGATAAAGTTTTATACTCATGAAAATATAGGTTTTGGTGAAATATCTTTGCCTCCTGAAGAGATGCATACTACCGCCTATTGGGTTTCTTTGATTAAAGATATTAGTGAGTTAATGAAACACGAGGAAAGTGAGGGAATTTCTTTTAATTTAAGCAGTGGACTTCTGGCTTTAGCCAATGTGCTTATTAATGTTGCTCCTTTATATGTTATGTGTGATCCTCAGGATATAAGGGCAGTTTCTGAAGTGCGTTCACCTTTTACTGGTAAGCCCACAATTTATATCTATGATAATTATCCTGGAGGAGTAGGGTTTAGCGAGAAGATGTTTGAATTGCGAAACTCTTTGTTGCAAGCAGCTCAGGAATTGATCCTAAGCTGTGGTTGTGAAAAGGGTTGTCCCTCCTGTGTGGGACCTATTGATGAAGTGGGTGTAAAGGGCAAGGAGAGTGCTCTTTTAATTTTAAAGGAGGCTTTAACCTGATTATGGATTTACAGAAACGACTGGAAAAGATTGCTCAATTACAAAAGCGAATAGAAAAAATTACTCAATCACAAAAAGAGGAAAGTATAAAAGTTGTAAAAAGAGAAGTAAAGATAGAAGACGTTGTATCAGGAAAATTTATTTCCACACCTTTTGGCTCCAGTTTTGTTAAAGAAAATTATTTTCCTCAGGATTATAAATATGGGGAGGTTGAACTTTTTCAAATTTTTCAATCTTCTACCAAGATTATTTCTAGTTTGGCGAAGGATGATAAATTGAAAGAGATAGATATTAATAAAACTGTCTTTTTAGATACTGAAACTACTGGGTTGGCCGGAGGAGCAGGAACTTACATCTTTCTAATAGGAGTAGGATATTTTGAAGAGGACCAATTTTGTATAAGACAGTATTTTATGCGGGATTATAATGAAGAACGAGCGCTATTGTCTGCAGTAAATGATTTACTCGGTAAATTTATTACAGTAGTTTCTTATAATGGTAAGATTTTTGATCTTCCTTTAATGGAGAGCCGTTATATTATGTCGGGAATGAAGATGAATTTAGAAAACCCTGGCCATTTTGACCTTCTTTATCCTGCTCGCCGTTTGTGGAAGAGGAGATTAGAGGATTGCTCTTTATCTACAGTAGAAAGGGAGATATTGAAAGTTAATAGATTTAATGATGTGCCCGGATACCTTATCCCGGAGATCTATTTTAAATATTTACAGACCAAAGATGCTCGTGCATTAAAACAAGTCTTTGAACATAATTTGCAAGATATCCTCTCTCTGGTGGCATTAGTTAGTAAAATGTGTTTTTTAGTAGAAGATCCTTTAGAGAATGCTGAGTATGGAATGGATATTTTCAGTGTAGGTAAGATATTTGATGAAGAGAAGAAGTATGACCAGAGCACTCGGTATTATACTGAGGCCTTAAAACATAATTTATCAGAGGAAGAGGTTTTAGAAACATTAAAGTTAGGTTCTTTTGCCTACAAAAGGCAGGGGAAATGGGAAGAAGCAGAAGGAATATGGAAAGAGATTATAGAGAGAACCCGGGGGTTTATCTATTATCCTTACGAAGAATTGGCCAAATATTATGAACACCACCTGAGAGATTATCAAAAAGCAAGGAAGGTGGTAGAAGAAGCCCTTAATATTTTAGAAAATATCTCTCGAGATTATAATTTACATAGCCAAAATACAGAAAGACTTAAATACCGCTTAAATCGGATTGAAAGAAAAATAGAAAATGAAAGAAAAGTGCCTGGCACAGAATTTTCAATTAAGGAGCAAAATGGATGAATGAAAAGAAGAATTATACAGTGAAAGACTGGCCTGATAATGAAAGACCGAGAGAGAGGTTGGTCAAATACGGAGTAGAATATTTGACAGATGCTGAATTATTAGGAATAATATTGGTTAAAGGTTATCAAGGGAAAACTTCGGTGGACATTGCTAAAGAACTATTATCAAAAAACGGAAGTTTAAGAAAGTTAGATTCTTTAAGTTATTCAGAGATGTGTTCTGTTAAGGGGATAGGCCTGGCTAAATTTACTCAGATAAAGGCTGCTCTGGAATTGGGTAAGAGGATTTTAGGTGAGGACAATTCTCCCAAAAAGAAAATTAACAATGCCACTGACTTAGCAAATTATTACCAGTCCCGAATGAGAGATCTAAAAAAGGAAATATTTAAGGTAGTATTGTTGGATGTAAAGAATAGAATTATCAGGGATATTGATATTTCAGTAGGAAGTTTAACAGAAAGTATTGTCCATCCCCGCGAAGTGTTAAAAGATATAATTAAAGAATCTGCAGCTTCAGTTATTTTTTTACATAATCATCCTAGCGGGGAATCAAATCCCAGTAAAAATGACATAGATATTACAGAACGTTTAGTGGAAGCCTGCAATCTAATCGGAGTTAAAGTACTGGATCATATAATATTAGGAGATGATAATTATACCAGTTTTGCCCAAGAGGGCTTGTTGTATAAAAAGGAGCAAGGAGTAAGGATAGGTGAAAAGTAATTTATCAATAAAGTATTGCCCCTATTGTGGTAATGAATTAATCAGGAAGATATTAGAAGGAAGGGAAAGGTTATTTTGCCCAAAATGTGAGAAAATATATTACGAAAATCCTACTCCTGTAGTGGCAGTAGTAGCGAGAGATGATAGAGGTAGGATAGTATTCATAAAAAGGAAGATAGAGCCCTGCAGAGGTGAGTGGGCTTTGCCGAGTGGATTTATGGAGATAGAAGAGGGCCCAACCCAGGCAGTCTTAAGGGAATTGATTGAGGAGACTGGATTAGAAGGAAAATTAAAGAAATTAATAGGAGTTTATTCTAATAAAAGTGAAATTCATGGTTATTTAGTTACTATAATCTATGAAGCAGAGATTGTAGGAGGAAATCTTTGTGCAGGTGATGATGCAGAAGAAGCGGAATTTTTTGCAGTTGACCAACTTCCTCCCCTCGCATTTCAATCTCACCAAGAAGCCTTAAGAGAAGTTTTAAAATAAAGGTTTTAATTTCAAAATTTTGCGAGAAATTAGTCATTATAAGCAAATAAATTTAAGAATATAAGGGAGAAAAACAATGGAAAAAGCAAATTTTTTTAAAGTTAGTGAACTAAAGGTAAGAAAAGTTTTAGATGATTCTACTATAAGAGCCGTAGTGAATAAAAATACTATGGTAACCTTTTTTGAATTTGGGCCTAATACTTCTGTTATGCCTAAACATAAACATCCTCATGAACAAACTACAGTGATGGTAGCGGGTTCTATGAAAATGATTGCAGGAGGGGAGAGTAAGATTTTAAGAGTAGGTGAAGGAGCAGTAATTCCCCCTAATGTGGAACATGAAGTTATTCCTTTAGAGCCAAACACTAAGATAATGGACGTTTTTTATCCCATACGAGAGGACTATCTTTGATAATATTATAGGGGTTAAAGGAGAATACAATTGAAAATATTAGCTTTAGATTTTGATGGAGTAATTGTAGATAGTGTTTTAGATTCACTTTTTATAGGTCATAATGCATATTTAAGGCTTTGTGGCCAGGGGAAAAAGAAAAATTTCGGTGGTGAACTCTTTACTTTTGAAAATTGGGAGGAGATTAAAAAACACTACCAGAAGGAAATAAAATATTATCGTACTTTAAGACCTTATATTCGCGGAGCCACTGACTATGGTTTAATCCAGAAATTGATGGAAGAAAAAAAATTTATCAAGACTCAGGAAGAATTTGACAATTACAGGGAGACAATAAAAGTTGATTTTGAATCTTATGAAAAAGAATTTTATCAAGAACGAGAAAGACTACAAAAAATAGATTATAGAGCCTGGTTTAATTTAGAACCACCGTATCCCAAGATAATAGAGGGGATGAAGAAATTATTAGAAGAAGGAACTAAAATTGTTATTGCCACCTCTAATAGAAGAAAAGCAATTGCCAGATCTTTTACCCCTGAATATTTTGGTTTTAATATTGATCCAGAAGATATTTTAGATAAGAGGTATGGGGAAGACAAATCTGAGCAGATGAGGCAGATTGTAAAATTATATAAAGTTAAGTTTAAAGAAATATACTTTGTAGATGATCAAGTGAGCCATTTGATTCAGACCAGAACCTTAGGAATAAAAGTCTTGTTAGCTGGCTGGAGCTATGCCACTGAAACTCAAAAAGAGGAAGCCCGGAAACAAAATATACCTCTTATTGAAAGAGAAGAAGATTTTTACCCCACGATGAAGCATGCTTTAAAGGAAAAGATTTAATAAGAAGTATCATTCTAATCTCGTAGGACAGGCGTCCCCCCCGTTTTCACGAGGGCAGGCCCTACAGCGGAATGACCCCACTGAAACAAAGCTTTACAGGGCAGGTAAAAAAATATTTCTTTAAAAACCACCTCCTTAAGCGGTGGTAGTTTAATAAAAATAAAAAATAAAAGGGGGAAATAAAATGAAGATAATAGATTATAAAGAGATTGCGGCTGAACCCGTAGATTTTGAAGACGCAAAAGATGTTAAAGTAAGGTGGCTTATTTCTGAAAAAGATAAGGCTCCAAACTTTGCCATGAGGTTGTTTGAAGTAACCCCAGGGGGATATAGTCCCTTGCATACTCATGAATGGGAGCATGAAGTATTTTTCTTAGAAGGAGAAGGAGTTGCCACTGATGGAGAAAAAGAATACAAGGTTAAAAGTGGGACAGTGGTCTATGTAGCTCCTGAAGAAAGGCATCAGTTTAAAAATACCGGTTCTGAAACTCTAAAATTTTTATGTCTGATTCCTATAAAAAAGTAAAATTAATAATAAATATTTAGTACTTTTTCTGGAATTGTTGAATATGATTTAGAAAGATATGGAGGAAGAAACGATGGAATGTAATATTGAAAAAAATAAAACAAATTGCATCTGTACTTATGAACCTTGCGGTAGAAAGGGTAAGTGTTGTGAATGTATTACTTATCATTGGAACATGGGTGAGCTTCCAGGGTGTTTGTTCCCACCCGAGGTGGAGAGAACTTACGACCGTTCTATTGAAAAATTTATCGAGACATATAAATAGAATTCGTATTTCGTATCTAGTATCTCGTATCTCGTGAAAGAGAATGAAATCCAGGAGTCAGGAGTCAGAATAAATTAGTATCGCGTATCGAGTATTGTGTATGGGAATAAAAATAAGTTTCGAGGTCATTGCGAGGAGTGAAATGACGAAGCAATCTCAACGCGAGATTGCCACGCTTCGATAGATCGAAGCTCTCAATGACAGAAGAAATAGCAATTTGATAACCGAAGACAGATAACTAACAACCGATTTCTTTTACTAAATACTATTTACTATTCACTAATGACTAATTTAATCGGTCAATAGGTAAATTGGTGAATTAGAGAATTTTTCACGGTATTCTAATTTTGTTTATGGGCCAGAAAACTACCCAGGCCTTACCGACTACATTCTTTCGAGGGACAAAACCCCAATATCTACTATCACTGCTGTTTGGTCTATTATCTCCCAAGACAAAGAAAGAATCAGCAGGTACTATTGTAGGAGGCATATTTTCATAAGATCTATGTTTTACATAAGGTTCTTCTAATGCTTGGTCATTAACATATATTTTACCATTAACGATCTCTATTTTATCACCAGGTATTCCAATTATCCTTTTAATGTAATTACGTTTTATACCTATGGGAGGCTTAAAAATTATTATTTCGTTTCTTTCAGGCGATTCAAAACGGTAACTAATCTTGTTGGCAATGAGTCTTTCTCTATCATGAAGAGTGGGCTCCATAGAAGCGCCTCTTACCACAGTGACTTGACCTATGAAGGTAATAATTATAAAAGCAATTATACCTGCACTGATTACTGTTTCCAACAGTTCTCTGATCATAGATTTCTTCCTTTTTTTGATATCTTTCTTTAAATCTTTTGTCTTTTGGTCATTTTTTTTCATCTCTGCCCTCTTTCTGATTCCCCATATTTAATTCAAGATATTTAATTATTAGAATTTTATTTAAAAAAATTAATCGGTTACCAAATTATTTTAACTAACAAAAAATATTATAACACATTTTTTATAACTTTATAAAAGATTTTTATTATCTTCTAATTCTCTGGTTCCTTTCTTTCTTATTTACGCAATACGCGATATTCAATACTCAATACGAATTAATGTTAGTGTAAATTTTAGTAGGGCAGTTACACAATATCTGCTCCACGCTGTAATACGAGATGCGATTCACGAGATACGAGATACTAATTTTGGGTTTGCTAAAGAGTATCATTATAGTTATAATTATAAAGAATTTATGTATAAGGAGAGAATAAAAATTAAGACCATTATCTTTGATTTAGATGATACACTGGTTAAAACTTCCAAGCTATATGACCAGGCGAGAGAAGAATTTTCCTTGCTCATGGAAAAATTTGGTTTTGAAAAGGAAGAAGTATTAGTAAAGCTTGATGAGATTGATATCAAAAATATACGCCAATATGGTTTTGTGAAAGAAAGATATCCTTATAGTTTAGGGGAAACTTATGAATTTTTTTCCCAAAAAAATGGGAAAGAGATTGTTCCTGAATTAAAGAAGAAAATTGAAGAACTGGGATGGCAGGTTTTTAGACATATTCCTGAATTGGTTGATGGGGTTTACCAGGTATTAGATATCTTGAGCCAAAAGTATTTTTTAATTCTGGCTACTTTAGGAGACCCACAGATCCAAGAAAAGAAGCTGCGATTGACTGGTTTAAAAAAATATTTTTCGGTGATTTATGTTCTAAGGAATAAAAATGTAGAGGAGTACCAGAATATTTTAATAGAACAAAAATTAGAGAAAAAGAATACCTGGATAGTAGGCAATAGTGTTCGCTCAGATTTGAATCCCGGTTTAAAGCTGGGTTTAAATTGTATCTTAATTCCAACACTAACCTGGAAATTTGAGAAAGAAGAACCTCTGTCAGAAAATTATTTAAAGATAGACTCTTTGAAGGAATTATTGAATTATCTTTAGGGGAAAGAATAACAAATTGATAAGAAAATTAAAATATCCGAGATATTTAAACATAAAAGAAGAAGAATTTGATAGAAGAATTGATAAGGCTTATAAATTACTCTCCTCTTGTGAAGTGTGTCCTCATAAATGTAGAGTGAATCGTTTAGAAGGAGAACGGGGGTTTTGCCGTTCAGGCGAAGAAGTGATAGTCTCGAGTTATAATGCCCACTTCGGGGAAGAACCTCCTTTAGTGGGGTACTTCGGCTCAGGCACAATATTTTTTACTAACTGTAATTTAAAGTGTGTTTATTGCCAGAATTATCCTATAAGTCAGTTAGGAAATGGTAATAAAGTTACCTTGTCAGAATTAGCTAAAATTATGCTTGCTTTACAAAAAAGAAAATGCCACAATATTAATCTGGTTACCCCAACTCATTTTATACCCCAGATATTAAAGAGTCTTAAGTTGGCCATTAAAATGGGTTTACACATTCCCATAGTCTATAATACCAGTGGTTATGAAGAAGTAAGAACTTTAAAATTACTTGCTGGCATTGTGGATATATATTTACCTGATGCCAGATATGCTGATAATGAGGTAGCCAGGAAATATTCATCTGCCCCTGGTTATTTTGAAATAATGAAGAAAGCTTTGAAGGAGATGCACCAACAGGTGGGAGATCTGGCGATGGATAAGACCGGGGTAGCTCGTTCGGGATTAATTGTGCGACATTTAGTTTTACCTGAGGGTTTAAGTGATACCAGGAAGATTATGCGATTTATTTCCCGGGAAATTTCTCCTCATACCTATATTAGTTTGATGGCTCAATATTTTCCGGCTTATCAAGCCGGGCAATTTCCGCTCCTGTCTCGTAGGATAAATAGAGAAGAATATAAAGAAGCATTACAGGCTTTTAAGGAAGAAGGATTGGGAAATGGATGGTTTCAGAAAGATATATAAAAATTATTAAAAAGAAAGAAAAAGAGTAAGTATGAAAGGTATTCAAGCAGAAATATATTTATTAGGGATAGTAGTTATTTGGGGTTCTACTTTTGCCATAATAAAAGGTATCCTTGACCAAATTTTGCCTTTCACCTTTTTGGCTTACCGATTCTTTTTGGCGGCTTTTGTTTTATACGTAATATTTTGGAAAAGATCAAAAAATATTAACAAGATAATTCTCAAGAAAGGGTCTTTAATCGGAATTTTTCTATTTTTGGGTTATGCTTTTCAGACCGTAGGTTTAAAATATACTACCGCTACGAAAGCAGGATTTATTACCGGCTTGTCTGTGGTTTTAGTTCCCATAATTTCTTATTTTTTTATAAAAGAGAAAATTTACCGAAATTCAGTTATAGGAGTAATTTTAGCGGTTACAGGATTATGGTTTCTCAATTATAATAATAGCTTTAATTTTAATTTAGGTGATTTTTTAGTTTTATTATGTGCAGTATCTTTTGCATTGCATATTATATCAGTGGGCTTATATACCAAGAAATTAGATTATGTTTTACTGGTAATTGTTCAACTGGCTACAGTTTTTGTATTATCTTTATTAATGGCTCTGTTTTTTGAAAGACCGGAAATTCATTTATCCTATTCCTCTAATATATGGTGGGCCATTATATTGACTGGAGTATTTGCCACTGCTCTGGCTTTCTATATGCAAAATAGATTTCAAAGATATTCTACTGCTACCAAGACTGCGATTATATTTTCCGGGGAACCGATATTTGCAGCGGTCTTTGCCTATCTTCTCTTAGGAGAAAAGGTAGGCCTTATCGCCTGGATAGGAGGATTGTTGATAATTTTTGGTATGATTATATCTCAAAGCAAATTTAAATCAATGTCTAATTAATTATCTTATTAAAAAAATCATTTAACGATTTGAATTTTTTTAAGATCCTGATGGTTAAATATAATTTCTTATTTTTCTTCTTTTATCATTATTTTTACTTCTTCCAGCTTTTTGGGGATTGTTTTGGGGAGACCTCCATTCTTTTCATAAACTTTTTCCCAGAAAGGCTCACTAAGTTTAGCATACTCTTTAGAGTATTGATTTAAATGTTCTTTGCACTCATTTAATATTGTTTCGGCATTTTCATGAGTGGGATAAGGCTGACATTCTTTACAAATTTCCCTTAGGACTTCAGGATGATCAATGATCATACAGGGCATCATCAAGTTTTTACTATAAGGCTGTCGAGCTCTTATTGCCTTAAATAAAGGAGAATTTATTGCCTCCAGTAAAGAAGAGTTTCTTATATTGTGAGTAGCAAAGTGGGTAAATACACAGGGTTCGATATCCCCTTTTGCATTTATATGAAAGTAGTTACCGCTCCCAGCAATACACCCTCCTACATGCATACCATCATTCCAGAAATCTCCAATGAAGACAGGATACTTATTTCTAAGGTAATTGACTCTTCTCCAGCCGTAGAGTCTTTGTTCCGGGGTCTGCATTAAATCTACATCGGGTTTGCTACCAATAGGGATATAAGTGAAGTACCAACCGAAGACA
>Ga0209978_10001421_pt1 | contig 10136 bp, 8 predicted proteins | sample BentaG_FD_182805 | JGI IMG/M metagenome (GOLD analysis project Ga0209978, IMG submission 182805) | Deep subsurface microbial communities from South Atlantic Ocean to uncover new lineages of life (NeLLi) - Benguela_00093 metaG (SPAdes)... | ecosystem: Environmental > Aquatic > Marine > Oceanic >...
GGTGAAGGAAGCCCTTTTCGGCATCCTGGGACCTAGGCTGGAGGGGGAACACTTCCTCGACCTTTTCGCTGGCACGGGGAGCGTGGGCATAGAGGCCCTCAGTCAGGGAGCAGAAAGAGCCATCTTCGTGGATCAGAGTCGAAAAGCGGTTGAGTTAATCAAGGAGAACCTCGCTCTCACCGGCTTGACGGATAGAGCCCGAGTCATACGGCAGGATGTCTTTCGCTTTATCCGGAAGGGGGCCAGTGCTCCCTTCGATATAGTATTTCTAGCACCGCCCCAGTATCGAGGGCTGTGGGCCGAGACCTTGCACGCCTTGGACAGCCATCAGGAGATCCTGAAGCCAGAGGGGTTGATTATAGCCCAGATGCACCCCAAGGAATATCAGGAGTTGGGGCTTGAAACCTTGGGGCTCCAAGAGCGTAGAAGATATGGGAGCACCCTGCTTTGCTTCTATTCGCAAAAGAGCCAGGAACCCCATTAGGTTAGGGCTTTTTGCCCTTGAGTCCCCAATTGGGGTATAATATCCTTTGATTCTTAGCCCACTTAGGAGGAGAGAAGCGATGAATAGAAAGGTCTCTATAGCGCTGATCCTCATCTTGTTCTTAGGTCTAGTAGGGGGTGTCCAGGCCCAGGACAAGGAGTACTATTGGAACCGGCTGGATGTGGATATCACCGTGCAGAAGAACTCCGATATCCTGGTTACCGAGACCTGGGAGCTCGCCTTTACCGAAGGCAGTTTCCATTTCATCTATCGCAATGTCCCCACCGATCGCTTGGAGGATATAAGCCTGGTGAAGGTCTTGGTCGACGGCCAGAAGGCGGTGCCTGGTCGAGAGACCCCTTACACCTATGAGACCTATTACGATGATGGCGACTATGTGATAAAGGTCTATTTCCCCTATACCCACGATTCTACCCGTACCTATGTCATCAGTTACATCGTTCAAGGCGGCCTCCGTATCTACGAAGGTGGCGATCAACTTTGGTGGAAGGCGGTCTTCGCCGACCGGGATTTTGTAGTCCGTTCCTCTACGGTGACCGTTCATCTGCCGGAGGGGGTAGAAGAGGTGCAGAAGGTGGCCGCCTACGGCTGGGACGCTTATACCGACGTCCGCGACTCAAGGACGGTGGTCTTCGTGGCCCAGGATATAAGGCCCGGCCGGGAGTTGGAGGTGAGGGTGCAGTTCCCTCATGGCATCGTCGAGGCGGGCCCTCCCTCTTGGCAAGCAGCGGAGGATTTTAGAACCTCGGTTCGCCCCTGGGCCACCTTGGGCTCTCTCAGTCTGGGCGTCTTCATACCGTTAGCCGCTTTCTTGGGGCTCTATATCCTCTGGTATACCAGGGGGCGGGATCGCCCCATCCGGATGCCCGCCGACTACTTGGCCGAGCCACCCAGCGACCTGCCCGCCGGTGTGGTGGGCACCCTTCTGGATGAGCGGGCCGATATGAAGGATATCGTGGCCACCATCGTCGATTTGGCGCGGCGAGGGGTAATACGCATGCAGGAGATCGAGGAGAGAGGCTTCTTGGGCATTGGCACTCACCGAGATTTTACCTTCGAGCGGACCGGCCAGGAAGAAGATCTAAGGGGATATGAACGTACCCTCATTCGGGAGATTTTCGGCCGCCGCAGCAGAAAGGACTTGTCTGATCTGAAGAACAAGTTCTACAAGGCCATCCCCAAGTTGCAGAAGCAGATGTACGAGGAAGTGGTGAAACTGGGCTTCTTCACCCAGAGCCCGCAACGGACGCGCAATATCTACACCGGCTTGGGTGTGGCAGGGATGGTCCTCTCCGGGGTTTTGGGTTTCTGTGCCATGGCCGCTCTGAGCGGCATCACCGGCCTGGCGATCTTGCCCTTCATCGGACTGGGGCTAGCCTTCCTGGGCGTGGTGATCTTCGGGCGGTTCATGCCTCGCAAGACCGGCGAAGGGTCGATGGCGGCTGCGAAATGGCGAGCCTTCAAGCGTTACTTGCAGGAGATCGAGCGGTACACAGACCTCAAGGAGGCTAAGGATATATTCGACCAGTATCTGCCCTATGCCATGGCCTTCGGCCTGGAGCAGGGTTGGGTGCGCAAATTCGCCGCCGCGGGCGCCCCTGCTCCCGATTGGTATATGCCCTATCCCCCTCTCGTCTACGGTGCGCCGGGACGTCGTACTAGGGGAGGGGTTGGAACCGGCGCTGGTCGGGGGATACCCTCCCTGCAAGGGGTGAGCGACGGTATGGCCTCCTCGCTCCAGTCGATGAGCGATGGGCTGACCTCGCTCCTCAATTCCGCTGGCTCCACCCTCTCCAGCGCTCCTAGCAGTTCGGGCGGTGGTGGTGGCTGGAGCGGAGGTGGAGGCGGTGGTGGCGGAGGAGGTGGTGGTGGCGGAGGCGGCGGAGGTGGTGCTGGCTGAAGGGTAATCTCTCAAGGAGGCAGGGATCGTGATCGGGCAAGCAAAAGTGGTGGGGGTGATCCTCATTATCGCGGGCTTGGTTTTGGGTACTGTCTGTAGCCTCTGGTTGGCCGGCAATGTGGCTGGAGGCCAGTTGCAATTCACGGGCTTCCTCCTGGGCTTGGCGGGGATCGTGATCTTTTTGGTGGTCCCTTTGCTCGGCGGGGGTGGTTACCTCCTCATCCGGGGCCGAGAGGAGGCCCGGGAGTTCGCCGAGGTGGAGAAGGAGAAGAGGGTCCTGAACATGGTTCAGACCCAGGGAAGGGTGCGGGTCTCCGACGTCTCTTTGGAACTGAACGTGAGTCGCGACCAGGTGAAAGATTACATCTACGACCTGGTGGGGAAGGGGCTCTTCACCGGCTATATCGACTGGAAGGAAGGGGTACTATACGCCAAGGAAGCGGCCGAGATGGAGACCAACAAGTGCCCCAACTGTGGTGCCACTAGGGAGTTCGTGGGCAAGGGCATAGTCAAGTGTGAATACTGCGGGGCGGAACTCTTCTTATAAGGAGGGAGATATGGATCTAAGGGAAAGGGTAGTCGGTGCCCAGGAAGCCTTGGAGAGGCTCGTCCGGGCCATCCCCGGCTACAAAGGGTACAAAGAGAAGGAGTTGCGACGGGAGGCGGACAAACTCCTGCGGATGCACCTGGCGCGTCGTTTCGAGGAGCAGCGGGGAAGGCTCACTGGGGTTCAGTCTCGACTTGTCGAGGCAGGGGAACTCAAGGCTGTGGTGGCCTTGGAACGGGCCATGATAAGGCTACAACTCCTCATCGATCGCCTTAAGACGGCTGCTTATGGTCATGCCGGTCTCTTTGACGCGGTGAAGGTGAAACAGGAGGAGTTGGATGCCCTCTATAATTATGACTACGCTCTCGCTGGGGGGGTGGATCGGCTATCGGAGAAGTTAGATAGTTTGGCTGCCGCCACGGCGGCGGAGGTGATAGCCGCGGCTGGCGAGGATCTGGTCTCCCTTCTGGAGGAGATCAATACCACCTTCACCAGGAGGATGGATGTGATACTCGGTCTGGCGGGGACCAGTGAGTAAGGAGGGCTAATTGGGGCGTAGCATCAAACTAGATAAAGGAGGAGGGAAAGATGGTTAGGATATTTGACATAATCGAATGGTTCGACCCCTCGGGGAGGGAGATGGTCCATCGCATCCCGGAACATGGCTCTGGGGATTTCCGCATCGGCTCTCAGGTGATCGTCCGGGAGGCCCAGGCGGCGGTCTTCTACCGTGATGGGAAGGCGCTGGATACCTTCGGGCCGGGGAGACATACCATAGCCACGGCCAACGTGCCATTACTGGTGAACCTCATCGGCAAGGTGTTCAGCGGCGAGACCCCCTTCAAGGCCGAAGTCTACTTCGTCAATATGCGGGAGTTCTTGGATCAGAAGTGGGGAACCCCGGAAGCGATCGCTCTGCGGGACACCGACTTGGGGATGGTGCGGTTGAGGGCCTTCGGCACCTATTCCATGCAGATAAAAGAGCCCCAACTCTTCGTCACCAAGATCGTGGGGACTCAGGGCCTCTATGAGACCGCGGATATAGGCAACTTCTTGCGCAGCATCTTGATCTCCAACCTCACCGACCTCTTGGGGGAGACGCAGAAGTCCCTCTTCGAGTTGCCCAGCCTGTACGACGAGATAGGGGCGGGGACAAAGGTCAAGGTCCAGGACGACTTCGAGGCCCTGGGGCTCGACCTGAAGACCTTCTACGTGAGCAATATCTCGCCCACAGAGGAGACAGCCAAGGCTATCGATGAGCGGGCGGCCATGGGAGCCATCGGCAACATGCAGGCCTACCTCCAGTTCAAGGCGGCGAGGGCCTTGGAGGAGGCGGCAAGTGCCCCTGAAGGCGCGGGAGGCATGGCCCAGGCGGGCATGGGCTTGGGTGCCGGTATGGGGATGGGGGCTATGATGGCTGGGATGATGACCCAGGCCATGCAGGCCGGCGCGCAGGCTCCCACCATGCTCTGTCCCAGTTGCTCGGCTCAGATCCCGGCCGGTTCGAAGTTCTGCCCACAGTGCGGGGCCAAGATCGGGGAGGAGATGATCTGCCCCAACTGCAAAGCCGATGTCCCCGCGGGCTCCAAATTCTGCCCCAACTGCGGAACCAAGATAGGGTAGAATGCTCGACGAGTGATTTTAGGGGAGGGTGTGACCTGTGCGCTCTCCCCCTGCTTCACCTTATTCCAGTGCTAGCCAAGAGCGTCAGATGGTAACATCCCTGGCCCCCGGCCTGGCAAGTAAAGGGGCAGGCTGCCATCGCCACGGCAGGCTGACGCCACCAAGAATCAGGACTTTGTGTCTGCCTTAATATGGGGTGTGGGTTTACCCCGGACGAGGCTGCTGTTGATGGTGTGGACCTAGAAGGGAGTGAGGATGCGTTTCGATGGCCGGAAATACGATGAGATGCGACCGGTTAAGATCACCCCAGGGTATCTGGATTATCCGGAGGGGTCGGCGCTGATAGAGGTGGGGGAGACCCGCGTCATCTGCACCGCTAGCGTGGAGGAGACGGTACCCCGTTGGTTGAGGGAACAAGCGCGGGGGTGGGTCACCGGCGAGTACGCCATGTTACCCCGCTCCACCCGCCAGCGCACCCCCCGGGAGACCCGGGGCTTAGGCGGCCGCACCCTTGAGATCCGCCGTCTCATCGGGCGAGCCTTGCGCGTGGCCGTGGACCTCCGTCTCTTGGGAGAGCGGACGGTGATCATAGATTGCGATGTCCTCCAGGCCGATGGGGGGACGCGCACCGCCGCCATCACCGGGGGTTACGTGGCCCTGGCCATAGCCCTGCGCAAGTTAATTAAAGGGGGGCTCCTTCCAGCCAGCGTGCTCAGGACTCAGGTGGCTGCCATCAGCGTGGGGGTGCTGCAGGACGAGCCCCTCCTAGATCTCACCTATGAGGAGGATTATCAGGCGCAGGTAGATTTCAACGTGGTGATGACCGCGGAAGGGGAATATGTGGAGGTGCAGGGCACCGGGGAAGGCGGGCCTTTCTCTCGCCAGATGATGGATAGGCTCTTGGACCTGGCTCGGAAGGGTACAGAGGAGTTGCTGGTGGCTCAGAAGGAGGCGTTGAAGGGGTATTAAGGAGCGCAGAGACAGAAAGTCCAGTAGGCAAACGCCTACCGGACCAATGCCTCTCTAGTTTGCCGCTCAGGCGAGCGGCCCTTTCTTTCGGCTATGGGCTTCCAAGGATAACTCGATCACTTTGGTGACCAGCTCCATAGGGCTCATCCCCTCTTCGGCCGCTTGGTGGAAGATGCAGGTGGAGGGGGTCATGCCGGGGAGGGTGTTAGTCTCAGTGATGATCACCTCCCCATCGACCACGAAGCCATCGATGCGGGCGTAGACCTTTGTCCCCAAGGCTTTGTAGGCCTCAACCATTACCTTCTGTACCTTCTCTATCATCTCCTGGGGGAGGCGAGCGGGGGTGATATTCTCTCCCTCGCCAGGCAGGAATTTCTCCTCCAGGGTGAGAAAATCGCCGCGTGGGGGCGTCTCGGTGGGGAGAAAGGCGATGGGGTTTTCGTTGCCTATCACTCCGCAGGTGATCTCCGTGCCTCTCAGCAACTCCTCCACCAGGCAGGTGGTGTCGTGCTGGAAGGCTTTTTCCATAACCGGGGCTAACCCTTCCCCTTCGCGTACCACGGAGAGACCGATGCTGCATCCCTCTCGCGTGGGCTTTACCACGCAGGGATAGCCTAAGGTCTCCTCGATCTCCTTCTCCATCTCCTCTCTTTGCTCGTGCCATGCTCTCTCGGAGATGGCCAGGTATCTTGGGGCTCGGATGCCGGCAGCGGCGAGGAGGCGACGGGTCATATGTTTGTCCAGCCCGATAGCCGAGGCCAGGATGCCGGAGCCGGTGTAGGGGATCCCCAGAAGTTCCAGGAGGCCTTGGAGGCAGCCATCCTCCCCATATTTGCCGTGCAGTCCGATGTAGACGAAGTCCACCAGTTCCTTCAACTTCTCGTAGGGGATGCGGGTGGCCTCTTTTTCTAATCTGGCCTCGATATCGGCTGTGGTGTTCTGGACCAAAAGGGGCAGGGTCATCTCCCAAAGTCGCCCTTTGCTGTCCAGGAAGATGGGGACACCCTCATATTTGGAGAGGTCCAGGTTATGGTATATGTTGCGGCCGCTCTCGAGCGATATCTCCCGCTCCCATGACATGCCGCCCATGATGACGCCTACGCGGAGCCGACTCCTCTCCTCTTTCGCCATGAGGTTCTCCTTCTATAGGGGTCCCTTCTTACCCTTATGGGCTTCCAGGGCCAACTCGATTATTCGATCGAAGAGCATGGTAGCGTTCAGCCCTGTCTCCGCCGCCTGGTGAAACATGAAGGAAGAAGGGGCCATGCCGGAAGAGGTGTTGGGGTCGGTGAGGAGTATCCGGTGGTCCTCTAGGAGGAAGCCATCCAGGCGGCCATAGTTCTTGAAGCCTAAGACCTTGTAGGCTTTCATCACCTCTTCTTGTATAATCTTGATCGTCTCCTCCGATACCCGGGCCGGGGTGATCTTCTGGGACTGGCCGGGCATATATTTGTCGTCATAGGTTAGATATTCATGGGTAGCCACCGTCTCCGTGGGAGGCATAGGCCAAAGTTCCTCATTCCCCAAGACGATGCAAGAGAACTCCAGGCCCTGCAGTTTCTCTTCTATGAGGGCCGAGTTGTCCCACTCGAAGGCTACTTCCAGAGCCCTACCGATATCTTCCTCCTTCTGTACCACCGATACGCCGATGCTTGAGCCTTCGCGGCTGGGTTTCACCACACAAGGGAGACCAATCTCCTTGATGATCTCGTCTTCCGTTCCTCGTGGGTCTCGCTCCCAATCGGTCTCTCGAACCACCATCTCCTGGGCCACTTCCAACTGGGAGGCTTTGAGCACCCGGTGAGCCACGGGCTTGTCCATGCAGAGGGCCGAGGCCAGGACCCCAGAGCCCGTGTAGGGTATCCTCAAAAGTTCGAGGAGCCCCTGGATGCAACCATCATCGCCGTATTTGCCATGAAGGGCGATGAAGGCGAAATCGATGAGGCTTTTGAGTTCTTCGTAAGTGATGCGTTTCGCTTCCTTCTCCAATCGGGCGACGATGTCGGAAGTAGTGTTCTGAATGATGAGTTTCTTGGGAAGTTCCCAGAGCCTATTCTCTGTGTCCACGAAGATGGGAAGATAACTGTATTTCTGGGGATTGAGATGAAAGCAAACCTGTCGCCCGCTAGCCAGCGAGGCCTCTCGTTCTGAGGAGGCTCCTCCGAATAGCACTCCCACTCGCAGCATAGTACCCTCTTGACCCTCAACTTTGTTACATAGAATTCTAGCAATTATGCTCTCGATAAGCAAGGTTGCGCCATGAAGGCCAGGGTGTTAAAATCTTTGTATCGCCATTAGGAGGGATAGTATGAGTACCACCAGGCTCATAGGTTTGCTTCTCCTCGGAGGAGGCATCGCCCTTCTTCTCATATCAGTAAGCGCGGATATGATAGGGTTGGGGCGTGACCCGGGGTTCGGCTACCAGCAGATGGGGGGCACCCTGGCGGGAGCGGTGGCGGCCATAATCGGCGGGTTTCTCTACCGAAGGGGCTAAACTCTTGAGAGGCTATTCTTCATGATCTACCTGTCTGATATCCTCGCGGCCACCGGGGGGCGGGTCTATGGCCCCATCTTTGCTCAGGAGTTCAGCGATTTTTGCTTCGACTCCCGCATCCTCCAGCCAGGAGAGCTCTTCTTGGCGGTGAAGACGGAGAAGGGCGACGGCCACGATTATGTCGCTGAGGCCTGTCGCGATGGGGCGACAGGGGTACTCTGCGAGCGGGAGATAGACCTCGCTCCTCACCGTGTGACCTGTGTGGTGGTCCCCGATACCCAACAAGCCCTTCGCCATTGGGGCGAATACATAATCAAAAAATACGTCCCTGAGGTTATCGGGGTGACGGGGAGCACTGGGAAGACCAGCGCCAAGGAGGCTATCGCCAAGGTCCTGGCAAAGGGGTTTCCTGTCTTCAGGAACCACGCCAACTATAATGGGCGGTATGGGTTGCCCATCGCTTTGGGGAGACTTCGCCCGGAGCACAAAATCGCGGTCTTGGAGATGGCCTGCGATAGTTTCAATGAGATCGCAGAGTTGGCCCAGATGACCTCGCCCCGCATAGGGGTGGTGATGAGCGTGAACGCCGCTCATCTGGAGTATCTGGGCAGCCTGGAGAATATAGCCCGGGAGAAGGGGAGACTGATCGAGGCCTTGCCCGAGGAGGGTTACGCTCTCCTCAACTTCGATGACCCTCGGGTTCGAGCCATGGCCGGCAGAACCAAAGCCCGGGTGCTCACCTTCGGGACGAACCCGAAGGCCGATCTCTACGCCTATGAGATCGCCGCCCATCGAGAAGGCGTGCGATTTATCGTCCGCTATCAAGGAGAGGGTGTTGAAGTCCGGCTTGCTCTTTTAGGCGGCCATAATGTCTACACCGCTCTTGCTGCTATAGGGGTGGGAACTCTCTACGGTCTCTCCCTGCAGGAGGCCGCTCAAAGCCTGGAAGAACTCAAGCCTCTTATGGGGCGCTTGAAGCCTTTGGAGGGGATAAACGGCAGTCTGCTCTTGGACGATAGTTACAGCGCCAACCCGACCTCAACCCTTGCGGCCCTCGACCTCTTAGCCCAGATGGAGGGAGGAGATAGGGTCGCCATCTTGGGAGACATGTTACAACTGGGGGCCTACGAGGAGGAGGGACATAGGGAGGTGGGGCGCCGGGCCGCCCAGGTGGTGGATTATCTGGTCACCAAGGGTGAGCGGGCCGGTATCATCGCTGATGAGGCCAGGAGGTATGGCTTGGCCGAGGAACGCATATTCGTTACCTACACCGTCGATGATGCCCTCCGTAGCATCGCCGAGAGGGTAGGGCCTGGCGACCTGATATTGGTGAAAGGGTCAATGGAGGCTCGCATGGAGAGGGTGGTGGAGAAACTGCTGGCCGACCCCTCACAGGCGGAGAGCCTCCTCGTCCGACAGAGCCCGGCTTGGAAGCGCATCCACATCCTCACCCCCGATCGTCCTACCTGGGTGGAGATCGATCTGGGGGCTCTAGCCCACAATGTGCGGGAGATCAAGAGGATAGTAGGGGAGAAGGTGGGGATCATCGTCACCCTCAAGGCTGACGCTTACGGCCATGGTGCGGTCAAGGTAGCGCGCACCGCCCTGGCCAATGGGGCCACTATGCTGGGGGTGGCTTGCCTCGGCGAGGCGGTAGCCCTTAGGAAGGCGGGCATTTCCGCCCCCATTATCATTCTGGGCTATACCCCTGCTTGGCAGGCTAGAGATATCGTCCTTCACGATATCACAGCCACGGTCTTCTCCCTAGATGTGGCCAGGGCTTTCTCCCGCGCTGCCGTGGCCCTCAACTCTCAAGTGCGGGTGCACATCAAGGTGGATACGGGCATGGGTCGGCTGGGTCTTCTTCCCTCTGACCTTCTCCCCTTCGTCCAGGTCCTCCAAGGGTTACCCAACCTCCTGGTCGAGGGGATCTTCACCCATTTCGCCATCGCTGACGCAGAGGATGCCCACGGCGTCCCCGGCTGGGGGAAGGAATATACGCTCCGCCAACTGGAGGCCTTCAAAGGGGTAGTGAGGGAATTGGAGGCTAACGAGATTCATATCCCCCTCATCCATGCGGCTCATAGCGCTGCCATCT
>Ga0209978_10001422_pt1 | contig 10135 bp, 8 predicted proteins | sample BentaG_FD_182805 | JGI IMG/M metagenome (GOLD analysis project Ga0209978, IMG submission 182805) | Deep subsurface microbial communities from South Atlantic Ocean to uncover new lineages of life (NeLLi) - Benguela_00093 metaG (SPAdes)... | ecosystem: Environmental > Aquatic > Marine > Oceanic >...
GAACGAGATTAAATGCGTTAGTGCGAACCAGAACATGATCACCTCTATGCTAGAATATCCACAAAGGGTTATTGTATCAAAGCACTGATATCCGTTTACTCAAGGATATTATTTCCGCACCCTACACCCGGATCATTAACACACAGGCGAGTACAAACGCACCTATAATAACAAGAACAAATCGCAAGAAGCATCTCGCGAGATCTAAGCCTATCAAGCTACTTTTGTCCAGTTCATAGCTCGAAAAAACTAAAACCAATGGAGTATTCCGATGAATTTTCCAAAAATATCGAATCCAACAAGGCTTGAGAAACTGCAACCGCCAAATGGTAAAGTCAGGATGGTTCTTGATACAGATACATACAATGAGATTGATGACCAATTTGCAGTTGTTCATGCGCTGCTTTCGCCAGAGAAATTATCAGTAGAAGGAATTTACGCAGCACCATTTTTTAATCAGCGTTCAACCGATCCGGGTAACGGCATGGAGATGAGTTACGATGAAATTCTGCGTTTGTTAGAAAGACTTGACATGCCTTTAGAAAACCTTGCTTATCGTGGGTCAAGTGGTTTTCTGATGGATTATGATCGCCCCTACACCAGCGATGCGGTCAACGATTTGATTGAACGCTCGATGAATTCGGATGGGCCACTCTATGTTGTAGCCATCGGTGCTTTGACCAATATTGCATCCGCCATTCTCATTGAGCCTAAGATCATAGAGAAAATTATTTTAGTATGGTTGGGGGGTAATGCGCTTCACTGGCCGCATACAACTGAGTTTAATTTATGTGGTGATGTGCTGGCATCACGTTTGGTTTTCGACTGTGGGGTACCATTGGTATTGATCCCTTGTGCTGGTGTCACAACACATCTTCGAACAACGGTTTCTGAAATTGAACGGTTCGTGCAGGGACAAGGCGCGATTGGTGATTACCTTGCAGAAACATTCAAGACTTATAATGATGATCATTTTGGTTGGTCAAAAGAAATTTGGGATGTTGCGGCAATTGCTTACTTGATAAATGCTGATTGGATTCCATCTTTTATCACATCCAGCCCGATGGTTGCCCAGCAACCTCCAGTTGTTGAGCCAGGCCAAAATCCTTATCCCTGGGAAAAATATCTACTTACTTGGAGCTTTGATCACTCACGCCATCATATCCGCTGCGCCTACTACGTTGAACGTGATCCCATATTTCAGAATCTGTTCACCAAACTGGAACGTTTTGCCAAAGGGTAGTTGAAACGATAAACATGATACAAATATTTGAACTACCCATCACTTATCTGTTTGGTAGTTCATAAAACGGATATATATAGAACTATGTAACAGATTGAATTTGAGCCATAAGTTTTCAACAGCCGAAATGGCTAATGTCAATAAAACATTGATGGTTCAAGCACCTAATTTACCTCAGCAATCAACTTCAACCCCGATAGCTAAGCAAAACTCGTTTTGCCTTCATGTATTCTTAATGCTATGATATTTATACGTATCAGTAATACGTATAAGCACTTTTTAGTTTTCGTGGAAAAATATGAAAGGCCGACGACCTACACAAGTGGATGTAGCAAAACTGGCGGGGGTCTCCCAATCTGCCGTCTCCCAGGTTCTAACTCAAAAAGATTCTGCTATACCGGAAGAAACAAGACAACGAATATTAGGTGCGATAGATAAATTAAGGTATGTGCCAAATAAATTCGCACAGAGTTTACGCACCCAAAAAACCTTTATGATTGCCAGCATCATCCCTGATATAACAAACCCCTTTTATCCGGCTTTTCAGCGCGGTATTCAATCAGTAACCAATCAAAAAAACTATGATCTGATTATTTACGACACGGATGAAAAGGAAGAGATTGAGAAAAGGAGTCTGCAATCACTTACACGTGCTGGAGTTGACGGCGCGATTGTCTCTCTTTTCCATCATGGCGTTGAACACCTCAGACCCTTAATCGAGCAGAATATACCGGTTGTGTATTGGCGGGGGAGACCTAGCCCAGAAGAAGAACTGATTATAGACATGATCTACGTCGACAATGTGTCCATGGCGAAAACAGCGGTTTCATATCTAATTGAAAAAGGGCATACTCGAATTGGGATGATCGCGGGTCTGGAAGACACCCCGCCACGCCAGAATCGAATTCATGGTTTTTGCGAAGCCCTGGCAGAATACCGCCTACCTTTGGATGAAATCTTAATCCAAGATGGTGATTTCACAGAAATAGGTGGCTATCAGGGGATGAAAAAACTGTTGAGCATAAAACCACGACCAACCGCAGTTTTTGCTGCAAACGATCTGATGGCCTTGGGCGCAATGGTGGCAATTCGAGAAGCAAAATTGAGTATCCCCGAGGATATTGCCCTTGTCGGCCTCGATGATATCCCTGCGGCAAAATTGGTCCACCCACCGTTAACCACCATTACTCAGATGCAAGAAGATATTGGGCGTACCGCTGCAGAAATGATTTTTGAACGCATTGAGGGTACTGCACCAGATAAACCCAGATTGGTTGAAATGCCATTTGAATTAATCGTTCGCAAGTCTGCTTAGGAAAGAGGAAAACGCATGAAAAAAGGGAAATTGATCAACCATCCGCTCTCAAACTTGATCGCCAGTCTTGGCCACACCGATGAAATTGTGATCGCAGATGCGGGATTACCAATCCCAAAAGAAACCCAACGAATCGATCTGGCGCTTACGCGAGGAATCCCCACTTTTGAGGAAACACTGAGAACCGTGTTGGAAGAGATGTGTGTCGAAAAAGCATTTGTTTCAAAAGAGATTGTGGATTACAGCCCACAAGTGCTTGAATTAATCCAGGCAGCCCTTGGTGACATGCCAGTTGAACCAATTCCACATCCCCAATTCAAAGAACGAACGAAAAGATCAAGGGCGGTTATTCGAACGGGTGAGTTCACCCCGTATGCGAATGTCATCTTGGTATCGGGACCTTGGGGATTTGAACTATAAGTGTCAAGTCTAGCGTTGATGAGTTCTGCAACGCCTAAAGGAGAAATATGCAGGACGATAATTTGTTCAAAAAAATCTTTGGCTGTCTGGTGGGAGGAGCGATAGGGGATGCCTTTGGAATCCGGGTTGAGATGATGCATTATCTCGATATCAAGGACCAGTATGGTTGGGTGACACACTTCGATGATCTCCCACCTCGAAAAGCCACCACTCGGTCACCCCTTGAACGTTGGAATCCCTTGGGGGTACAGATGGGCATTGTGGATGGTTTCCATCCCTTAGGCCGCTGGAGCGACCAGGTAGGTGTTTACACAGACGATATGCGTTATCGGCTGTTGGCCTGCCACACAATTTTACAAAAAGGAGGTCCAATTACCGGCTTGGATTTCGCAAACACCTGGTTCAACTACCGCTTGATGGCGGAAGGAGCGGATGAATACGAACCTACCTTGGACTGGCCAGGACCTCAAAAAGCTTATGCATGTGCGCTTGGCTCTCTAGAACGGCTTACAAAACTTGCGAACCAAAACCGGCCTTGTTTTTCAGGCTGGGATGCCCCCATGGGAATTATCCATGCAGGAAACCCGGCTGCTGCTGCGGAATCTGGTTATGTAATGGCCGTTGCCATCGCTACAGCTCTAACACCAGGCGCCACCATAGAAGATGTAATCAGGAACGTGCTGGAATACGCCTGGGCGCTTGGTCACCATGCGGGTGAGTTCAAAGGACGATTGCAACGCTTACTGGAAATTGCCCGAAAATGTACAACACCGTTCGACTTGTATGAACCATTTTACAAAGAGTTTTTGGTGACATTCCCACCCTGGGATGCAGTGTGGACGATGGAGATGGTACCCTGCGCATTGGCTATCTGTGTCATTGCCGGACAGGACACCAAACAAGCCATTATCGGCGCGACAAATATCGGCCGTGATGCGGATACAATCGCTGGAATTGCGGGAGAGCTCATAGGAGCTTTGTATGGAATAGATTCACTACCAACCCCTTGGGTTGATAAAGTCCTGAAATTAAATCCAAAACCAGATATGGAACAAATGGCCTTAGACCTAACCAATCTGATTATTGAAAGGAATAAGTCCCAACTAAACCGGAGCAAAAAAATTCTCTCTGCCTTGAAGGAATAATTCTATTAGGTAGGCTATTCTAAGCAATAAATGATTGATTGAAAGGAGGTGCAATGGAGTGATCCAAAACAAAATACTACTGATGAATTTCCTCGTACAGCACAAAGGAGGCAGAAATATCAAAACAAATTTATACGTTTGCATCGAACCTTGTTTAAATCAAACAGAAAAAAAGAGACAAGAACAAGAAAATCTACGGATATACAGGAGATAAATATAATGAAGAAGAAAACATTTTGGTTAATAACCATGATCTTGTTAGTCGGTCTTCTATTGGTGGGCTGCCAACCGGCCGAAGAGACCGCTACACCGGAGGAAGCAGACGCACCAGCTGAAATGGAAATTGTCACGATCACTATCTGGGATTTTGGCGGCGCCGAGTTTTCCTATTTAGATGAAATTTCCATACCAGAATTCGAGGAGAAATTCCCCAACATTATAATCAACCATGTTGGTGTGCTTGAAGATGAGTTAGGGCTTAAGATTGAGACTTCCATCGCCGCGGGAGAAGTTCCTGATATCGCGATTTTCGTCCCGACCCGCGTGGTTGCAGCAGGTCATGTCCTTGCACTTGATGACTATATGGCTCGGGATGGGATTGCTCGTGAAGATTACTGCAGCCTTTTCCAGTCAGGGAACATTTCCAATTATGGACAATTCGATGATAAGGTGACTTCCTTACCTATCGATTCCAACATCTGGGCAATGGTGTACAACAAGGACCTGTTCGCAGAAGCGGGTCTACCAGAGCTTGGCACAGATGACTATATCAATTTTGAAACCTGGCTGGAATATGCCCGCGCGATCGATCAGCCTTCAGAAAATCTCGAAGATCGGGTCTGGGGTTCCAATATGTTCATTCCGGTTTTCAACTCCCAGAACAACTATATGAGCTCCCCATTTGCATTGGGTGATGATGGGCGTAGCTGCGAAGGCAATGCCAACAACGCTGATTGGATGAAGGCCTGGGATCTTATGATGACCGCCTATAATGAGGATCTCACTCCCGAATCTGCTGGCGTTTGGTTTGAGGATCTTGAAGAGGACATGTTCGTGCAGGGCAAAATGGGGATGACTTACTCTACGTTAGGTGATGCAGTGTACGCCCGGGATCAGGGTCTTAATGCTGGCCTAACCGGTCAACCGGTTGTTACAGAAGGTTGGTCTGGCAATGTTGGCGGCTGGAACAACAGCTACAGCATCATGGCTGGATCCGAACATCCCGATGAGGCTTGGGAGTTTCTGAAATTCCTCTCGACCGAGGCTCCATTAAATATACCTCTCTCGTCAGATATGCTCCTTTCAGATGAGCCTGGACTGCCTGGCTTGCCTTGCTACCTTCCTTTGCATGAGCAAGGAAGAATTGCTGAGCTGATTGCCGAAGATCCTCTGGTCGCCGATTCAGTATCATTGATGAGCCATATTGTTCCTCCGCCTTTCACTCCGGATACATGGACATCTTTTGATGAATTCTGGAATGTTTTCTCACTGGTCAATGATGAGGGAATGACCTTAGAGGAAGCAGTAAACGAAGCTACTGCTGTTTGCCAGGATGCCACCGATGAACTCTGGGAAGTATTTGACTCTATAGGACAATAACACCTTGATGGGATACGCTGGGGTCCTGGCAGGACCCCAGCGAGTTTTCAAAGGATGATTACATGATAGAACGATCACGCAAATGGATTTTCCCTAGTTTGGAGGGGCAGAAGCGCCGAGAGGCATTTCAAGGCTATTTATTTCTCCTGCCCTGGATCATTGGATTTATTGTCTTCCTTCTGATCCCGCTTGGTATGGCGGCTTATTCCGCCTTCACTCGTTGGATTTTAATCGACCCACCACCACGCTGGATTGGACTGGAAAACTTTCGAGCAATGTTTACTAAGGACAAGTTTTTTTGGTGGTCCCTTGGGATCACCCTAAAATTCATGGTGATGACTTTGATTCCATTTATGATTCTGGGACTGGCCCTATCTCTCTTGCTTAATCAAAAACTACCAGGAATGAATTTTTTCCGAACGGTATTCTATATTCCTGCTGTCGTTTCCGGCGTGGCAGTCACATTACTATTTATGAACCTTCTCCACCCAGAATTTGGGGCAATAAACATCTTTTTGAGGTCCTTGGGGGTTGCAGATCCTCCTAATTGGATCAACTCTCCGGATTGGGCGCTGCCGGCTGTCGCCTTTATGGGATTGTGGGGGATCGGCGGAGGCGCGATTATCTACCTGGCTGGTCTACAGAATATCCCACCTCATCTCTACGAAGCCGCTGAGATTGATGGAGCCAACTCCTGGCAAAAATTTTGGAAGGTCACTCTTCCTCTGCTCTCCCCTACTATTTTTTTCGTGCTGATTACAGGCATCATTGGCAGTTTCCAGGTGTTTACACCCGCCTATATTTTGGGGGGAGTCACCCGGTTTGGCCCTGGCAGCAAATATCTCAGGTTTTACCTGCTGCATGTTTACATTAAGGGTTTCCAACAAGGCCGATTAGGGTATGCCTCTGCTCTCGCTTGGATTTTATTTTTCATCTCGACAATCGTTGTCTTCATCATCTACAACCGAACTGAAAGATTTGTTTATTATGAGGAAGAAGGCAGAGGGAGTTCTTGAAATGTCACAATCAGCAAGCATAAAAAATATAGAGCCAACCTCTTCCTCCCAAATAAAGAACAGGTTTTGGCGTCGGAAATCAGTTCGCAAGACCGTCCACGCTGTTTTTGTCTATTCCTTATTGATTGGGATTGGTATCCTGATTTTGATGCCACTTTCCTGGATGTTGACAGCGGCATTGAGAGGGCGAGGCGAACCGGTCTATACTCTCCCGGCATCATGGTTTCCAACCGAATCTTTCCACTGGGAAAATTTTTGGACCATCTTAACCAACAAAAACTATCCCTTATGGCGGCCAGCGCTAAACACTCTCATGCTGGTTGTGCTGAACATCGCCGGCGTTTTGATTTCGAATACACTGGTTGCGTATGCCTTTGCCCGGTTAGATTTCCCCCATAAAGAATTCCTCTTCAAACTGGTGATTCTGTCAATGCTCATGCCTGGAGTGGTATTGTTTATCCCCTCTTTCTTGTTGTTCAACGCTTTGGGATGGTACGGCACTTATCTGCCTCTGTGGGTGGGAGCCTTCTTCGGTAATTCTTTTTATATCTTTATCACTCGACAGTACATGCGCTCCTTCCCAAAAGATTTAGACGACGCGGCCAGAATCGATGGTGCGAGCAGATTTGGAATCTATTGGCGGATCATATTGCCATTGAGCAAACCTGTGATGACCTTGATGGCGGTGTTTACCTTCATGGACACGTGGAATGAATTCACTGGTCCTTTAATTTACCTAAATGACCCATCTAAATTCACTCTGTCGATAGCATTGAACTATTTTCGACAGTCTATGTTTTCGGGAAAGGAGCCGACAACTAATTTGGTGATGGCGGCTGCATTGCTATCAGTTATCCCAATGCTGATCTTGTATTACTTTTCCCAGGAAGAACTGATTGGTGGGATTGCGTCAGTAGGATTAAAGGGCTAGAAAATGAGTATTGTTGTGTTTGGAAGCATCAATATGGATCTGGTAGCACGAACGCCCCGCCTGCCTGGGCCTGGGGAAACAATAACAGGAACGGTATTTCAAACCTTTCCCGGAGGGAAAGGTGCAAATCAGGCAGTAGCATGTTCACGATTAGGTGCAAAGACTTATATGGTAGGGCGTGTGGGAGGTGATGAATTTGGCGAAAAGTTGAAGGATGAGTTAGAAAAAGCTGGGGTCGATCATGAAAATGTTGTTGTAGATACAATGACATCATCCGGTGTGGCTTTGATCGCGGTTGAAGATTCAGCTGAAAATACCATCATTGTAATTCCAGGGGCGAATGGTCAGGTTGATGACCAGGATCTGAAAAGGCTGGAAGCTGTTTTGACCAAGTCAGAGGTATTACTTCTCCAATTGGAAATACCACTGGAGATGGTGATGGCTGCTGCTAAATTAGCAAAAGAGAATAATGTGAAAGTAATTCTTGATCCAGCCCCGGCGCAAATGTTGCCCGAACAAATTTACCCACTGTTAGATATCATCACCCCGAATGAAACCGAAACGGAATTGTTGGTTGGTTTCCCACTAGAGACAAAAGAAGATGCAGCCAAGGCAGCAAGAATCCTGATGGGTCGCGGCACATCAAATGTGATTATCAAGATGGGTAGTCGAGGTGCTTTTGCATTGATGGGCGATCAAGAAGAATCCTTTGAACCCTATCAGGTTACGACAGTTGACACCGTTGCAGCCGGAGATGCGTTTAATGGCGCATTAGCCGCTGCACTAAGTGAAAACTTGCCTGTTGAAAAAGCGATCCAATGGGGTATGGCTGGTGGTGCCTTGTCTGTCACTAAAGAAGGTGCTCAACCTGCTATGCCAGAGAGGAATGAGCTAAAAGAATTGTTGAAAAATTAGACAGATCGAGAGTTTTACGGAGAGCATAGTGGCGCTACCGAATGATTATGCAGAACGTGTGTACTCCGGGGTACTAGGGAAACTCATTGGCGTTTATCTGGGTCGCCCATTTGAAGGGTGGACCTATGAGCGCATTTTAGAAGAACTGGGAGAGATTGATTATTATGTCAACGACCGAATTTCCTGGAAACCACCGCTAGTCGTTACGGACGATGACATAACGGGGACATTTACATTTCTGCGTGCCTTGCCAGATTATCATAATTCATTGGATTTGACCCCGGCGCAAATCGGACAAACCTGGCTCAACTACATCATCGAAGAACGCACGATCCTATGGTGGGGTGGTTTTGGCAATTCTACCGAGCATACAGCCTTTATTCGTTTGAAGAATGACATTGAAGCCCCTGCATCCGGATCAATTGAGTTGAATGGCGCTATTATCGCTGAACAAATCGGAGCCCAAATTTTCATCGATGGTTGGGCAATGGTTGCACCTGGAAATCCCGAACTAGCCGCTGACCTGGCCAAACGAGCTGCAAGTGTCAGCCACGACGGGGAAGCGATCTACGCATCTCAAGTTTTGGCCGCCATGGAGGCACAGGCTTTCGTTGAATCCAACATCAATAAATTACTCGATCTGGGGGTATCACTTATCCCCAAAGATTCAGTGATTTACCGCATGATCTCAGATATTCGCGAATGGCACGCCGCTGAACCAGATTGGCATAAGGGAAGAAAAAAGATCGCGGGCCTATATAACTATGAAAATTATGGGGGGAATTGCCATATGGTGCCCAACCACGGCCTGATTATCTTGGGATTATTGTATGGTGATAGCGATTTTAATAAATCGATGTTGATCGTCAATACAGCCGGTTGGGACACGGATTGCAATTCAGGTAATTTGGGTTGTTTGTTGGGCATTAAAGACGGTTTGACAACATTTGAAAAGGGCAATGACTGGCGCGGACCCGTGGCAGACCGATTATATATGCCTGCAGCAGATGGTGGTCGTTCGATCACTGATGCTGTGATTGAAACGCAGCATGTTGTCAATGTGGGCAGAGCATTGGCGGGGAAGGATCCAGTCTTGCCCAAAAATGGTGCTCGCTTCCACTTTGAATTTCCCGGCAGCGTTCAAGGTTTCCGTCCAGGTGAAAAAGCCACGACAATAGAAAATGTGGCGGGTCACAGCAAAGAGGGGGAACGTAGTTTGGCCGTACATTTTGAAGGACAGGGAGGTATCTCAACCCCGACGTTCATTCTTCCCGACGAACTAAAAATGGAAGGCTATAAATTATTGGCCTCCCCAACCCTCTATTCAGGACAAAAAGTGAGGGCTGGATTCAATGCTGAACAGGACACAAATCTTAAACTTTTCATCAAAGTCTACAATAAAGATGATAAGTTAGAGATGATCTTTGGGCCTGAAGTTGCTTTGCAAAAGAAGACTTATATAGAAACAGAATGGATCATTCCCAATACGTACAGCCAGCCAATCGCTGAGATCGGGGCCGAATGCCAAAGCGAATCTGGGAGTGTGTATCT
>Ga0209978_10001423_pt1 | contig 10132 bp, 8 predicted proteins | sample BentaG_FD_182805 | JGI IMG/M metagenome (GOLD analysis project Ga0209978, IMG submission 182805) | Deep subsurface microbial communities from South Atlantic Ocean to uncover new lineages of life (NeLLi) - Benguela_00093 metaG (SPAdes)... | ecosystem: Environmental > Aquatic > Marine > Oceanic >...
AATTTCTTGGGCGGACAGGGCAAACCAGGAATCTGACCCTTTTTCCAGGAACAATTTTTTAACCGAATTTATGGTTTCTTCATTTACTATAATTTCTCCACAGCCTTTACAGTAGAAAACCGGGAGGGGTACTCCCCATACCCTTTGACGGGAAATGCACCAGTCGGTTCTATTCTCCACCATACCGTATATTTTTTCCTTACCCCAGGCAGGAACAAATTGAACATTTTCTATTTCTTTTAGGGCTAAATCACGAAAGGTTTCGATGTTAACAAACCATTGCTCAGTCGCCCGAAATACTACCGGTTTTTTACAACGCCAGCAGTGGGGATAAGAATGAATTATTTTGCCAACCTTCAATAAAGCTCCATTCTTGTTTAACTCTTCTATTACCGCAGTATTTCCTTCTTTGTAAGTTAATCCTTTAAACTTTCTACCTTCCTGGTTAAATTTTCCCTGGTTATCAAGGGTAGTAAATATCGGTATTTTATATTTTACTCCTATCTCATAATCCTCCTGCCCATGTCCAGGAGCGGTATGCACACACCCTGTCCCTTCATCTAATAAAACATGGTCTCCCAATACAATTATTGAGTCTCTATCAAAAATAGGATGTTTACACTTTAAACCTTCAAATAATTTACCTTTTGCTTTTCCGATAATCTTATAATCAACAATTTCAATTTCTTTCATCACTTTTTCTACTAAAGCGGAAGCTAACAAGAGATTCCCTTTTTCTGTTTTAACTAAACTATATTTAATATCCGGATTAAGAGCAATAGCCATGTTGCCGGGAATAGTCCAGGGTGTAGTAGTCCAAATAAGTACATAGGTTTCTTCTTCTTTACTTTCCGGGAATATTTTTTTCAAACTATCTTTCACCAAAAATTTAACATATATAGAAGAAGATTCTTTATCGTAATATTCTATCTCTGCTGCTGCCAGAGCTGTTTCGCAATGAGCACACCAAAATACCGGTTTTAATCCTTTATAGATATATCCTTTGGAAAACATCTTTTTAAATATTTCTATCTGTTCTGCTTCATAAGTAGGGTTAAGGGTTAGATAAGGGTTTTCCCATTCTCCCATTACCCCTAATCGTTTAAACTCTTCTCTTTGCACATTGATATAATGTTTGGCATACTCTGTGCACTTCTTCCTTAGCTCAACCGGATCTACCTCGCTTAAGCCGACTTTCATATCTTTGGTAACCTGAAACTCTATGGGTAAGCCATGAGTATCCCACCCGGGAACATAGGGGGCTTCATATCCTTTCATCGATTTATACTTGGGGATTATATCTTTTAATATCTTATTATAAGCAGTTCCTATGTGTATATTACCATTAGCATAGGGAGGTCCGTCATGCAAGATGTATTTTTTCAGGTTCTTCTTTTTTTCCAATACTTTCTTATATGTTTCCTGTTCTTCCCAAAATCCTAATAATTTGGGCTCTTCCTGGGCTAAGTTTGCTTTCATCTTAAATTTTGTTTTCGGTAAATTTAAGGTATCTTTGTATTCCATTTGAATCTCTCCTCATGCTTTATAATTTATATAATATAACAAAAACCCCTTGCCGCATAAAAGGACAAGAGGTTAGAAATTCTTGTGGTACCACCTAATTTTTATCATTACCTCACGGATAATGAACTCAATGAGTAAATACATTTAAGTAGATAAATAAATATACTCCAGTTTTTAACGATGTTCACCGCCCTAATCTACTTTTAAAACAATTTCGATTAGAAATATTGAGACGATTTTGGATAGAAAGAATTTACAGGCTCCCACTGCCCCTGCTCGCTATTAAATTGTATCTACCTACTCTTCCTCAAATCAGATAAATAACTATTCTATTTTTAATTTACGTAATAATATCATATTAAATCGGTTTATGTCAATGTTTCTCGTATATCGTATGTCGTATATCGTATATCGTTAAGAATTAGTTAGCTGGTTAGCAAGACAAGTCTCTTGCTTAGTAAGAGAAGATTTGGATTTCTTATCCCCTCTCCCCTCGGAGGGAGAGGGTTAGGGTGAGGGGGAATCGTAGGGGTTCGATTTATCGAACCCTCTTATCCCTGCGAGACAGGCGTTCTCCGCTTTCACGAGGACGGGTCACCCCTTTAAGGATAGATTCCCGCTTCCGCAGGAATGACATAGAAGATGCGGTAATGAAAAAAAAGGGGGCGGGGCGGATGAATCCGCCTCCTACAGGAAATAAAAAACCTGTCAAAGGACTATTGTATAGTAATAAATTCTAACTCCTTGCTACTGAATTATTGATTCTGTTTATTTCTTGTTTTTGTTTTTCTATACGCTAAAAGCTACCCGCTGTACACTAGTTAAGTTTTGAGTTTTGAATTATGGTTTTGCGCTTTTCGCTTTAAACTTTACGCTTTTTATTATTTCATAGACAATATTATGCGATAATTTAAATATCTTTTTCTATTTTATCTAAAAATTCTTTTTGGCTGATATCGTAAATTTTAATAAGTTTATTTTTGCTGTTCTTTCCAGAAATTATTTCAACTTTTAATTTCGCTACATCGAAATATTTAGCTAAATAGGCAATGCATTTTTTATTGGCTTTGCCTTCGACCGGCGGGGCGGTGATAGTAATCTTTAAAGCGTTATTATATACTCCGATAATTTTATTCTTAGATGAACCGGGAACAATTTTAACTTTAATTACAATATCATTACCCGTAATTTTAAAATAATCATTGATACCGCTGTTCATTTTCTGTTTCTTCAATTTTGGAATTCTGTTCTGTAACCAATCCTTCTAATTTGTCCGCTTTATCTTCAGAAACTTTTTCCTCAATTTTCTCTTTAGAAACTTCTTCTTCAATCTTGTAATTTCCTTTTTCCCCAAAATCCTCAGTTTCTAACATTTTTAAGTATAAATTCAACATCGATTTAAACTTTTCTTTAAATGTAAATTTATATCGCCGCAGATTATCAATTTCGTTTTTCACCAGGTCTTCTCTTTGAAAGACTTGTTGTTTTAACGACTTAGCTTCCAGCTCTGCTTTTTCTATGATTATTTTTGCTTCACTCTCTACCCTGCCCTTCATCTCTTCGGCTGATTTTTGGGCATTTAATAAAGCGCTTCTTAGAGTTTCTTCAATCTGACTAAACTCTTTTAATTTTTCTTGCATCCTCTCAATTTCTTCATTAAGTCTTACATTTTCATTTATTAATTCTTCGTAGTCTTTTACTATCTTGTCTAAGAAATCATCTACTTCTTCTTCGTTGTATCCTCTGAATGATCTGGTAAATTCTTGTTGTTCGATATCCATTGGTGTAATTCTCATTCAATTATCCTCCCTCATTTAATATTTCAATCTATTTTATATGCCTTAAAGAGCTATGCTAATAAGTATATTAATTATTGACCTTTGGAGTAAATTTAGTAAAAAAAAGACGATTATCGGAGAAAGATCTAAACCCATACCTCCTAAAGGCAATATAATCCTGAAGGGTGCTAAAATCGGTTCGGTAATTCTATAGATAAACTGCACCACAGGGTTGTAGCGATCTATGGGTATCCAGGTTAAAAATATCCTCGCTAAAATTAAATAACTATAAAGTCTGAAAACTGTGTTAATTATTTGGATCAGTAAAAACATATATAATATTTTCCTTCCACTTCTATCAATTTATTAATGAAAACCGAATATTCCCCTGCCAATTCTAACCATATTAGCACCTTCTTCAATAGCTACCTCAAAATCCTCAGTCATTCCCATAGAAAGATACTCCATTTTAATATTCTTTAAATTTTTGCTCTTTATTTTCTCGAATAATCCCCCGAGTTTCCTAAAATATGGTCGAACTTCTTCTTTGTCTTCCGCTATTGGCGCAATAGTCATTAAGCCTTTGACCCTTATTCTGGAAAATTCAGACATTTCTTTTAGAAAAGATTCTCCTTCTTCCGGTTTAATTCCATATTTGGTTTCTTCCCCGGAAACGTTCACTTCGACTAAAACATTCGTTGTCTTCCCAAATTGCAAAGAACGTTTATCTATTTCTATGGCTAATTTTATACTATCTACAGAGTGAATACAATCAAATATTTCTATAGCGTATTTTGCCTTATTAGTCTGCAGGTGTCCTACTAAATGCCACTCTATATCGGCAGTCAAAATTTGATATTTTTTTTTAGCTTCCTGAACTTTATTTTCACCAATTATTTTTACGCCTGCATTTATAGCTTCTTTTATTTGCTCCATGGTAGCAGTTTTAGTTACCGCCACCAATTTTATTTCTTCAGGATTTCTATTCGCCTTTAAGGCTGCTTTTTTTATTTTTTCGTTTATTATCTCTAAATTATTTTTAATTGTTTCCACAAGCTATAACCTTTTTTTATTTTTTACTTTCTGATTATTTCAAATAAAAAAATATAAACATTCTTTTAATTAATTTTCAAGCTTCGATGTTCTATATTTCTTTATCACTTTTGAAATAATTTTTTATTCTTTCTCCATCAACTATATACACTACTCTCTCAGCTAAATTTGTAGCATGGTCGGCAATCCGTTCAATATTATTAGAAACAAAAATCAAATAAATCGCCCTGCTGATAGTATGAGGGTCTTCCATCATAAAAGTTAAGAGTTCACGAAATATCTGTTTATCCAAATCATCAACCGTCCTATCTCTCAACCATACATCCTTAGCTAACTCTACATCTCCGTTAAAATAGGCATTTAAGCCATCTTTCAACATATTTTGAGCAATTTCAGCCATACGAGGAATGTCTATAAGGGGTTTTACCATAGATTTGGTAGATAGATATTGGCTGGCTTTAGCTATGCTTACGGCATGATCTGCTACTCTTTCTAAGTCAGATACAGTCTTATAACCACAGCCGATTATCCTCAAATTTTTGGCAATGGGGTGACGTAGAGCAATCATCTGCAAACATTGTTCTTCGATATCTAATTCCATTTTATCAATTATATCATCATTTTCAATTACCTTTGCCGCTAAATCCAAATCCTGTTCAACTAAAGACTTAATAGACATATTAATTGCTTCTTCGACTAAATTTGCCATCTTTGTCAAACTTTCCTTTAAATCTGTGAGTTCATTACCAAAATATAATTTTTTCTCTTTTTTAATCATAACCTTTAATCCTTTTTATTTATTCGTATATCGTAAACAGTATAGCGTATAGCAGCAATTTAGTATCGAGTATCGCGTATATAGTAAACCATTTACCCTGTTTATTAGTTGATCAATTAACCAATTTACCGATTGAATTAGTCGATAGTATTTAGTATAGCATATAGTATAAATATTATACTGTACAATATATTAATTACTTTCATCTTAAACTAAAAATTTAAAACGAAAAGCGAAAAACCATAATTCAAAATTCAAAACCTATTGTTATCGCGAGGAGTGAAACGAAGAAGCAATCTCAATCCCGAGATTGCCACGCTCCCTGCGATCGCTCGCAATGACATTTCTGTTTTTTCATTCTATCTTCTGAATTCTGTCTTTTCACGCGATACGCGATATGCAATACGCAATACGAAATTTTAGCTTAAGCTTAATATATCAAAAATAACCTAACTTTTCAATCATTTTATATTTGTTTGTTTTATATTCGCAATACATATCACTAAAGTTTACATTAATTATATCTTATTATAAACATAATGCACTTAAAAAATATTTTTCTTTTATAAAATAAATAAGAAAACCATAGATGTATTTAATATAAATAATTATCTTATAATCTATGGTTTCCCTGTATCTTATATTTTTAACCAACTAATCAAATTATCTTACAACTTTTTTACATCTTGCAACTCGAAACTTATATTCTGTATTTTTCTTTCACTTATGATCCGCACCTATACACTATACACAGTTCATACTTTTTTTATTTCTTTTGCTAACGACTAATCTAACGCGATACAAAAATAGTTTTGAGTTTTAAATTCTGGTTTTCTTCACGCGATACGCGATACGCAATACGCAATACTAAATTACTATACGCTAAACGCTGCACGCTATATGCTAACCATATACTAACGACTAACGACTATTCACTAACGACTAATATTATTTTCTCTTCTTAAGGGCAGCGCCTCCTAAGTAGGCCTCTTGCACTTTTTGATTGCTCTTTAAATCGGAAGCTAATCCGCTAATAGTAATATTCCCGGTTTCCAGCACATATCCCCTGTCAGCGATACTTAATGCTTTGCGAGCATTTTGTTCTACTAATAATATTGATATACCTTGATCATTAATTTCACGGATAATTTGGAAAATTTGTTTTACTAATAGAGGAGCTAAACCCAGAGAAGGTTCATCTAAAAGTAAGATACGAGGAGTACTCATCAAAGCTCGCCCGATAGTCAACATTTGCTGTTCTCCTCCAGAAAGGGTACCAGCTAATTGGTTACGCCTTGCTTTAAGAATAGGAAACAGTTTAAAAATCCTTTCTTTTGTATCTGTTATAACTTTAGTATCTTTTCTATTAGTATAGGCACCAAGATTAAGATTTTCCTCAACAGTAAGAGTTATAAAAACCTTTCGGCCTTCAGGAGCATGAGAAATTCCTTTGATAACTATTTCATAAGCCTGAACATTATTAAGTTCTTCTCCTCTTAATTGAATAGTTCCTTTGCGGATAGAAAGCAAACCAGAAATTGCTTTTAAAAGAGTACTCTTTCCCGCTCCATTTGCTCCCAAAACAGTAACTATTTCACCCTCATTAACCTCAAGTGAAATTCCTTTAAGTGCCTCAATTGAACCATAAAAGATATGTAAATCTTCAACTTTCAACAAGACTGTCATATTACTATAATTCCTCCTCTTCCTCTTTTCCTAAGTAGGCTTCGATCACCAGAGGATTATTATAAACATCTTCCGGAAAGCCCTCAGCTATCTTTTTCCCTTCATCCATTACTATAACCCAATCAGAAATTCCCATAACTACATTCATATCATGCTCAATTAGTAAAATAGTTAAATCTTCTTTTAACAAACTTTTGAGAAATTTCATTAAGTCTTCTGACTCTCGATCATTTAACCCACTACTCGGTTCATCTAAAACTAATAAATCAGGATTGGTAGTTAAGGCTCGAGCAATTTCTAACATTCTTTGATTACCATAAGCAATATTTTTCGCTAATTCATCTCGAAATTTCCATAACCCTACTTGGTGTAAACGCCTTTCTGCTATTTCCCGAATTCTATTTTCTTCTTCCTTCTGATGAGAAGATCTAAAAACAGAAGACCATACCCCAGCTGAACCACGGCAGTGCTGGCCAGACATTACATTTTCTAAACAGGTCATATTAGAAAAGAGGCGTATATTTTGAAAAGTTCGAGCAATCCCTTTAGCTACAATCTGATGGGGTTTATTACCGACAAGATCTTCTCCTTTAAAGATAACTTTGCCACCATCGGGTTGATATATTCCAGTAACTACATTGAAAACAGTGGTCTTTCCTGCTCCATTAGGCCCAATAATACTACTAATTTTCTCCTGATTTACTTTAAGATTAAAATTATTAACCGCAATTAAACCACCAAACTTTTTGGTAAGTTCTTGAGTTTCTAAAACCACATTTTTGTCGTCGTTGATATTTTCGTCCACTTCATCAGTTTCAACTGATATTTCCACATTCAAATTATTATCTTTAAACATCATCTCTTCCTGCTTTCAATAAAAGTGACTTAAATTCAACTGCTCCTCTTTTTCTAGGCCAGATACCTCCGGGTCGGAAAATCATCATCATAACCATTGCTGAACCAAATATTAACATTCGGTATTGAGCAAAAGCACGAAAAACTTCGGGAAAAAGACTTATTGCTGCTGCACCGATTAAAACTCCAGGGATAGAACCCATTCCTCCTATTAATACAATACAAAAAAGCATACAGGATTCCATAAAATCAAAACTCTCCGGCGAAACAATCATTAACTTACTGGCATAGACATTACCTGCTACTCCAGCCAATCCTGCTCCTAAAATAAAAGCTAAGAGCTTATAATACCTCACATCAATTCCGGTAGCTTCAGCAGCTATCTCATCTTCACGAATACAATTCCAGGCTCTACCTATACGTGAACTTTGTAAATTTATAAGAGCAAGAATAGTGAGACCTACTACTATCCAGATTAGAAAATAGAATTCAGTTGAACTATCAATCATAAAAAAACTTCCCAGGGAAGGAAAATCTATTCCAAATACCCCATTTGGTCCCCCCGTAATACCAAAGGGATTATTAATAAGGGTTAATCTGACAATTTCTCCCATTCCAATAGTAACGATACAAAGATAATCACCTCGTAAATGAATAATTGGCGAGCAAACCAACCAAGCAAAACCAGCTGCCGCTAAAGCACTTATTGGTAATAAAATAATTATGGGGATACCAAAACTGGTATTAAGAATAGCTGTGGTATAGGCTCCAATAGCCATAAAAGCCATATGCCCTAAGTCAAAAAGTCCTACTTCGCCCAGGACGACATTTAAACTAAGTCCGAGTAGGGCATAAATTCCGAAGAAAAAAGCTACATCAATAAAATAGTTGTTACCGGTAAGGGGAAATAACAATAATAGGATGATCAGAATGATTATAGGCCAATTTTTTATAAAAATATTTTTATGTTTTAGATTAGTATTCTCTTTCATTTATTGTTTACCTTTATACCTTTTCAGCTATTTTCTCACCCAGAAGACCTCTGGGACGGAATATTAAGACCAATATTAAGACTATAAAAACAAAAACATCCTTATAGGCTGTCGAAATATAAACAGAACCTAACATCTCTAAAATTCCCAAAAGGAGTCCTCCTATCATTGCTCCGGGAATATTACCAATACCTCCTAATATGGTGGCAGTAAAAGCCTTCAATCCATAATTCCAACCCATAACAAAACTGATTTTACGATAATACATACCTACCATAACTCCTGCTGTTCCCCCCAATGCAGGTCCTAAGGCAAAGATAAAAAATATTATAGTATTAATATTTATTCCCATTAAAGCTGCAGTATCCCGATCCAGAGCTGAAGCTCGAATAGCAGCTCCAAATGTAGTTTTCTGAATTATATAATACAATATACCCATTAATAAAAAAGACATAACCAGGATAATAATTTGGAGGAGAGTAATACGAATTTCTCCCATTTTTATATAAGCTGAAGGCACAACACTTGCAATATATGCTTGAGGACGTGGTCCCCAAACTACCATAATAGCATTCTGTAGAAAAATAGAAACACCAAGGGCAGAAACAACTGCTGGAAGCCTACCTGATGGATAAATCGGTCGATAAGCTATCCTTTCTACTAATGTCCCAACAACGGCCAGGCAGATTGCGGCTATTAGCATAGCCGCAATCATGCCACTCCATAAACCCAAATAAGAGGTTATATAGGCAGTTCCTAAGACAAGAATAGTAAATCCAAGATAAGATCCCAGAGCAAACAGATCTCCATGGGCAAAATTAATTAATTTCATTACTCCATATACCATAGAATAACCTAAGGCAATAAGAGCATAAAATGAACCAATAGTTAGCCCATTTAATAATTGTTCTAAAAAAACTCTCATTTACTATTATTTACCTCTTTTCTCAGGGATTATAAATTTCAAAACCACCTTCATCAGTTACTACATATAAGGAAATTCCTGTGCCTATTCTATCTCCTTTTTCATCAAAACCAATAGGTCCGGTTATCCCAGGGAATTTCTCCATTTTATTCTTAAGATAATCAACTAATACATCTGAATCAGTAGAACCAGCTTGATCGATAGCATAAGCAATAACATTTAAAGCATCGGCTGCATATACTGCCCAGGGGCTGGAGGGTATTTCTCCATATTTGGCGTTGTAAGCTTCTTTAAATTCTACCGCTTTCGGATAACTAATATCTTTAAGTAATGCTTCCTGAGTCATTAAACATCCTTTGGCCATCTCTAAGCCAGCAATTTTAATGAATTCATCATTAAGAGCTGCATCACCGCCGACAAAGGAGCAAGTAATCCCAATATTACGAGCTTGACGGATTATCAAACCTGCTTCAGGGAAATAACCGGTGAAATAAAATATATCCGGGTTAGTTTCTCTAAATTTGGTCAAAGGAACAGTGAA
>Ga0209978_10001424_pt1 | contig 10129 bp, 9 predicted proteins | sample BentaG_FD_182805 | JGI IMG/M metagenome (GOLD analysis project Ga0209978, IMG submission 182805) | Deep subsurface microbial communities from South Atlantic Ocean to uncover new lineages of life (NeLLi) - Benguela_00093 metaG (SPAdes)... | ecosystem: Environmental > Aquatic > Marine > Oceanic >...
AGGTCTTATCTAATTGCGCCATGTGCCCACCAACACTGGGCTCCCTTTCCACCAGGTAGACCTTATGCTCGGAATCAGCAATCTCCAGAGCTGCCTGGATACCGGCGATGCCGCCTCCTACCACCAAGGTGTTAGAATTGACCGGAACTTCCTTGGTCTCCAAGGGCTCATGATAATAAACACGCCTTACTGCTGCGCTCACTAATGCATTGGCTTTCTCTGTAGCTTTGGCAGGGTCTTCGGTTACCCAAGAGCAATGCTCTCTAATATTGGCCATCTCAAAAAGATAGGGGTTTAGCCCAACACTCTCACAAACTCGTCGGAAGGTTTTTTCGTGCATTAGAGGTGAGCAAGAAGCCACTACCACCCGATTAATCCCCAGATTCTTAATATCCTGCCTAATAAGCTCCTGCCCTGGGTCAGAGCACATATACTTGTAATCCCGAGCAACTACCACAGAAGGCAATCCCTGAGCGGACTTGACTACCTGTTCCACATCAACCGTACCGGCTATATTACTTCCGCAGTGGCAAATATAGACACCAATTCTTTTTTCCTCGTTGCCCATACATTTTACCTCCAGTTCACATCGTTGGTTTAGCCACCCTTGTAAATGGTGCTAGAATCCCTTTAGCTGATACCGCCCCTTTATCCAAAGCCAAGACTTTAGGCTCGACACCTAGTGCCAAACCAATCAACTGAGTGAAGAACAAGACGGGAAGGTTATATCTGGTTCTAAACTTCCCATTTACCATACCTTGGTAAGCATCTAGGTTAGTGTAGCATAGGGGGCAGACAGTGATGATACATTGGGCACCGTTGCTGGCAGCGCTCTCAAGTAATAAATGAATCAGGCCCAGAGCTAAATCCATCTCAGATATAACTAGTGAGCTCCCACAGCAGCGGTCTTTTAACGGGAAGGGGACGAGCTCTGCCCCAAGGCTTGTTATAAGACGGTCTAGAGATTGGGGATTATGCAGATTATCAAAGCCAGGTTCAGGACGAACTAGTTGACAGCCATAATAGGGAGCTATTCTCAGTCCACGAAGCGGATTCACCACCTTGGACTCGATAAACTCAAGGCCGATATCGTTGTAAATCACCTCAAACAGGTGACGTACCCTTATCTCCCCCTTATACTCCAAGCCAACCCCAGCCAAAACCTCATCCACCTTTCCTTTCAAATCAGGATACTGCTTGAGTTGAGAAATAGCTCTATTTAATGTGGTGTAACAAGCACTACAGGGTGTTACTAAATCAAGCCCTGTCTTTTCAGCCAGAGCCAGATCACGAGCTGCAATGCAAACCGACTGAAGCTCATCGGTTGAGCTATAGGTGTTGACCCACAGCAGTTCCAGTCCTCCAGCTCAATTAACTCCATATCTAGGACACTACTGATAGCTCTTGTTGAGATGCCATAGGCTACTGCTGTACCTTCGGATAAAGAACACCCTGGGAAGTAAGAGTAATACTTCATTCAACACCTCCTAAAGCCTTGGCTCTTTCCATAATGATTTTGACTTGCTCTATTCCTTTTATCCTTTTCGGCCTAATTGCCATTCGCCCATGCGACAGCAGTTTTAGTGCCACCGGCAGCATCTTAATGGTAGCAAGGGGATTTATTTTTCCTCTCAGTATGGCCGATAGGTAAAACTTCATCATCATTCCAAGCTCGTGGACGCGTCCGTTGCTCTTAATGGAGTCAACAAAAACCCTATACATAGTTGGTGTGGATATTCTGCCATTGGTCACACCACGAGCAACGGATAAGCGTTCAAGGGCATGCATAAGCTCGGTTATCTTAACATCCTTAGGGCAACGCACTGTGCAAAGATAGCAAGAGGCGCAAACCCACATACTATTGCTATTTAAGATATCATAACGCTTCCCACTGCGGACCAAGGCAATGACTTTTCGAGGTGAGTAGTCCATTTGAGCTGCATTGGGGCAAGACCCTGAACACGTGCCACATTGAACACACCAGCGAATACTCTCACCACCCGGAACAGAATAGACCTCCTCAAGAAAGTCATCTCTATCAACCGCTAACCCTTGATTATGTCTAATTTTTCTCATTAGTAAGTTCATTAGCAAACTCCTGATTTAATCGTTATTACTAGTTCTCCTTTGCACCACACTGAGTAGCCGATAATGAACAATATGGCTACAGGCAGCCCAGCCTTATATTGATTACCTATAGTTGCTCTATTAAATTCCCGCTCCAAAGGGGTAATCTGAGCCTTCAGAGGGCCTCGGCAGACGTTTCTTCGGCTCCGATTAGGTTGAAAAACCCCAACCTTGAGGCTATATAATCGTCAACCCCTTCCTTGGTCATTATGTTGTTAGTTGTGGAAATCAGCCTCATTACTGTTCCTATATGAGGCAATAAAGCCAAAATTCTCTAGGATAGCTTCCTTTAGCTTAGAGGAGACAAGATTGAGTACTTCCTTCCAGGAGGTTTCTTGAAGGGCGCCGTTCTTTCTCACCAGTGGCATCTTTATCCTGTCCTCTTCACCGTAGAGGAAAGTATAGGCATTCTTCCCCTTACAAAAAAGGCAACTATTTTTGGCTCAAACCCACTCACTGTAACCGTACCTAGGCAAGAACCTATTGCACGTTTATATTAACTAATAAAATAAAATGCGGTAAAATAGGTTGGTCGTCCTGACAATGGCTAAATCATACACGACGGGGGCACGGTGTGTCAAGGGTATGCGCTCGCCTACTATTTTAGTAACACACCCCCCTTTGATAGAAGCTCTGACCCCAATGTAAAATGGTACTATAATTCAGAATTAAGGGGTTTTTGCTTACTGACGCCAGGCTAAAATGCTGTCAGTATTGAAAGAATCTAGCCCAATCCAATTTGACATGTGGTGATAAGCTGTTAAACTAGGCTAAAGTGAGCATAGTAGGTTTTTTTATCTTACTTGCTATCGCTATACTATTGAAGCTCATCGGTAATAAGCTAGTCCCGTTACTCATGCCTAGTGGGTGGCTCAGAACTATTGCTGTAGGCTGGGTTGGTGGCTTCTTGGGTAGCTTGGCTGATAGCATTTTGTGGCAATTCGGCCCCAAGATTGCTGGGATAAACCTGTTAGCGGCTGCTATTGGCTGCGCCCTTTTTATTCTCTTTCTTGGTATCCTTCCCTTTATTAGAATATTACTGGGCAAGGTATAATCTAGCTGGGGTTGTTTATCTCTTGCCTTTCATCCCCCTTCCTTCAAGGGAGGGGCATTCTTCTCAAACTTTCCTTGATAAATGACTCCAAAACTTTGTGCTATACTTAACAGGCCAGCGTAGCTCAGGGGGAGAGCAGCGGTTTCGTAAACCGCCGGTCGTCGGTTCGAATCCGACCGCTGGCTCCGTATGAGTCGGGAGCTACTGCCAACACTTTGCCGACATTTCTCGCCTCGGTCAGCTTTGGCTCTAAGCTAGCAAGGTAGCCTGGCTCTGCTGTTAATTTGCCTTTTACCGCCTTCCAGTTCTGCGCAACTTTGAGCGAAGGATTACCCCACTCACTGTCTTTGGCAATTCGGTAACATATTCTATCTGACGAGGATATTTATAGGGTGCAGTAATGCGTTTAACCAGTTCCTGTAGTTCTTTGGTAAGTTCATCACTACCAGTATATCGCGGAGCAAGGACAACAAATGCCTTTACTATGCTTGGAATGTATATCTCTGGGCATTATTACCAGAATCATCCGCACTCACCAACGCAAGCTTATTATGCTCCTTTAATGGGCTAAGAAGACAACACAGAATATTACAACTTAGATTTCCCATTTCAACTGGCTTTTTGAAAGTAGTAGCCGACTCCCGGTTCAGTTATTATATATCTGGGCAGAGCCGGCTCTGGTTCTATCTTCTGGCGCAGGTGCGAAATGTAGATGCGTACATAATCCAGGTCGTTAGTATATTCCCAGCCCCACACCTTTTCTAGGACCTGCTTGTGGGTAAGAATACGTCCAGCATTTTCTACCAGAAAGGCAAACAGCCGGAACTCTCTCGGGGTTAGTTTCACCCGCTGCCCGTTCACCGTGACCCTCCGCTCAGCAATATCCGCTGTAAGGAAGCCATCACTGTAGGTAATCTCCCGCCTACCCGGTAGGGGAGACAGCCCAACACGCCGTAACGCTGCCCGCACCCTCGCTGCTAGCTCCCTGTTACCCACCGGTTTAATCAGGTAGTCATCAGCCCCATAGTCAAGCCCTCGCACTATGTCATCCTCGCCCGTCTGCTTACCAGTGAGCATAATAATGGGTATGTCAGAGACATCACGAATACGGCTGCAGGTCTGCCAGCCATCCAGCCCAGGCATGACCACATCTAACAACACCATATCTGGCTTCTCAGCAAATAGAAGCCTCAGCCCTTCTTGACCGCTACTAGCCTTGAATACCTCAAATCCTTGCTGAGTAAGAAGCTGGTCAACAAATCTCAGAAAGATTGAGTCGTTATCAATAATAAGGACCTTCTTTGCCACTCCATCTCCACTAATCCTAGAGGTTATCTTTTATGCCGACATGACAGCATTTTGGCAATCATTTTAGGTAGTTCACGGGTGTTAATCGGCTTTGACAGATATGCATCACAGCCGGCTCCAATAATTCTCTCCTTGTCCCCCTTCATGGCATGCGCCGTAACCCCAATAATGGGGATGTGGCTAAATACCACCATCTGCCTGAGCCTCTGGGTTACCTCAAGCCCGTTCATTCTGGGAAGCTGTATGTCCATTATAATCAGGTCTGGTCGCTCTCTTGTCGCCATATCCAGTGCCTCTTCCCCATCGGTTGCCTTGAGTAAGGTATAGTTCCTCCCTCTAAGCGTCATCTCGGTCAGCCTCATATTCCACGGATTGTCTTCTACAATCAGTATCCTCTCTTTCATCATCGGTTTTCTCCTAGGGATTTGCTAACCGCTTGGGCTAAAGGCATAGTAAAGCTAAACCGGCTCCCCCTTCCCCATTCACTCTCTACCCAAACTCGCCCACCGTGCTTTTCAACAATTTGTTTTACCACCGCTAAACCCAGCCCAGTTCCATTCCTCTCTGTGACCAGAGAGTCATCTACCCCGCAAAAGGGCTCAAATATCCGTTCCTGGTCTTCCTCCTTGATACCAATGCCATTATCAATCACATTCACCCGACACCAATCACCCTCCCTGACTGCCTCAATCTTCAGCTTGCCCCCAGCCGGGGTAAACTTGGATGAATTATCCACCAGATTAAGCAGCACCTCCCTCAATTTAGCTTTATCGGCATGAACCGGGGGTAGCCCCTCTTCTATCTCAATATCAAGGCTTTGCTTTCTCGGTACCACTATCGGCATCATAGTTCTGGTTAACGGTTTCACCATCTCATTCAGAACAATATCTTTCAACTTGAGTTCTATCTTGCCCGACTCTATCTTGGATATGTCAAGAACCTCGTTGATTAGGTTCAGCAGGTGCCGACTGCTGGCTAAGGTATCGTTAAGACACTGCCTCTGCTCCTTGTTAATCTTTCCCGGCACCCCATCCACCATCAGTTCGGAAAAACCAATAATGATATTGAGTGGGGTGCGTAACTCATGGGACATATTAGCCAGAAATTCGGACTTTAGCTGGTTTGCCCTTTCCACCTCCGCTGTTTTTTCTATAAGTTCCTGCTGCTGTGCTATCAGTTGCTTATTCCTTTTCTGAAGCGCCTGCTCCATCCGCTTGCGCTCCTCTTCCAGTTCTATGTCGTGCAGGGCGAAAGCGATATCGCTGGCAACCTCTCGGAATAAAGATTGCTCTTCCTCGTCTGCAATGATAGCTCTGGGAATGGAAACAGACAACATGCCGTATACCCTTCCTCCACTTTCCAAACGGACAGCCATCGCTCCCCTACCATGGCACTTAGCCGCTAGTGGGCAGCCGGTGCAGGTGGAGAAAGGGTCTTCAGTTACCACAACCTCCGATTGCCTCAGTGCCCTCTGACTGCAACCAGTCAACTGGCCACGCTTCAGCTGCTCGACCATAGGCAAGAATTCTTCACCCAAGCCGGCTTCGCTATGTGTCAAAAACCCTCCGAATTCATCCAGCAGGACGACCCAAGCGTTGTAATAACCACGAGTCTCGATGAGAATGTCGCAAGTGCCTTTAAGCAGCCGGTCGCGGTCTTTTTCTCGGGCAATGAGTTGGTTGACGTTGCGGATGGCTCGAAGCACTGCGTTGAGGTGTTCTACTCTCTCCTTCATCTGCTTGCGCTCGGTGATGTCCATGTAGTTCCCCAGAGCTGCTCGTTTTCCCCTATAGCGGATGGAGGTAACTGTCTCCATCCTCCATTTAGTCTCCCCCCCCTTGATAATAGTCCTAAACTCGTAAGGGGGAAAGCGGTTTCCCTTTAGCATCTCCACTGCGTTTTCTCTGACTCGCTCCCTATCTTCAGGATGGACAATGCTCAAAGGGTCTATATCCAGCAATTCATCTTCGGTAAAGCCTGAGAGCTTCTGGAACTTGGGATTAACAAACTGAAACTTCCCATCCTGGATAATGTAAACGCCAATTGGTGAGCTATTGGTCAAGGTTCTGTATAATTCCTCCATCTGCTTGCGCTCGGTGATGTCCCGAAAAAGCCCAACTATTAACTGTTTTCCTCCAATGGTAATAGCTGCCGCGCTGATGTTTACCGGGACAATGCTGCCATCCTTCCTGACAGCCTCACCCTCATGATCCGCAGCACGCCCCTTGTGAACATGGGTTGCGAACCTCTGGCGATACTCGTTAGCCATTCCCGGAGGGTGAAGCTCACTTTGGTGCATGCCGATTATCTCCTCATGAGTACGACCTACCAGCATCTCGCCCTGCTTGTTCGTGTCAAGGATACGCCCGGTTTCCACATCCGCCAGGAAGGCTGCGTCATTCAGGTTCTCAAAAAGAGTTCTATATTTCTGCTCGCTCTCCCTGAGCTCATGCTCCATCTGCTTGCGCTTGGTGATGTCGGTGTATATGGCATATTCTCCAACTTTTTTGTTACCAAACTGAATAGGGTAGTCAAGTATGGAAACATCTACCAGACTGCCATCCTTACGTTTTCTCACCGTATCTCTTCGAGCCACCTTCTTATTGCGAACATCCCGAGACATAGCGGAAGCTTCCTCAGCGCGGTTTTCCGGGATAACAATTTCGTTAATAAGCCGACCTTTGACTTCCTCAGCCCGGTAGCCAAAAAGCGTCTCGAATCCCTTGTTGACTTGAACAACTCTGTTAGTATCATCCAGCATAGCGATAGCATCAGGGGAGCTATCGAAGAGCTGCTGGAAGTAAGCTTGCTGAAGCTCAAGTGCCTCCTCTGCCTGCTTGCGCTCGGTGATGTCGCGGGCAATGCCTAACACCAAAGTCTTACCTTCAATTTTTACCGGAAATGTCCTGATTTCCAGTTGAACCTGAGTGCCATCTTTTCGTGTTAAAGTAAGCTCATCCGGCCCGGTGGCTCGCCCTAGGGCATTTTGGGCTAAAAGCGCTGCCGCTTTCGGGGTTTGCCCTGGGGAGAGTAGTTTCAGTTTTAAAAAGCTCTTTCCAATTAATTCATCCCTCTTATAACCGGTTATTTCCTCAGCAGCCTTATTGCCATCAACAAAATTACCCTTTAAGTCGTTCAAATAATAGGCATCCGGTGCAGATTCAAATAATATCCTTAGTCGCTCCTCTGAACTTTTTAATTCCTCCTCCGCCCGCTTGCGCTCGGTGATGTCTAAGGTAATTAGCGTTACCGCAACAACTCGCTCATCAGATTTGATAGGCCCAACTTGGGTCTCATACCATGGACTGCCTGCATCGGAGCCAACTCCTCTAATCAGGTAGCTGCCAGGCTCTCCTGTCCCGAAAACCCTTTTGATAGTTGCCTTCACCACGTTGTGATACTCGGGCTGTATATAGTCGTAGATGCTCCTTCCCTTCGAACTCCCAGCAGCAATGCCCGGCATGGTTTTATTTATGAACTGAATTGTATGGTCAGGTCCTACGATTATAATTAAATTGGGAGCATTCTCTACCAGGGAACGCCATTTTTCTTCACTCTCCCTGAGTTTCTCCTCCGCCCGCTTGCGCTCGGTGATGTCAATAAAAGAACCCAACCTGCAGATAGGTTTGCCAGCTTCATCTCTAGCCACGCTTGCTGATAGCTGGACATTAAAGCTCGAGCCGTCTTTTCTCTTGGCGACTAGTTCACCTATCCAGCCTCCTCTATACATCGCTACTTGCATCACCTCCACAGGCTCCTCTGCTATCTGCCAGAATTCTACACCATTCTTCCCCAGAACCTCCTTCTCATCATCATACCCCCACATTTTGAGAAAGGCATGGTTTACGTAGGCCAGATTACCTTCAAGGTCAGCTATGGCAACAGCGTTGATGGATGAGGCAATAACATTATTCTTAACCCTCATCTCTTCCTCTACCTGCTTGCCCTCGGCGATGTCGCTGAAAGGTGTGGCATTTGGCACTTTTACGTTCTTATACATCATCCCATCCATTCTTCCTGTATATCTTTGCCTTACTATCAACGCACTCTAGCCTCTCTTGGAGTTGACTCTGTAAATATATCAGGCTATGCCAATCGTATCACACAAACACAATAACTGTCAGTAGGCACTCATAGTACTATAGTAATAGCTTGATAATAGGCAAATCTGGTGACAGAGGTCATTTATCATAGGCAGGTTGAGTGGGCAGAGCCCCTTCAAAAAACAATTCCCCCTCTCCTTTAAAGAGAGGGGGATTAAACAAGTGAGGTAGGTAAACAATCTGGTTGGCAAAGGGAGGATTGCTAATAGCACCGGCTGTGGGTGGAGCTTACTGTAGGAATAACAGGGGTGAAGATAAGAGAGCATCGCCACTAGATACATGGAGGCTGATGGAACTAGGTCGGGGTATTTATGAGGCAAGGGAGTTAGTCTGTAAGGCGCATTTAGCCCCTAAGGAGCTTTCCTAACTAGATTAAGAGCAGCAAAAACTATTAAGCAGATTAGCCCAATTGACTCTGTAGCTAAAACAGCTGGATGAGGTTCGCTTATAACTATCTGTCCAAAATAGGTAATAAGACCAAAGTGAACCAAGAACGCAATAGATAAGCTTATAACTGTTATATTGGCTAACACAAACCGGATTCGCATGTTCGCACATCCCCAAAGTTACTTGTGATAGTTACTTCCTGCCGCTACCATCCCTCTCTTGGCACTTTGCGTAATTCAGGCTCAAAGTCAGACAAATAGGCAAATACTGTATCTAGCGGTGCATTCTTCAGGATGCTTTCCCTTACTTCCTCATATTGCCCCTGATATTGAGGGATTTGTTCCCCATCCTTATCAAACACTATAACCATATCGTTAGGGCATCTAATAACACTCTTAATCATTTTTGTTCTCCTTATTAATCTTATTGGGGTGAATAGGACCAGATTACTATTTATGGTAACAGGATAGATACGCCGTTCACCGCCTGGAGTTACCCCCGGCAGTAGTAGATGTCCCTTATCAAACGCCATAACCATATTGTTAGGACATCTAATAACACTCTCAATCATTCTTGCTCTCCTTATTAATCTAATTAAAGTGATTAGTATTAAAGCATTACTTGTGGCAACAGGATAGATACATTGTTTATTTCATCGTTTTGGAAATACTCTTTAGGATGCTGAGAAGTCCAATGATGGCACGCTGCACTTCGACTGGCTCTTGGCTTAAAATCTGGCTTACATAAGGGTCCAGTTGCCTGCCACTATAGTCAGCCTTCTCCTCGGCTATGCCGGTTACCTGGGGTGACAGGTAGCCAGCTAAGCAAAGTAGCTCACCCTCCTCAAAATTTAGTGGCTTAGCTATTTTTTGCAGAATCGTAGCTGAGGGGAATCTCTCCCCTCTCTCTATGCGTCCTAGGTGAGACGATGATACACCTGACATAGTAGCTATTTCCCGTAACGTCAGCAGTGCCATGACCCTTCGTTGCTTGAGTATTCTGCCTAGATTATTATTGTTGTTATTCCTCATTTTTACTTCTCCCTCTATTCAGGTTGTCTCTAGTCACCCTTCCATTCTAGGGCACTAAAATTAATTACTCATAAAATTGATGTTTAATTTTTATTAAAATTTCAACGGATATGGGACTG
>Ga0209978_10001425_pt1 | contig 10127 bp, 10 predicted proteins | sample BentaG_FD_182805 | JGI IMG/M metagenome (GOLD analysis project Ga0209978, IMG submission 182805) | Deep subsurface microbial communities from South Atlantic Ocean to uncover new lineages of life (NeLLi) - Benguela_00093 metaG (SPAdes)... | ecosystem: Environmental > Aquatic > Marine > Oceanic >...
AATCATCGATGGACACCCCAGTAATAAAAGAGATGTAAGCAGGTATCAGCGGTAAGATGCAGGGAGAAAGAAATGTCAAAAGCCCGGCAAAAAAGGCCATAACCAGTGAAACTTGTTGAGGCACAATGCCTCCTACGGCTATAAGCTACAATCTCTATTTTTCCTCTCTTCCCAACTTCCGGAGCATTATGAGTGATAAAATGGCAAAAATTATACCCATGAACTGGGAAGTAGAGAGCACCCAAATATGCCCTCTGGGATCGCCCCGAAAGATTTCAATTATAGAACGAGTCACTCCATAGAGAAGAACATATAACCAGAATAATTGACCATCAAATTTTTTGTAGGGCCTTAAGGAGACTAAAATGGCAAAGATGATAAATAGATTCAACGAGGAGAATAATTGTATCGGAATTAGAGGTTGTCCTGCATAACCCGCCGCACTCTCTGGCGGAAAGGAGACCCCCAGCCAGGAATCGGTAGGACGACCATAACAGCAACCATTTAGAAAGCAGCCTATTCTACTTATGGCATGGGCTATGGCGACTGCAGGCGCAAAGATATCCGCAGTTTTCCAGATATTTAAACTCTTCCTTCTGGTCTGCCAAATGCCAACTCCAAAAGCCAAAATAAGTCCACCGTAGAAAACGAACCCCCAGCGGGCAAAAATGGTTCTCAATGGTTCATCAAGGAAACGGTCCCATTCTACAAAAATATAGAGTATTCTTGCTCCCATAAAGCCAGAAATTAAGACCCAGAGAAATAGACTCATTATCTTATCGGTATTGACAGCTCTTCTCCTTGCCTCTCCCCGAATGTAAAGGAAGCCGACAAGACACCCAATTGCTACCATTAATCCATATGTATAAATAGTGAAGGGCCCCAATCTAAGGACCACTGGATACATCCTCTCTACCTCGCCTGGACACTGTTTACAGTGCCACCTGTCACCTTTGTCACTTTTTCAATTTTCTATGATGGCTTCCTCCACCACGCTTGCTCTATTAAATGGAAATATAGTATCTCTTTTTATTATGCAGCTCCGCCTTTATCTCCGCATGCCTTTCCAGAATGGTCAGGTTTTTCATCACCTCTTTGGGATTAACCCTCAAAGCATACGAAATATCGCTAAGCGTGCAGGGTCTTCTCTTAAGGAGATTTTTAATATCGCTCTCCAGTTTCTCTATATGTTCTCCCTTTAAAACTTTCCTGAATTTTCTAACCACCTCCACTTTCCCTGGGAGTTTCCTCTGGATGGAGCAGAGCTCTTGTTGGCTTAGGGCAAAAACCTCTTCTTCCGCTGGAGGACGAACCACAGTATTCAGTTGCACCTTGTCCGGTTCCATCTTTTCTATAACTTTTGCCAATTTATGAATGTCTTCCGGACCATCGTTAATCCCTTTAACCAGCAATACTTCTAACCAGATCTTATTTTTGAATTCTTTTCGAAACTTGATTAATCCGTCAATGATTTCCTCTATCTTTAAAGACGGATCTGGTCGATTGAGTGATTCAAAGAGAGATTGGCTTACCACGTCCAGAGAAGGAAGAATGACATCTGCCTTCCTCAATTCCCGACGCACTTCTTCTCTATTAAGAAGAGAGCTGTTAGTCAATACAGCAACAGGGGTATCTGTGAGCTTTTTTACTTCATTGACCATTTCACCAATCTTAGAATTTAAGGTGGGCTCACCTGAACCAGAGAAAGTAATATAGTCCATATTCTTCCTTTTTAATAAAAAAGCTTTCAATTCTTCAATAACCAAATCCTTAGAGACATACTCCTTTCTCTCTACAGTAAGGTTAGTTGTCCTCCCTGTCTCACAATAGATACAATTGAAACTACAAATCTTAAAAGGTATAATATCAATGCCCAACGACCTCCCCAATCGCCAGGAGGGAACTGGACCGTATATATAGCCGGTAACTTCTTTCGCCCTCATTGGTCTTCTCCGTCCCCAATTTTAATTCTAATTTTCCCTTTCCTGAAACCTCTCAAGCCAGAGAGAAATCCCTTTATTGTCTTGCGCAAAATGTCGGATACAAAGGGATTGAGATCCATCGGCTCACCAGCCACCAGCACTTCTACATCTCGACCCAGATGAGTACAGTCAGTCACTTTCCTTTTATCTTTCAGGATCTCTTTTGCCAGCTCGTAGCAACTATCAAATCCACAATCTCCACAGTCAAGGTTTGGCAACTTGAATGTCTTCTCTACCACCAGATCGGCTATGGCTGAAATATCCCTATCAGAATCGAAATTCTCTTCACGCACCAGTGCAATCTCCAGTCCATCAGAAAGTTCCTTCTCCTCGCTCTTCTCTTTTATACACACAATTTTGGGAAAGCTCTTTTTCTCCTTGAACCCTTCCGCAATTATGAAATCGACATCTAGAGAGCTAAGTGCTTCTTCAAAATTAGTTTTACCCTCAAAGAATTCCGTTCTTCCTTCCTTAGAGACGGCTACTAACTTATCACAATGTCCTCTATATAGACTTGTATCCTTATCGGGAAGGTCGAGTGAGCCTTGTGCATGCTTAACAATAGCTACTGTGCAGCCTCTCCTTCTCAATTCTTCTGAGAGATTGATTCCCAGATGTGTCTTACCACTTCCCTTATATCCCACTATACCGATAACTTTCATTTTACCCTCCCACATTTTGAGCACAGCTCTTATATAACCACAGAAAATATGAACCAACCACCGAAGCCGATAAGCATCCCACCACATAAACCGAATAGAATCCCATGTAACCTCTTGCTCCACAAGTGCTTGCTCCTGTAAACTATTAAAGATATCAAGGAACACCAGGTTAAATCGGATAGCCAGTGGACCAAAACGAAAAGAAGAATTCCTATCAATCCGAATGTTATCGCCTTAGTCATAAGGGCTGCGCCAATTGTTGCCCACCAGAGAAAAAAGTAGGGATTAGACAGGGTTGTGAGGAAGCCGGCGGTAATCGAGCCTTGAGAAAGGCTGTGGGCTTCTTCACTTATTTCATGACGGCTTCTGAACATACCAGAACCCATATAAATAAGAATCGACCCTCCAGCAAGGCCTACGATCGTCCTAACCAATTCCAACTGGAAAAATCTGGCAAAACCAAAGTAAATAATAGCTACTAAAGGAAGTTCAACTATTCCATGCCCCAAAGCCACCCCGATTCCTGCAACTGGAGATTCGTAACCCTTGGACAAGGTCGCTGCAAACACGGGGCCAGGCATCATAATTCCAGAGAGACTAATCAGTATTACACTGAACAAGAATAATGGCAGGGACATTTTAATTATGAATTATGAATTATGAATTATCAACTACAAACTCTAAACCATGTGTTGGGGACCACAGGTCTTTCCCCTCAGCCTTCTCTTCCTCTTCTGCCTCCTGTCCCACCAGCGTTGTATCCAGCTTTTTCCTTCTGCTTCTTCAATTGTCTTCACCAGTTCCTTGACTTTTTCCTTCTCGACCTCGTAATACCATTTACCTTCACGACATACAGTACTACGAGCTCCCATTATGTCCACCCCGGTCTTAAGCATTGCTTGAGCATCGTGTTTTCCCAGGGAGCCAAGAAAGAGCGTCCATAGCCCGTGACTATGTGCCCCCTCCACAAAACTCTGGAGTTCTTCAATTGACATATAATCGAAAAGGGTCTTACCATTTTTGACAGCAACATCCATAACTGCTATATCCGCTTGAGAATCGACGAGAATATCCAGAGTCTCTTTTGGAGAGATGGAGCCAATCTCTTTATAATCGGCGAAACTGCATACTCCTACACCAATTCTCTTATCAAACTTTTTTATCGTTTCACTAACCGCCTTGACCATTTTCGCTGCTTCCCTGTAGGAAGGCACTTTGTACAGTCCCACGGTAATATGGTCTCTTGCCCCCGATACAACCGCCCCCAGAGCTGCCTGTGCTGCTGTACAGGTCATATAGCCGGGAAAATTTCCCACTGTAGCACCCAGGCGAATTCTCCTGGAAATCTTTTTCCTGATAGTCCTTATTGTATAAGGCAGATTGGCACCCATAGAACCTTCATGAAGATTTTTTACACTTATCATTTTGGCGCCACCCTCAACTGCCGCCCGGGCGTCCTGCAGAGTCATAACTGGAATTACCAGTTCCATTTATTTACCTCCTTACGCTTCGCTCCAGTCGGTAACCTGCCTGCTCACCGACCCGCAGGCGTCGCTAACACGTTCCTCCTTATTCGTCGGAACAGCGACCCTCCTTATGTGAATCTGCCTGTGCTCAATAGGGGAAACCTCAACCCGGGGCGCTCACCGTCTCGCGCCCGCGTCTTTCCCTCACTCCGTTAGGTCGTCGCTCCCTATTCGTCGCGACCGGCGCCCCTTTACACAAATGTTTCTTAATTTGCATCGGTTTAAAGAATAGATGGCTCTTGCATTTACAATCACTTGAGCCGAAATTTTCAATCAACTTAAACCTCTTTCCCAGATTGTAAGCAATCTTACATTCACTCTTTCCATGGGATGTCCACACGTATATTATACCCAAAATCTCTGAGTATTCAAGTAAATAATCGATATGCCAGAAATGCTTCTTACTTTTCCTGAGATGCCTCTCAATTCTCGCCTCAAGACCATCCAATGCTCTGCCTACGTAAAAATAGAGGCCCCTCATGAATACAAGAGGCCCCAATTTGCCTATTCGAATCCTCCTTTTTCTTTTAACCCAGATCAACAGGACATAAACGCCATCCATTCCGCCTCAAATGCAATGGAAAAATCATCAGCAGATTCGTGGAAGCTGCTCACCTGTAAGCATATCCACGATCCTTTCTCCTCCCACGCTCGTCTTTACCACAACCCTGCTTCTGTGTCTGTTAACTACGGTTCCAATTATTTGAGCATCCCTCCCGTATCTATTCTTTCTCATGACATTTAGAATTTTCGCGCAATCCCTTCCAGGAACGAAAGCCACCAGTTTCCCTTCATTAGCAATATACAGCGGGTCGAAACCTAACATTTCGCAGACACCCTTAACCTCTTCCTTCACGGGAATCTTATCCTGTTCAATCTCTATTCCCACTCTTGACTGTTCGGCTATCTCGTTCAGCGCTGTTGCCAATCCACCCCTTGTAGGATCGCGTAGAGTGTGAACCTTCTTGCTTACTTCCAGAATTTCCGAGACAACTCCGTTCAAGGGCTGAGAATCGCTCTTCACCTTTGTTTGGAAATCGAACTTTTCTCTTGCACTAAGAATAGCAATTCCGTGGTCGCCAATTGTGCCACTCAAGATTATCCCGTCACCAACCTGTGCATTTTTTGAAGAAATGTCAACCTCTGAATCTATCAACCCTATTCCTGAAGTGTTTATAAATATCTTATCAACCCCGCCCTTTTCTACAACTTTAGTATCACCAGCCACTATTTCTACTCCAGCCGCCCTGGCTGCTCTCTCCATTGAATCGACAATCCTCTCCAGCTCAACGAGGGAAAATCCCTCTTCAATGATTGCTGATACACTCAAATAGAGAGGTCTTGCCCCTACCATAGCGAGGTCATTAACAGTACCGTTGACTGCCAATTTCCCTATATCTCCACCTGGAAAATATATGGGGTCTACCACATAGGAGTCTGTAGTAAATGCTAATTTACCCTTGAAGCTCAATACAGCACTATCGTCCAGCTTCGCCAGAGGCAGATTTCCGAATTTCTTCACGAAGCCCCTAATTAGTTGATGGGTAAGTTTTCCACCACTCCCATGCGCCAATAGAATCTTCTTTGCACTATCTTCAATTTTTTCAACCATATTTGTAATAGGCTGCACATGTCCCTTCAGAGGAGACCATACAGGGTCCGTAAGGCTCTTCGGGAGTACAGATTCTCCTATATAATTTGCACTGTGTTGGCCTCTTTACTCCCCTCAGCACCTCTCCACAAACACAATCTGGATTCTCTTTACTCTTCCTTGTTTTTGGTCGAAACTCTTTTTCCGCATCTAAGTCAGAAAATTCCCCCTTCAGCCTGAGACCGCTTTTAGGGATAATTCCCAGCCCTCGCCACCTAACATCACTTACCTCAAACACTTCAGATATTAACTCTTGGGCAATCCTGTTCCCTTCCGGCCGAACGGCGCGAAAATATTGAATTTCTACTTCGGCTCTCTTCTCTTTAATCTGCTTCAGTAACATATAGATAGAATGCAAAACGTCCAGTGGTTCAAAACCAGTAATCACGCAGGGAATGCTATACTTGTGGGCTATAAATCTGTAAGCGTCACTCCCTATGGTAACACTCACATGCCCGGGGCAGATGAAACCATCTATCTTAACCTCTTTTGACTCCAATAGCGCTTCCATTGCTGGAGGGATGAGCTTGTGACTGGAGAAGATATAAAAGTTCTCAATTTTCTCTTTTCGCGCATCGAGCAGAGAGGCAGCGATAAGGGGCGAGGTGGTCTCAAAACCAATGGCTAAAAAGACAACTTTCTTGGCAGGATTCTCCCTTACAATCCTTAAACTTTCGTTGGGACTGTAAACCACTCTTATATCAGCACCGTTCCCTTTCTCTTTCTCGAGGCTGGAATCGGTCCCAGGAACTCTTACCATATCGCCAAAGGTAGTAATTATCACATCTCTATTCTTCGCTAAGGCAATCACCTTATCAATGTCTTCTTGAGATGTTACACAAACCGGGCAGCCAGGACCTGACAAGAGGTTTACATTCTCTGGAAGCATTCCCTTCAGTCCCTGCTTGAATATAACCATTGTATGAGTACCACAAACTTCCATAAGGTTGACTTTAAAGGAGTCGAACTCCTTTATCTTCTTAACTATTCTTTGCGCTATACCCCTGTCTCTAAACTCATCAACAAACTTCATGCTATCTCCCTCAACAGCCGTAGAGTCTCCTCTGCATCTTTCTCTTCAATCTTCTCAATAGCGAACCCGGCATGGATTAGAACGTATTCACCGACTCTCACGTTACTCACCATGCGTACATCGGCTTCCCTCTTCACTCCAGCCATATCCACCTGAGCCAAATTACCCTCTATTTTTAATATCCTTGCCGGAATAGCCAAACACATTTTCCACTCCTTCCTTCACTACTCCTACATTTGAAAGATAGTTTGTGAAAAGCTATTGAAATTTTAGCCAAAAAACGAGGACGATTCATTCTCTTTCAAGCAAATCACTGTCTGACGACTCCGATTCATCGGAGGAGGAGTTTTGATTTGCGCCTTGCAGAGTCTGAAGTTTTTTGGCGTTAAGAAATTCCTCAAGCGATGAACAAACTATCTTTTAATTTTATCTTTTACTATTTCGTTAGCTATTATCGCCTGACCCAGAGAAATTCCTCCGTCGTTAGGAGGTACTTTTCTTTGATAATAACATATGAATTCTCGCTCTGTCAATTTCTTAAGGGCAAGGCCTAAAAGTAATCTATTCTGAAAGACACCGCCCGAAAGGGCAATTCTACCAATACCTGTCCTTTCCTTGATTTTTAAGCTAACCTCCTTTATTATATCGGCAATGGAATTGTGAAATTTATATGCAATAACTGATGTAGGGACTCCCATGTTTAAATCTTCAATAATCCCCCTCACAATCCACGCCGGCTCAACGATGAATGTCTCTTTCTCTTCTCCTATTTCATATCTATAATTTTGAGCTAACAGACTCTCAGAAGAGGCAGATAGGAGTTGAGCTACACTTTCCAGTTCCATCGCCGCTTGGCCTTCATAAGTATTAACATCACATATTCCCAGAAGAGAAGAAACCCCATCAAAAAATCTTCCCATACTTGAAGTCAAAGGAGTATTTACTCTCTTCTCTACCATTTCCCTAATAATTGGTATCTTCTTTTTCCACTTATCCATAAAATCTATACGGGGAATTCTCTTACCAAAAGCATCTACCAGAAGGCTTACTGCCATTCTCCAGGGCTCATCAACTGCTTTGTCTCCTCCAGGTAAGGGAAGATACTTTAATTGCGCGATTCTCCGGAAATCCCTATAATCAGCTACTAAAAACTCCCCTCCCCAGATATTCCCATCCGCACCATAGCCAATACCATCAAAGGCCACGCCGATAACTTTCCCTCTCACCTTGTTTTCTACTAAACAGCTAACAATATGCGCGTGATGGTGCTGAACTGGTACGCGCATAATTTTGGGCTTTCCACGTGTAATGTCCAAGGCATACTGGGTAGAAAGATAATCTGGATGGAGGTCATGAGCAACTATTTTTGGACTAATGCCAAATAGTTTCTTGAACCGCTGGAGCATCTGTTCATAGTACTGTAAAGTTTTATAATCTTTTAGATCGCCTATGTATTGACTAACAAATGCATAGTTCTCTTTGGTCAAACAGAAGGTATTTTTTAATTCAGCGCCACAGGCTAATATAGAGGCTACTTTTGAGTCCAATTCTACTGGAGAAGGGACATAGCCTCTGGCTCTACGAATAACAACAAGATCTCTTGAAAATATTTTCACAATCGAATCATCGCATCTATTGTAGATATCCCGATTATGGAGGAGGAAGTAATCTGCAATATGGGAAAGGTTATTAATTGCTTCCTGGTTACTAATTTCGATTGGCTGGTCAGAGAGATTGCCACTGGTCATCACCAGAGCGGAAAGGGAAGAGACGCTACCAAACAACAGATAATGTAAAGGAGTATAGGGAAACATCACTCCCAGACAGTTATTATTGGGAGCCACTAAATCAGAAATTTTTGAGTCCTCTCTCTTTTTAAGAAGAACAATAGGCTTCTGCCAACTCGAAAGTAACCCCTCCTCTTCTGGAGAGAGCAAACAATGTTTCTTCGCCGTCTCTATATCGGAAACCATAATAGCAAAAGGCTTATATGGGCGTACTTTCCTTTGGCGAAGTCTCTCTACGGCAACACCATTTGTAGCGTCGCAAGCCAAATGGAACCCGCCCAGTCCTTTAATTGCCACAATCTTCCCTTTTTTCAGAAGTTTAATAGTAGCTTCAAGTGCTTCCAAACCTTTAAGGCAGTATCCGGATTTCTGTCTTTTTATTAGTTCTATCTCTGGACCACATTGTGGACAGGCATTGGGCTGGGCATGGTACCGTCTCCAGGATATATCCTCATATTCATTCTGGCATATAGGACACATACGAAATTTTCTCATCGTAGTAAAAGGACGGTCGTAAGGCAAATCTTTGATTATAGTAAATCTCGGCCCACAATTCGTACAATTGATGAAAGGATAGAAGTGCCGGCGGTCGGAACTGTCTCTCAATTCTTTAAGGCACTCTTGACAAAAGGCTATATCTGGGGAGATGAGTACTTCCTTTTTTTGATGGGAAGTGCTTTCCTTGATAATGAAAGACCGATAACCTCGAGGAGCTTGATAGACTATCTTCTTCTCTTTTATCTGAGCCGGAGGAAGTTTCCGTAAAGTAATCTCATCATAAAATTCCCTTACATTTCTCCTCCCACCTTCCACTTCCATAACCACCCCAGCTGGGGTATTTTTCACCCAGCCTCTAAGTCCGAACTCTTCGGCTAATCTGCGAACAAAAGGACGAAAACCAACACCTTGAACAACGCCCTTAACTGTTATTTTCGCTCTCGTTTCCATAATTTATCTCTTAACTACCCGAGTACCTATTAGACAAATGTAGAAAATCGGGATGGACACAGAGTCCCACCCCTACATTAAAATGTAGTCTTTTCAGTAACAAGATTGGACAAAGAGAAAAACGAGGTCTCCTGGGAAGAGAAGAAAGAGTTCCCGACGGGTAGTTCTACAATTCTCCCTATAGTCCAAAACTTTTCAACTCGCTATCGTCCTTGAGGATTTCTTTATCTCCAGTAAAAACAACCTTTCCTCTATTTATTACCGCCACCCTCTGGCAGAGCTGTTTAATCATTTCCAGGTCGTGACTCACGATAATTTTTGTCTTATCGATTTTTTGTAAGAATTTTATTATTTCTCTTTTTTCCTTGCGATCGAGGTTACTGGTGGGCTCGTCTAAAAGTAGAATTTCTGGTTCCATCACCAGAACCGTGGCCAGGGAAACTAATTTTTTCTCTCCGAAACTCAGGTGGTGGGAGGACCGATTCTCACGTCCTGATAAATCTACTCTTTCCAATATATCTTCCACCTTCTCCTTCAC